>ENA-UEPQ01001136-UEPQ01001136.1-human-gut-metagenome-genome-assembly--contig:-NODE-1136-length-12051-cov-3.581510_pt1 | contig 12051 bp, 10 predicted proteins | sample MGYA00242903_ERZ507922 | MGnify/ENA primary metagenome ERZ507922 (study PRJEB26167, sample SAMN06115483) | human gut metagenome | host: Homo sapiens | place: China:Sichuan | collected 2014-10-16... | reverse complement strand
GAAAAGATACGGTGTTACTGTTTGTACAAGGTATACATGGTAACGATGCGGCTGCGCTATTATAAAGTAAATGAACGATTTTCAAATGAAAAATGATGGTGCAGGCACATACTGACTGTAGAGCCGAGTCAGCCAATGGATTTGAGGAAAGAGATGCAGGGGTATAAGCGCAGAAGATCAAATAGTAAGAATTTCTTTTTCTATAAATCTATAAAAGAAAGGCAGAAGAATAAAGAACAGAAAAACAGGAGGACAAACAGATGTTAGGAATCATCGGAGCGATGGATGAAGAGGTGGCTCAGATCAAGGAGAAAATGACAGATGTCACCGTGACAAGTGTAGCCGGTATGGATTTTTATCAGGGCAAACTGGGCGGAAAGGACGCGGTTGTGGTTCGCTCTGGTATCGGCAAGGTAAATGCAGGTATGTGCAGTCAGATTCTGGCGGATCGGTTCCATATCAGTGCGATTGTGAACACAGGTATCGCCGGTTCCCTGCGCGCGGAGATCAACATTGGCGATATCGTTGTATCGACGGATGCGGTGCAGCATGATATGGATGCGAGCGGATTTGGATACCGGATCGGACAGATTCCGCGTGTAGATACCTTTGCATTTGAGGCGGATGAGAAGCTGCGCGAGCTGGCGATTGAGTGCAACCAGAAGGTAAATCCGGAGATTCAGGCATTTCCGGGACGCGTGGTAAGCGGCGATCAGTTTATCTCGGATAAGGCAAAAAAGGAGTGGTTGATCGAGCAGTTTAGCGCAAGCTGTACCGAGATGGAGGGCGCAGCGATCGCACAGGCGGCATATTTAAACGGAATCCCGTTTCTGATCATCCGTGCCATTTCGGATAAGGCAGATGACAGTGCGGGTATGGACTATGCGGCATTTGAAGCGCAGGCGATCAAGCACTCGGTAAACCTCTTATTAGAGATGGCATCTCGTTATGAGGCACAATTAAATTCATAAGCACGAAAATTTGAAAAACGGCACACCGCATTCTCGTTACTTTAGTGATGAGTTAGGTGTGCCGAATTTTTTATCTCAGTCGAGAAGACTCCCACCTCTTTAGGTGGCGAGTAATAGCAAATTTGTCTCAGTGGGAGTTGGGTCTCACGGACGTTCGACTTGATTCATAGGAAAGGGAGAAGAAAGATGGACTGGTCTCCGATATGGATATCGATGAAAACAGCAACGCTGTCGATCCTTATTACGTTTTTTCTGGGAGTCTGGATGGCGCGGCTGGTGGTATCGGCACGCTCTGAGAAAGTGAAAATGGTGCTGGACGGCATCCTGACGCTTCCGATGGTCCTGCCGCCAACGGTAGCAGGATTCTTCCTGCTGATGATTTTCGGTGTAAAACGACCGCTCGGACAGCTGTTTCTGGAATTGTTTGGCGTCAAGATTGTATTTTCATGGGCGGCAACGGTGATCGCGGCGGTGGCGATCTCATTTCCGCTTATGTACCGGGCAGCGCGCGGCGCGTTTGAACAGGTCGATGTGACGATTATCTATGCGGCTCGGACGCTGGGATTTTCCGAAAGCCGTATTTTCTGGAAGGTGATTCTGCCGTCGGCGATGCCGGGCGTCCTCAGCGGCGCGATCCTTGCCTTTGCGAGAGGACTGGGCGAGTTCGGTGCGACCGCGATGCTGGCGGGCAATATCGCCGGAAAGACGCAGACACTGCCGCTTGCCATCTATTCACAGGTGGCGGCTGGAAAAATGTCGATGGCATACCAGTATGTGTGGATCATCGTGGTGATTTCCTTCCTGGTCGTCGTGCTGATGAATGTGCTGTCGCGGCGGGATATGCGCGGACGCAGCAATCATAAAAAGAAAGATAACAGTGTGGAAGCGGGCGGTCAGGATGCAAAGGTTTCGGTGGAACTGTTTGCGGACAGGGAAGCGGATGCACAGAAGGGAGGCGCGCGATGAGCCTGCAGGCGATAATCAAAAAGAGATTTTCCGGCTTTTCGCTGGACGTATCGCTTAACACCGATGGCGGCGTCATGGGCATTCTCGGCGCCTCCGGAAGCGGCAAGAGCATGACGCTCAAGTGTATCGCCGGAATTGAGACGCCGGACGAAGGGCGGATCGTGTTAAACGGCAGGGTGCTCTTTGATTCGGAAAAGCATATCAACCTGCCGCCGCAGAAGCGGAAAGTCGGTTATTTATTCCAAAATTATGCATTGTTTCCGAATATGACCGTAGAAACCAATATTGCAGCGGGGCTTTCGGGCAGCAAGGAGGAAAAACAGGAGGCAGTTGCCCGCATGATCCGTCTCTTTAAATTAGAAGGGCTTGAAAAAAGGTATCCGTCCCAGCTTTCCGGCGGACAGCAGCAGCGTGTGGCGCTGGCACGCATTCTCGTCTATGAGCCGGATGTGATCATGCTGGATGAACCATTTTCGGCGCTTGATTATTATCTGAAGGAACAACTGCAGTTCCAGGTGCGCGAGGTACTCCGCGGGTACACGGGTGATGTGCTGATGGTCAGCCACAGCCGGGACGAGGTCTATCGGTTCTGCGAGAAGAGCATCATCTTAAACCGCGGACAGGTGGCGATGAAGGGAGAGACGCGGGCGATTTTCCAGAAACCGGAAAATGTCACTGCGGCACGCCTGACAGGCTGTAAAAACTTCAGCCGGATCCGGCGGATCGGCGAATATGAGGTGGAGGCGCTCGACTGGGGACTCACGTTTCAGACCGAAGAAGCGGTTGCCGCGGAGCATGCCTATATCGGCATCCGGGCGCACCAGTTTTACCCGGCGCGCGGCAGTGCGAATGAATTTACGTGCGAGTGGGGGGACACACTCTGCCAGCCATTTGAGTGGGATGTTTTGCTGCGTCCGGTGGAAAATGCAGGGGCAGCGGGTGACAAAGAAAATGCACTGGAACGCGAGGTGATCTGGTGGAAGGTAGACTATAAGCAGAGTGATTCACTAAACCAGTATCAGCGCGGAGACCGCGTCCGGCTGGGAATTGCACCGGGAGATATCATGCTTTTAAAAGAAGGCTAGAATGATAGAAAAGGGGATATGTATGGCAGATGGGAAAACAGGCGCGATCATCCTGGCGGCAGGGCGGTCGGCGCACATGGAAGAATTAAAGCCGATGCTCCGGATGGGGCAGACCACGATGATACAGAGGGAGATCGACACGATCCGGCAGGCGGGGATCTCGCCGATCGTTGTCGTGACAGGGTATCAGGCAGATGTGCTGGAACGTCATATTTCACACCGTGGTGCGGTCTGTATCCGAAACAAGCGGTATGAGACATCGCAGATGTACGGCTCAATCTGCATGGGACTGCGCCATATCCAGAAAAAAGCCGATCGGGTGCTGTTGTTCCCTGCCGACGTGCCGATGATCACGGCGGACACAATCGAGAAGATGGCGCAGGCGCCCGGAAGCATGGCAGTACCGGTCTGTCAGGGGAAAAAAGGACACCCGGTCATGCTGTCGAAGGAAGTGTTTGGACATATCTTAACGTATCGGGGCGGAAAAGGACTCCGCGGCGCAATGGATGCGTGGGGCGAAGGTGTCCGGGAGATCGAGGTTGAAGATCCGGGTGTTTTACTGGACACCAACACGAAAATGGATTACGAATCGCTGATTGCCTACGAAAAAGACAGGCAGAGGCGCGGGGAGCTGGCATTTCAGGCGTCGATTTCGCTGAGCCGCGAGGAAGAATGCTTCAGCGCGCTGACGGCGGATTTTCTGGAGGCAGTTGCTGAGAGCGGTTCAATGCTCGGTGCCTGTCAGATCCGGGATATTTCCTACAGCAAGGGCTGGAAAATGCTCAAGATCGCGGAGGCGCAGCTGGGAATCCAGTTTTTAGAGCGCCAGACGGGCGGAAGCAAGGGCGGATTTTCTGTGCTGACGCCGGAGGGAAAGGCGTTTTTAGAAAAATTCCGCCGGATGGAAGCAGCAGTGCAGGCGGCAGCAGAAGCAGCGTTTGAGAAAATCTTTCTGGAGCCGGAAGAAGAGGAAAAGGAGGATACAGATGGAAGAGAAATTAACGCATTTTGATGAAAAGGGAAATGCGATCATGGTAGATGTAACGGAAAAGAAGATTACCAGCCGGACGGCGACGGCATCCGGCAAGATTCACGTCAATGAAGCTGTCATGAAGGCGGTTCTGGAGGGAACGGTTGCCAAGGGCGATGTGTTGGGGGTGGCGCGCGTGGCGGGAATCATGGCGGTGAAGCAGACCGCACACCTGATCCCGATGTGCCACACACTTCTCATCACGAAATGCAGCGTGGATTTTGAGGTGGATGAAAAAGAGCTGACGATCAAGGCACTTTGTACTGCTAAGCTGGAAGGAAAGACCGGCGTCGAGATGGAGGCGCTGACCGGCGTCAGCGTGGCGCTTCTGACCATTTATGATATGTGCAAGGCGATCGACAAGCGGATGGAGATCGGAGAGATACATCTCGATGCAAAATCGGGAGGAAAGAGCGGGGAATTTGTGCGATGATAGACGGATACGGCAGAACGATCGACTACGTACGGATCTCCGTGACCGACCGATGCAACCTGCGCTGTGTGTACTGTATGCCGGAGGAAGGCGTCAGCAGCATTTCCCATGAAGAGATCCTGCGGTTTGGTGAGATCGAGAGGGTCTGTCAGATTCTGGCAGAGAACGGCATTCAGAAAATCAAGCTGACCGGAGGCGAACCGCTGGTGCGCCGGAGACTGCCGGCGTTAGCAGCAGCGTTAAAACAGATTCCGGGAATCAAGAGCCTGACGATCACGACGAACGGTGTTTTATTAGAAGAAATGTACGATGCGCTGGCGGATGCAGGGGTTGATTCAGTCACGATCAGCCTGGATACGCTGGATGCGTCGGTGTACCGGCAGCTCACACGCCGGGATGAGATCGAAGCGGTCAGACGCGGCCTTCGGACGGCGATCCAGAAAGGCAGGATGCAGATCAAGATAAACTGTGTGCCGGTGCTTGGGATCGAGGAGCAAAAGCTTTTAGAGGTGGCGGAACTGGCGAAAAACCATAACGTGCACGTGCGTTTCATCGAAATGATGCCGATCGGCATGGGAACGCAGTTTGCCTTTGTGAAAGAAGATGCATTGAAGCATGCGCTGGAAGAGGCATTTGGAACCTTTACCCCGTGCGGGGACGTGGCAGGAAATGGCCCGTGCCATTATTTCGCAGTCCCTGGCTTTCAGGGGCGGATCGGTTTTATCAGCGCGGTCAGCCATAAATTCTGTTCCGAATGCAACCGGATCCGGCTGACATCAGAAGGATTCTTAAAGACCTGTCTCCAGTATGACAATGGGGTGGAATTAAAGACCATTCTGCGCGGCGGCGGTACCGATGAAGACCTGCGCCGGGCGATCGGACAGGCGCTTGCGGAAAAGCCGAAGGGACATAGTTTTGAGAAAAAGACGGAATTTACGGATCGGGAACACCGGGGAATGTCCCAGATAGGCGGATAAGCAGGGTGTTTGTGAGGATTATGATTATGGTTTCTGCGGTGAAAGTGTGAGCCGGCGGAATGTTACAAGTGAAATATCGTATATGAAATATGAAATCGGAAAATTTATGGATAAAGAAAAGGGGAAACAATCATGGGAAAAGTAATCGCAACGTGTACCAGTGAAATCAAAGGTGTTCAGAAGAAAAATGTCCATCAGGTCTGTCTTATCGAGGACTATGGAATCGAGGGTGACGCCCATGCGGGCAAATGGCACCGTCAGGTCAGCCTTCTTTCATATGACCGGATTCAGGAATTCCGCGCGCGCGGCGCGAAGGTCGAGGACGGCGCGTTCGGTGAAAATCTGGTCGTGGAAGGAATCGATTTCAAGACGCTCCCGATCGGGACAAAATTTAAATGCAACGATGTCGTGCTGGAATTGACACAGATCGGAAAAGAATGCCACCATGGATGCGCGATCTTCCAGGCGATGGGCGATTGTATCATGCCGCGCGAGGGCGTATTTACAAAGGTGCTGCACGGCGGCGTGATCAAAGAGGGAGATAATCTGGAGATTCTGGAAGAAGCGTAGGAAAGAGATCAAAGAGAGGTGGGAAAACAATGAGAGCAGCAATTATTACATCCAGTGACTCCGGGTACGCGGGAAAACGGGAGGACGTGAGTGGTCCGGTAATCGCAGAAATGGTGAGAGAGGCTGGTTATGAGGTGGTCTGGCAGAAGGTGCTGCCGGACGAACAGGCGATGTTGGAAGAGGCGATGAAGGAGATCTGCGATGAGGGAAAGGCTGATCTGCTCTTAACAACGGGCGGAACGGGATTTTCTCCGCGTGACGTGATGCCGGAGGCGACGCTGGCGGTCGCGGAACGGATGGTTCCGGGTATCCCGGAGGCGATGCGGGCATACAGCTTACAATTTACAAAGCGGACGATGTTAAGCCGAGCGGCAAGCGGGATCCGCAAACGCACGCTGATCGTCAACCTGCCGGGCAGTCCGAAGGCGGTGCGGGAGTGTCTGGAATACATTCTGCCGCAGCTGGATCATGGATTAAAAATTCTTTTGGGGCTTGATGGGGAGTGTGCTAGAAAGTAGGGAAAGCAGCAAAAACGAAGATGGAAAAACAGATGCAATATATAAGACGATGTATGCTAATGGGGCTGTCGCACTAAGGTGCGGCAGCTTCGTGTTTTTATCCAACACAAAACGCCGAGCTTCGAAAAGCCCGGCGTTTGTGGTATAATTAGTTTATGCTATTAAACAAAATAATACAGAGAGATTATACCTCATTTTCTCTGTATTATCAAATCAAACTTCCACTGGATTTAGAGATTTCTATTCCATCTGATGACCCAGTTCGTCTGGTAAGTGCCTTTGTGGAGGAAATGGACCTTTCTGAACTGTATAAAACTTACGGCAGGATCAGAAAAAATCAGGCAACACCGCGTCAGATGCTGAAACTCGTTATCTATGCAGCAATGAATCGAATCTATTCGAGTCGGGATATCAGAAAAGCATGTAAACGGGATATCAACTTTATGTATCTCCTGGAAGGAGTGCCTGCTCCTGATCACGCAACCATCGCACGTTTTATATCCCTGCATTTTTCTGCCTGTGCAAAAGCTTTACTTGCTCAAATGTCAGATCTGCTCTATCTTCTTGGTGAGATCTCAGGGAAGACCATCTTTATTGACGGCACCAAGATCGAATCGGCAGCTAATAAGTATACATTTGTATGGAAAAAGGCCATTACAAAGAATCAGGTCCGGTTATACACAAAACTGTCTTCTTTTGTGGCTGAATGCGAAGAGCTCTACGGAATTAAGACGGTATACCATAAGCGGATATCCATACACACACTGAAACGTTTAAAAAAGCAGTTGTGCCGCATCAAAGTACAGGAAGGAATCGTATTCGTACACGGAATCGGACGGAGGAAAACACAGTTACAAAAATCCCTGGAACAGCTGGATCAATATCTGGAGAAACTAAAGGAATATACAAAAAAACTGTATACGCTTGGGAACAGAAACAGTTATTCCAAAACAGATCCTGATGCCACCTTTATGAGAATGAAAGAAGACGCGATGCTGAATGGGCAGTTAAAACCTGCTTATAACATCCAGCACGGAGTGGATTCCGAATACATCACATGGCTCGATATTAGCCCGCGTCCAACCGATACACGTACCCTAATTCCATTTTTGAAAGATATGGAGAATCACTTGGGATTTAAGTATTCAGAAATCGTTGCAGATGCCGGATACGAAAGTGAAGAAAACTATCTTTTCATTGAAGGCAACGGACAAACTGCCTATATAAAACCGCAGAACTATGAGATTTCTAAAACTCGAAAGTACAAAAAAGACATCAGTAGAAGGGAAAACATGGAGTATCACGCAGACAGTGACAGCTACATCTGCCGCAACGGAAGGGAACTGACTGTTACGAATGAATGCAGAAGTAAAACAGCCAGCGGATATATCAGTGTAAAAACTTATTACAGGAGCTCAGACTGTACCGGCTGTCCTTATAAAACGGAATGTATCAAAGGGAACAACTGCAAAACACCTATGGAAAAAAGGAATAAAGTGCTAATGGTCTCAAAGACAATGAGCCGGAAACGCGCAGAAAATCTGGAACGGATCACAAGTGAGTATGGAACGATGCTCCGGATGAACCGAAGTATTCAGGCAGAAGGTTCTTTTGCTGATGTAAAAGAAGACATGAATTTTCGGAGATATCTGTACCGGGGAAAGACAAATGCACTGGCAGAAAGCATCCTTTTAGCAATGGGACGAAATATGAATAAGCTTCATTGCAAGATTCAGGCCGGAAGGACGAGAAGCCATCTTTTTTCATTAAAGACAACATAGATTTTGATGATTAAAAATAAAACAGTTTGAAATAAGGCATGCCGAAAGGGATGTCTATGAATGAACTGCGTTTATAGAATGGCATCGGAACCATAACTGATTTCGATGCCATTTTGGGCAGAAAGTAGGGCTGCCGCCCAGCAAAAATATTTGCTAATGCGACAGCCCCTTTGTTGTGCGACCGTTTGGATATATTAATATTCCTCCACATGCAGCAGCTGATGTGCACGAGCGGCTAACGGAGCTTCAAGATACTCGTCATACAGTGTCTGAACGGCCTGGTTTTCATGGCTGAAGCGGATTGCGCTGTTTACATCATAAGCACGCAGGCACTGGTCGCGGTCTGCGCAGTCCTTCGGCTTATTCTGGAAGGATGGGCGGATCGGCTGACCGCCGCCGTTGATGCATCCGCCCGGACATGCCATGACTTCAACGAAATCATAGTGGCATTCGCCGCGTTTCATCGCCTGAATGAGGCGTCTGGCTTCTCCTAGGCTGCTGAGTGCTGCACAGTGCAGTTTCACACCCTTGATATCGATTTCCAGTTCCTTAAAGGAACCGATCTGGCGCAGAACCTTCAGCGGACTCTGTTCGCCGATCTCCGGATTTTCACCGGTTACGGTGTGGTAAGCGGTACGAAGCGCTGCTTCCAGTACACCACCGCTGGCACCGAAGATCACACCGGCTCCGGTTGCTTCACCGAGAGGATCGTCAAAATCGCACTCCGGAAGTCTGGATACATCGATATGATCGGCCTTGATGAGACGGCAGATTTCACGGGTGGTCAGAACATAATCAATATCCTGTCCGGTTCCGGCGCTGTCCATGCCCGGAAGAGTCAGTTCACGCTTCTTGGACATACACGGCATGATGGAAACACAGGTGATATTTTCCGGTGCAATGCCTTTTTTCTGTGCAAAATAAGTTTTGATGACAGCACCGAACATCTGCTGCGGGGACTTGGCAGTGGAAAGCTGCGGCAGAAGCTCCGGATACTGGCTCTTTGCAAAGCTGACCCAGCCAGGGCAGCAGGAGGTGAACATAGGCCAGCTGTATTTATCCGGCTGCTGTAAGCGGGCTAAAAGCTCGTTGCTTTCCTCCATGATGGTCAGATCGGCTGCAAAGTCAACATCGAATACATAGTCAAATCCAACGGATTTTAAGGTGGATACTAAACGTCTGTCAGTAGCAAATTCCGGGGAAAGACCAAATTCTTCACCCCATGCGGCACGGACAGCCGGAGCGACAACCGCTACGGTTACCTTGTCATCATTTGCCAGTTCACCGTGGATACCATTGATGGCCTCCACATCATCCCGCTCCTTGAGTGCGGCCGTCGGGCAGTGGGTAACGCACTGTCCGCAGAGAGAACAGTCGGATTCTTTGATTTCCAGATTGTGGGAAACATCGACGGTTGTATGGGAACCGGTTCCGGACACATCCCAGATATTTAAGGTCTGGATCTTGTCGCAGATCTGGACGCAGCGCATGCATTTGATACATTTTCCCGCATCGCGGATCAGTGGAAAAGTAGAAGTCCATATCATTTCCGGATATTCGTTTTTATAACGGTCAACGGTCAGGTTCAGATCACTTGCCACCTGTTTTAATTCACAGTTGGAACTGCGCACACAGGTGGGACAGTTGGTGTGATGCTGGGAAAGAAGCAGTTCTACGTTGATCTTGCGGGCTTCGCGGACCCGCGGGGAGTTTGTGAGAATCTCCATGCCTTCCTGAACCTGGTTGTTGCAGGAGGTAACGAGATGGTGAATTCCCTTCACTTCTACAACGCAGACACGGCAGGCACCGATCTCGTTGATATCTTTCAGATAGCAAAGATAAGGAACGTGAAAACCGTTGTCGCGGCAGGCGTCCAGAATCCGGGTTCCTTCTGGAACCTGCAGTGGTATATTATTAATTTTGATGGATACAAGATTCGTATTTACCATGATGTGGTCCGCCCTCCTTTGAAGTTTCCATAACCGAAGTGATCACAGCGCAGGCAGCGTCTGGCTTCCTGGCCAGCCTCCTTGAGGCTCATGCCGCATTCGGTAAGTGTAAAGTCACATTTGCGTTCTCCGGCAGGACGTTCTGTCAGGTTGACACGTCCGCAAGGAGTACGGTCGGAGAGATCCGGTTCCGGAATCTTCACATCGCAGGTAATCTCGTGGTTGTAGCCGAGATACTGGTCGATGTTGGCTGCGGCTACCTTGCCGGCAGCGATTGCACGGATCACGGTTGCCGGTCCGGTTGCACAGTCGCCTCCGGCGAAGATGCCCGGCATATTCTGAATGGAGGTCCATCCGGTTGCCTGGATGATGCCCCATTTTGCGTCGATACCCTGTTCTACGAAGTAACGGCTTTCGATGCCCTGCCCCACAGCTGCGATGACGATATCACATTCAACCGGGATAGAGTCGGTGCCGATAGCCTTCGGTGAAGGACGTCCGCCGCGGATTTCTCCCGGCATCTGCTGGCTTACCCAGAGAGCTTTTACCTGGCCGTCCTCGTCTGCTTCAATCCGCTCCGGTGCGTAAAGTTCCATGATTTCAACGCCTTCAGCCATAGCACTTTCAACCTCTTCCGGAAGAGCTGTCATATCAGCTTTGCGGCGTCGGTAGGCAACTGCCACCTTGTCTGCACCCAGGCGGACAGAAGAACGGGCTACGTCCATGGCTACGTTGCCGCCGCCGATGACACAGACCTTCTTTCCGGTAAGATCCGGATATTTGCCGTCGCCGATAGCACGTAAGAATTCGACAGCGGAGATAACACCGCCGGCATCTTCTCCCTCAATACCAATCTTTTTATCACTATGAGCGCCGATGGCGATGTAGATAGCATCATATTCTTTGCGGAGTTCATCCAGAGACAGCTGTCCTGGATCGTTTCCGACCGAAGTTTCAAGACGGACTTCCACACCGGTTTCCAGAATGACATTGATATCATCCTGCAGGCGCTCTCGTGGCAGGCGGTAGCTTGGAATTCCGTACAGCAGCATGCCGCCGAGTTTCTTGCGTTTTTCAAATACAGTGGTCTGATGTCCCATCAGCTGCAGATAATAAGCAGCGCTCAGGCCGCTGGGGCCGCCGCCGATGATCGCGATGCGCTTGCCGGTGGAGGTTGGACAGACCGGTGCCGGTACATATCCTGCCATATCCACAGCTACACGTTTGATACCGCGGATATTGATAGAATTATCCAGCATGTTGCGGCGGCAGCGGGACTCACATGGATGTTCGCATACCAGCGCACAGGCGGTTGGGAATGGGTTATCCTTGCGGATCAGGCGGACTGCATCGGCATAGCGTCCTTCACCGGTCAGGGCGATGTAACCCGGAATATCAACTCCGGCCGGGCACAGAGCCACACAGGGAACCGGCTGATCAAGATTACTGCGGCAGCGGTTGTGTAAGATATGTTCCATAAAATCCTCTTTGAAACCGTCCAGTCCTTTTAAAACCATCTGGGCAGCGGTATAGCCGATGGCACAGTCAGCCGTGCTTTCGATGACACGGGCTGTTTCCTCCAGCATGGTTAAATGCTTCATGGTTCCTTTTCCGTTTAGGATGTCTTCCAGAAGATTGGAGAGCTGCGCGAGACCGATTCGGCAGGGAACGCATTTGCCGCAGGTCTGTGCATGGCACATTTTTAAAAATGCAGCGGTCAGGTCGACAGGACAAAGACCTGGCGGGCTGGCGATGATGCGCCGTTCCAGAT
>ENA-UEPQ01001129-UEPQ01001129.1-human-gut-metagenome-genome-assembly--contig:-NODE-1129-length-12091-cov-8.766855_pt1 | contig 12091 bp, 11 predicted proteins | sample MGYA00242903_ERZ507922 | MGnify/ENA primary metagenome ERZ507922 (study PRJEB26167, sample SAMN06115483) | human gut metagenome | host: Homo sapiens | place: China:Sichuan | collected 2014-10-16... | reverse complement strand
TTCTATGAATAAAAAAAGTCCCTGAAATCATTCAGGGATTTGATGTAGATCAACCTATTTACTGAGACTATTAATAAGAACAAGGGACGTCACGACGTGTACGGTAAGTGGCAGGCGATCGAGGCGCATTGGGTCGATGTGGTCGAGAAGCAGTCCGGCGACGATACGTGCCAGTGGGTAGACCCGAACGAGCACCTGTCTTATCAGATGCCTCTGAAACCTTTCGAGATTTTCGAGGAGGACTTCCGCAAGACGGCGATGGACTATCTGATGTTCAAGCGGGGCATCGACGCTAAAGAGTTCGGTGAAAAGCTGCTTGACACGGCGATGTATTCGAGTCGCGTGAGCTCTGACGACGAGTTTGTAACCTTTACCATGCGCAAGGACGGAGGAGAGGATGGCGAAGCTTGATGCTCGAAACTGGATGGAATTTAGGATCGGCGATATTTTTCGGATGAACAATACGAAGAGCATCGTTCAGAAGGATGTCGTACCGGACAGCGGTACAGTCCCATATGTAACCGCACAAGCAGGAAATAACGGAGTCATGACGTTCATTGACTGTCCTCCGGAATGGATGGACGAAGGCGACTGCATCATGATCGGTGGAAAAACGCTGACTTTTTCCTATCAGGAGAAAGCTTTTTGTTCAAACGACAGCCATAACATCGCACTGCATCTCAAGGAAACGGATAAAGCATCCGAGGCACGCTATTTATTTCTGATTACGGCTTTACGAAGCGCTCTTTCTCAAAAATATTCATGGAGTGACTCCATTTCCATGAAATCAATTAAAGACGATGTATTCAGGCTACCGGTCGACAATGACGGAAACCTAGATTGGGCGTACATGGACGAGTATATGTCGACAGTCTTGAAAGAAGTTGAAGCAACCCTTGAGAACCTGAGTTCTGTTGCTTTTTATACCAGGAATTCTTTGCGGTAAACGAGGCCTTCGTTGGCCCCTCCGATTGACGAACCCGCTGAGACTCGTGCCCTGTTTGGGCACGGCAGAATGCCCTCTCCCGCTCTCTGTGCTGTCGAGCGGGAGATCTGAAAACGGAACATCCTCAGGATTGCGAAGGCTTTCGTGTCACACCTCTCTCAGAGGTTTGAGGACATTGAGCCTTACTTTGTTCCTTGGCGGGAACTTTGTCCTCATCCGCAACCGTCATTCCGTACGTTTAACAAAGGACAGGCCTTGGTACGCCTCAAGCAAAACCTTGTCCCACACCGTCGGATTCTTCGGATATCGGAACTTCAGGATGTTGCCGTTCTCACACATGTACGGCCCCGCCAACCGACGGTAGGAACCGTAGAAAATCTGGTCGCCCGAGGCCTGTTCGGCAATCTTGAGAACGTCTTCGCGGGACGGCGTGAGGAAGGACGTGCCGTCCGCCTTGACGCCCTGGAACATCAACTGGATCGAGCGAATGAAGCGGATGTCCTTCTTGCCGCCCATCCAGTCGGGCATGTCGGCAACCGCGTCGAGGTTCGAGTTGAACGTCGCGACGGTCAGCGTGCAGCCGACTTCTTTGCCGTCCACCTTGAGCTTTTTGTCGGCGGACGGACAGCCGGCGCTTTCCTTCACGAGTCGGAAGGAGTTCGCCATGCGCGGCTCTTCGCCTTCGAAAAGATTCCACCGATTGTCGACGAAGTGACGTTTCACGGGCGTCACCTTCCAACCCGCGTTACGGAGTCCCTTTACCGTGCGGTCGGACGCTTTGTCGAGCGCCAAGAGACGGGCAGCCCGCAGATCGGGCGCATCTTTGGGTTCGATCATCGAGATCCAGGCGTCGAGGTGTTCGCGGCAAACGCCTGAATAGGTGGACATGACGCCGGAGAGTGCGCCGACAGCAGCCGAGCCGCTTCCCGAGCCTCCGTACACAAACGAACTGAAAAGACCGATGCTTGCGCCGAGCACGGCGTTCACGGCATGAGGATCGACGGAGGGTTCGATCGGCGTGATCCACTTCTGATCGTCCGTCTCCCTGTCTTCGTGGCCGAGCATCAACCCCAAAATCTCGGATTTCGGAGCTGTAGACGACGAAGGAAAACGGTCGATCTCTCATGATGAGGCCACCGGCGTCTGATTGGTTCACGCTCACCTCATGACCACATGCGTCAGCGTGGCGTTGGCCTGGTGCAAATAATATGCGCAGCCGAAGTCTTGGAGCCACTCCATCGTCATCGCGGTATTGAAGCCGTGCATTTTGGCCGTCTCGACCAACGTCAAGATTTGTCAACTGGCCCCCCTCTGAATCCCCAACAAAATCCTGAACTCCCTGCTCAATTTCACCTCGTGGAGCACGGACTCATCCCGGCACCAGGCCACATCTTCCTTTCCAAGGCGCCACGGCGCCTTCCTGAGATAGTCAGCGCCGAGGAGCGCAGTCGCACGTGGGATGCTCATCAAGTCAACGAGGCCGAGCTCATAGTCCTTCCAATGGATTGGCTTTCCAAGAAGCAATCCGGGCGTGTAATGCCTACGGCAATGGGGTTGGGTATGGCCAACCTCACGATGGACTGCGAAACCCTCAAAGAGCACCGTTGCGCGGGCTCGTGCAGTGGTTGGTGCCAGTTCCTTCATGGCCTTGTAGCGCGCCAATACGCCCTCCGGGAAGTCCACAGTCAGACTTGTCGGATTCGGCCATGCAACGCCTTGTCGTTCACGTTCAGCGTTGTAGTCCTCTTGCCAACGCCCCAACTCGGATTGGACGGACGCCGGCAAAATTCTCGTCACGCGCCACTTTGACAAGGGGGTGCGAGCAGGACTTTTCCCCTTGGTGATGGCATCTTCAAGTCTGACGAAACGCTTTCCTCTCTCTTCGAGGAATTGCGCACGGAAAGCATCGGGATCGGTCGCAAACATGGAGAGAGGAACAAGCACGCTCATGACTTCAGATTCAACATTCTCGTGAATCCAGTCGGCGACATCTTCGTAGGAAAAGAGATAGCTGGCTCGCTTCTGGACATCCGTCAGACGCGACAGTTGTTCTGCACAGGCAACTCGGGCTTCGTCCGACAGGAAAAGACGTGTCATGTTGCGTCCCGCACCCTCCCTGAATGCGCCGTAGCTTTGCCAGGGGCCGATTTCGATGATTTCATGCATCGTGTGATGGTACTTCGGCAGATACGCAGCAACGTCCCCTGGACAATCCGTGAGAATGATGTGCTTGGCTTCAAGAGCGGCGCGCTTACGCGTGACGCTTTCGGCTACTGCTTGAGCACCAGGCTTGATTTCGTTGAAGTCTTCGGTCATGGCGTACTACCGGCGACGGATTTGGGCGGGGATTATTGAACGATTTAGATATTTTATTATCGATGTCCTTTTTGTGCGTCCCCCATTTGGCGAAAAACGCCAAAGCTCGTCGGAAAGCCCTCATCTCAACGCAAAACAACTTCCCGATCCGTGATCTTGTCCGCATCCGACTCGAACTTGACGCGCCCTGACAGGACGGCTGCTCCGGCTTGTGCGCGCTCAATCTCGCCCGAGTTCTCCAGAATGTCCCGCGCGACTTCGGTCGCCTGCGAAAGCCCCTCGAACATCTCATCGTTGAACGGAGTCTTCGGCTTCTCGTCGATGTAACAGCCGATGGCTACAAGGCCGTCGTACAGACATTGGCGAAGTTCCTTCGCGCGTTCCATCTTGGCGGCTAGAACCCATGCGATCTGCAGGATCTGACCGTACATGGCGAGATCAACCTTTTCAACGGTTCGGTTGGCAACTTGGAGGAGGAAGACGCGGTCTTCGTCGCGGGCATCTTTGCCATGGTCTACGTCGGAGGAGAGGCTGTTGAGGTACGTTGGAACGGCTACGGCGCGAGGGCGATATTTCTTCTTGGGACGAGGTTTCTTGGACATTTCTTGTTGTTCTAGAGGAGTTTTTCCCATTCGAGGCCGCTGTGCGGATAGGCCCAGGATTGGTAGCTATTGACGAGCGCATTGCTTGCCCAGCCGGCTGGAATTTCGTTGGGTTTCATGAAGAAACCGTACCTGCCAGAAGGCGCCTTCTGATCCCCAAGCACGAAAAAGGCATGGGGTTCGCCGTCGGCAATCACCTCAAGCGCGTTGCGGTCTTCATCGAAGCCTTGATCCTTCAAAAACCGGATGAAAGCGGACTTCGGGCCCAAACGTCGCGGCGGCATGGCCCATTGCTCGAAGCGAGCAGGATTCGCGCCGACGGGCGCAAACCAGAGGCCATTGTCCTGCCATTGCACAGCGCCCTTCATTTTGGCTGCGGCCTGTTCTTCAAGCTCGATGAAGAGCCACAAGGGCATTGTGAGATGGTCGTCGGGGATCAAGAGCGCTTCAGGCGTGAAGTCCACCTCAACGTCGTGCGGCAACCATTGCGCAAAGCGCACGGAAGGCGACCGGCGGTCGATGTACCACGCCTTTTTGCCAGCGTCGTAGACCGCGCCTCGATACTGCACCTGTTCCTTGTCGGTGAGAGGGACCTTGAGATAGATCCGGCCTGCGGGTGCCGTCCGGCGCAGGCGGTTGTACTCCTCTTCGAGCACCTTCCTCAGAAATTCGAGCCGTTCGGGATTGCGCCATTTGTCGAGCGCCGTCCCGACGAGGTTGTGGAGATCGTCGGGAACGTACCAAGATCGAGCGCCTTCGTCATATTCAGCGCCGAACTCGCGCACGACCTTGCCGAACTTCGGGCCGACGTAGATGTACTCCCGCTCAGGCAGGTATTCGGCAGCCGCCAGACCGGATCGGTACTGAATTTCCTCGTGCACCTCGTAGAAGTCTTCGGAAAAGAGGACGGGCACTTGTCGGCGCGCGCTGTAGACCGCAACGGCATACCAGCCTTCGAGCTCGCGCAGCATCAGGTAGCGCCCTTCCCACGAGGGTTCGATGACAGCAACCGTGCGCATCAATCCTCCTTTTCCTGCTTGGGAATGGCTTTGAGGCCAATGCCTCTCGGGCGTCGCAGACCCTTTGCGGCCTTGGGCTTTGTCGGCGTGGCTTCGAGCTTGGAAGGAGCCTTTTCATTCTCCTCTGCCTTCTTGGAAGTCTTGCGCTTGACCATTTTCACGCTCGTGATCTGCTTCACAGAGCCTTCCGTGGGTTCCAGGTCGGTAATGTCTTCAACCTTGCTCTTGGGCTTTTCAGCCTTGTCGGCATCGAGCACTTCCTGCGCCTCGGGAGCCGGCTTCTTGGGCGGTTCAATCTCAGGTTGATCAACCCGCATCGGCATCGAGCGAGCCACGTGCGTGGGTGACGGCGACAGACGAATGCCCTGCGTCGTCAAGCTCACGCGCAATTCGGGGTAGACCTCAAGCACGCTCTTCATGGCCTGCGTGAAACGCGGCCTGAAGTCGCGCACGCGATCGTAGGTGCCGAACTGCACCATGAGGGCACTCCAAGAGATGGTCTTGGGCTTGCGAAGGAAGGACGCTTGATACGTGCACCAAGCGTAGATGTCCATGGCGAGGGGACTTGACTGGAGCGCGATCATGGCGCGCAGGTCAATGGGAACAGGACTCTCGCAGATCTCGTCAAAGAAGTAGTCGGAAAGCTTCACGTAGTAGCCGCCCAGCATGGGCTCCGCCAGACGCTTGCGACGATGCGCCACGATCTCCCAAACCAGCGACTCCTCGATGATGAGGGACATGCGATCCTTCTTGATGTGCACGATCTCGTCGCCGGCCTGCACCTCTCGATTCCATTCAATCGAGATGAGCGCATTGCGAAGGGCATCGAGCTGGTTGCGCATGAGAATGGTCGAACCGCCCCTTGTGTTGAGCCCCAGCGTGTCCATGAGCGAATAGACCGAGTTAGGAAGCTCGATGAAGGGGGAATGCGTGCGCATGGCCGTCGAGGTCATGTACGCAAGCAGAATGCGCGGGAATGCGCCCGAAGGGAGACCGATCTCAGGCGCAATGGTCTTAAGCTTGAGCGTAAGCGCATTGTTCCTGCGCTCGTAGGTCGTCAAAAAGTTTCCGTCGTCACCTCGCTTCTGACGATAGGGCATGGCCGCATAGATCGCAGCCCTCGGCATGAAAAAGAGAGAATCGGCCTCCGCCGCGTCAATCTCGTTGATCTGGTGAATGAGCTCTTGCTTGAGATTCGTTTTGGTGGTGGCAATCGCCTTCTGAAAGGAGCCTTTCGCCTTCTCCTGCTGATCGGGCGAGACATCCTCATCGTCAAAGAGCGAATCCTGCCCAAGGGGCTTAGGCAGCGTCAGACCGCGTTTCATTTCGCACCCATCGTTCGCGCACTGCGACGCAATTGTGGTTTAACCGACGTGGATTCACCCTCGCCCGCAGCCTCGATGCGCTCGGACGCGGGCAAGCTCTTGAGACGGGCAAATTCGGCCTTGTCGGCCATGACCCGCTGGCTGATTGCCATCGCAACATAGCCCTTTGCCGTCATGCCGAAGGCTTCGGACATTTCCTTCACCATGTCGAAGATTTCCTTCGACAGAGCCGTTTCGAATCGTCTAGTTGCCATTTGCAATTTTCTGCATTGAACCGAAAAATCGGTGAATTACCGGAAGATATGGCAGTGTAGGCGATCTTTGACTGTCCGGCAATCATTTTTCTCGAATCCGAGGGAAAACCTCAAGACGGACAGGCCAGGGACAGGTCGTCGACCTCCGAGCGGTAGCCTCAAACAAGCCGCAAAATGGAGATAGTCCCTACTCTCGCAGGCGTTTTAACCGATTTCGCATGTCCGAAGGCCCTCAGAACCCCCATTTCGGCCTGTTTTCGGCCCTCAAAGGCCCGGTTGTCCAGAGGCGGGCCCAAAAGCCGAAAATCGACCAAAATCGACGGTTTTTCTCTTCTTTGAGGATCCCTCGGCCTCGCAATACCCCGTAGGACGCTCACAATCGCTTCATATCGCGTTTCTGAGAGATGGATAAGGCGTGGGTAGCGGGAGGGGTTGCGTGTCGCTCAAAACGCGTTCTAGCGCGTCCGCTCTATGGCAAGAAAAGTTATCCACAGGGCGACGTGAATAACTTTTGAGAAAGGTTCACCTTAGTCGCGCTTTTACCCCGAGAAAGGTTCACATTAGTCGCGCTTTACCCCCGAGAAAGGTTCACTTAAGTCGCGCCCCCTAACTATATAACAAGTATGTATATAACAAGTATGTATTAACAGGTAAGTACGCGCATGCGCGCGTGGCGCGAGCCAAGGCATTGATAAATAAGGGAATTTTCTTCGCGCCCGAAACACGCTTTCCCAAGCAGAAAAGGGGAAATCAGTTAAGACGCTACTGCCACAGGCGAAGATAGTGAATTGAGGGGGCTTCTAAAGCACCCACAAAACGCCCTTCGACCAGCCTGCTGCGACCAGACCGCGAGGGCTGCTGAGAAAACCAGCGGCTACCATGCGACCTCATTCAAACCTTGCCCCAGTTTGGCAAAAATTGCCGAAGTGGCGCAAAACTTACAAGTCAAAAATGGGATTTTGGTCGATTCCCAAAAATAACCACGACTGACGAATCTTTGCCCTTCCCTGTGCAGGAGGAAAATACAAGCTTTAGTAGACAAAAACTAAGGCCCGGCACCTGACAAGAACTTTTACATCCGCTGTTACATCTGATTTTGCACCCAAAATGCCTCTAAAAATCGCGGCCGGCGCCCTCAGTTGCGGTGTGACGAAATCGGGTCAAAACGTACCGTATGCCAGTGAGCCTCCGGCCCTCCGAAAAAAGGTTCACCTTAGTCGCGCTTCTCCCTTTCCGAATGCCATGAATCGGCTACTGCCACAGGGAAAGAGCGGTGAATGTCAAGACGAATACCAAAAGGTTCACACAAGTCGCACAATCTCACGGAAAAAGCTCGTAAACGACTGTGAGAGTAGGCGTTAACGGATTCATGCCACTTCAGAACGAGCACTCAACAAACCGAACGCCCTACTCTTGCAGTCGATTTCGTGAATCAACACCACAAAATCCGCAAAGGCTGGAAAGGTTCATATTAGTCGCGCCCGAACTCTCTGTTTTGCCCGATTTGCACAAATTTTGAGCACGCTTGAGAAGCTCACCCGCCTTTCCTCTCCGCTTCGCCCTTTCAAATGCCTGCAAACGCTACTGCCACAGGCGAAAACGTGAAAATCATTCGCGAAATCTTCGAATCCTGTTGGTTGGGAGCAATAATTCTATTGATAGAGAAAGTCTATTGCTCATTTCCCTACTCCCACAGGCAACTACAGGCGATACCCACCGTATCGGCAAGCTCCAGATGCGCCGTCGAGAAAGGTTCACCTTAGCCGCGCTTTCGGCCCCAAATCGCCTCAAGTCGCCTCTGCGAGTAGCGTCTTAACTGAATGCGGAATCTTCGGAACCTCAAAACCCGCATCCGGGCGGTGTTGCATCGGCGCACATTGGGGCTGGTCCGGGCAGCCAAAACCATGGTTTTTTCCCTGCCGAGGGCTCTCCCTTCGCATCCTTCTGCATTCGAGTCGGTCGTTTTTGCCGAACAGGTGAGAGGGCGGTGTGCACTCGCGCCTACCCTAGGCGGTACTTTCTCCAACATGCAGTTAATCCGATGTCGAGAACCGTTTTCCAACGCAGCGGGCTTTGCCTGACACTGCTCGCCCTATTGTCCATGCCAGTCGAGGCAACGACTGTGACGGACAGCCGGCAGATCACAACCACCGGTCAAACCTCCTTCTACGGCAACAATGCAGAAGGCTGGTATTGGTACCAAGATCCAAAGGAAGAAGAGCCCCAAGAAGAACCTCTTCCGCCTCCTCCGCCAAAAGCGCCTGAACCCGAGTCTGAACCCGTTTTGAAAGCGGAGACGCCGGCTGCGCCGCCCGCACCTTTCACCGCAGCCTGGGTGCGCGAAATGCTACCCAAATACAAGGACATCGCATGGGACAACCCGACGCCTGAGAACGTCAAGGCATACTTTCTTCTCCAACGCTTTGCCATCGACCGCTCTTCGAAGTTCGCGGATGTCGCCAAGACCGTCACGATGGGCAATCCCCTCCTCGATGAGAATTACCGGCGTCCCCTTGCTAGCTTTGCAACGCTCGCTGTTGATCAGAACGCCGCAAAAGAGCGTTCCGCGATCCTCAAAAAGATCTCCGAAAAGGCAGGTCTGTTCTTTTTCTTCAAGGGGGGATGCTCCTACTGTGAAGCACAAGCGCCTCTGATCGGACGCATCATGGACGAAGGCTTCGACGTACTTGCCATATCCATGGATGGAGGCGAGCCGTCAACCTTCAAGTTCCCCCATGTTCGTCAGAATGCAGGCCAGGCCGAATATCTGGGCGTAACCGCTGTTCCCGCGATCTTCCTCGTGACGCCGGACGGTACCTTTGAACAGCTTGGCCAAGGTGTAGTTGCCCTGCCGGAACTCCAACAACGCATTCTCATTGCTTCGAAACGACGCGGTTGGATTACTGAAGAAGAGTTCGCCGAACAAAGGCCGCTGATGAATCCGAATCAGCAGCGAGACCTCTCCGTCGAATTGCCGCAGTTGCTGAAAGCTTCTACAGAAAACCCTGCGCTCCTCTGGGGCTCTCAAGAATCGTCCGACAAAGTTGCCTCTCTCACGAAAGATCAGACGCAATCCGTTGTGGACAAGGACGGCTTCATCGCCCCGGACAAACTCGTGGGGCTTTTCGGAGCAGACGCCGAAACAAGCGGCGTTCTGGATCCGATGCTTCTCATGGTCAATAACCCCTGCCTGAAGGCAGAGGCTTGCAAAAGCCTTAATTGACTAGCCTTAGCGATCCTCCTTCGGGAGGCGCTACGTTGGTTGGGAATGTATAGGCACCTTGGGATGTTCATCCTAGTTCCACGACGCACTCGCTTGTGCGAGACGCGTCAAATGCACTGCGGTCTGCGATTAAAAGCTCTGAGAGGTAGGAGCGGTGTTGCAGGCAAGAAACCCCTTCCAACATAGGCGAAGGATGTCAACCCGGCCTTCGGGCCGTGTAGGCGGAACCTGCGGGTATCCGCAAAGGAGATACTTTGAAAGTATTTGTTTTGAACATGCGCGGCCAGCCCCTGATGCCGTGCTCGCCCGCCAAGGCGAGACACTTGCTCATGGACAAGAAGGCCGTGGTGAAGCGCCGGACACCGTTCACCCTTCAGCTTACGATTGCCACGGGCGAGACGAAGCAGGATGTGACGTTGGGCGTCGATGCTGGTGCAAAGCACATCGGTCTTTCCGCCTCGACGGAAAAGGAAGAGGTCTTTGCATCCGAAGTCGAACTTCGGCAGGACATTACGGGACTCTTGGCTGCCCGTCTGGCTTTTCGTCGCGCCAGGCGTCATCGCAAGACGCGCTATCGAGCACCGCGCTTTTTGAACCGCGTTCACTCGAAGCACAGGGGGTGGCTTGCACCGTCCGTGGAAAACCGCATTCAAGCGCACATGTCGCGCATTGATGCGATCTGCGGACTGCTGCCCGTCACCAAGATCGTGATTGAGACGGCGTCCTTCGACATTCAGAAGATCAAGAATCCGGACGTCGAGGGCACGGACTATCAGCAGGGCGATCAGCTCGGGTTTTGGAACGTGCGCGAGTACGTTCTCTTCCGAGACGGCCATGTGTGTCAACACTGTCGCGGTCGCTCGAAAGACAAAGTCCTCAATGTCCATCACCTCGAAAGCCGCCAAACCGGCGGCGACGCCCCCAACAATCTGATCACGCTCTGCGAGACCTGCCACAAGGCTTATCACGCAGGGAAGATCAAGTTGAAGGTCAAGCGCGGTCAATCGTTCAGGGCGGAAGCCTTCATGGGCATCATGCGCTGGACGATGCTCGATCGCGTTCGCAAGGCACATCCGGACTTGCCGGTCGAGAACACCTACGGCTATCTGACGAAAAACACGCGCATCACACTGGGACTCCCCAAGACGCATTGCATCGATGCCTACTGCATCGCGGGGAATCTGAATGCTCGTCGAAGAGGTGTCTACCTCTATCAGCGGCAGATGCGTAAGCACAATCGTCAGATTCACAAGTGCAAGGTGCTTTCCAAGACACTGAAGGACGGCACGAAAGTCGGTTACCGAAAGCTCAACCAGACGCCTTATCTCGTCAAGAACTTCAGGCTTTTTGACAAGGTGAGATGCTTCGGACAAACAGGCTTCATCTTTGGCCGGAGAACATCCGGGCATTTTGATGTTCGGACATTGAATCGGACAAGACTTTCAGATTGTGTCAACTCGAAAAAACTCACGCTTCTCGAAAAGAGAAGAACTTTTTTAACAGAACTCAGAAAGGAGGATGGCGCTTCCTCCCCTGTTTAAAAACAGAGGTTTCCGCGCCAGAGTTCTATGAATCCCATCATCGCAGGCCAGCCGCCTGTCACGACGAATGCCCTGCCGACTCAAACCTCTAATTCGGTCGAACAATAATCATGCGAAAAACTCTCATTGCACAAGCTCTGGCCGTCATGATGTCCGTGACGCCACTGGTAGCCACCTCAGGCGCGCTTCAGTCTCAAATGGACAGCGTCTTTGATTCCATGATCAACGTTACGCGTCCTGGCGTCTTTGAAGGTCAGCGTCGAGGCGTCGTGAGTGCCGGCTCGGTCTATGTACGCAACAAGATCGTGGATACCAATGTTGTGACCTTTGTTCCGCCGTCATGGAAGGGCGGATGCGGCGGCATTGACTTCTTCGGCGGGTCTTTTTCCTTCATTGACGCAGATCAGTTCATCCAGCTCATGCGAGCCGTCGCGTCTAACGCTGCCGGCTATGCCTTTCAGCTTGCTCTGGACAACACCTGCACGCAGTGCATGACGTACATCAATGACTTGAAGCGCATCATTCAAGCCTTGAACCAATATGCCGGCAACAGCTGTCAGCTGGCTCAAGGCATTGTCAATGATTTGGCACCAGCTCAGTGGGAAAAAAGTCGTAGTGATGCTTCGATCAAAGGAATGAATCATGGTTTGTTCAACGACATTTTCGCTGCTAACAGTGAAAAGGATGGTAAATCAGCCATGAATACAGCGGCCTCGGATCCCAATATCTCTCAGGAGATCTTCGGCAACATTGTGTGGCAGACGCTTCAAAAGCAGAATGTGGCTTCTTGGTTTATTAATCGTCTCAGCAAATAGGTTTACAAATAATTTCAAATAAAGGCCGTACACGAGTACAGCCGTTATAA
>ENA-UEPQ01001122-UEPQ01001122.1-human-gut-metagenome-genome-assembly--contig:-NODE-1122-length-12122-cov-16.221254_pt1 | contig 12122 bp, 10 predicted proteins | sample MGYA00242903_ERZ507922 | MGnify/ENA primary metagenome ERZ507922 (study PRJEB26167, sample SAMN06115483) | human gut metagenome | host: Homo sapiens | place: China:Sichuan | collected 2014-10-16... | reverse complement strand
AAATAGAAGTACGCAACCCGAATCCGGTAGTAACCCTGCGCAACAGTCAATGGGTAGAAGCCGGACAAAGCAAAGAATTGAAAAAAGATTTAAGATTATCGAACATCTGAAAAATCAGCTTATATCCATTGAATTGAGAAAGCTTAAGAAACTTCAACGAACCAAAGCGTACAAAAATTTGATAAAACAAATTGAATCTGTTCCAAAATCGGAGAGAACAGTATTATATAAGGAAAGAAATAAAATGTTGAAAGACGCAGGCTTTTCTCAATATACTTTTATGGATGATATGGCTGGAAAAAAGAGTTTGATGCAAAAACATTTTGAAAGTCATATAAATGTACAGATTGCACATAAAGCAGCCATTGATGTTTGGAGTTCATTTGAAAAGTTTTTATTTGGCACTGGTCAAATAGTACATTATCAAAAACGAGGAACATTATCTAGTGTTGCATCAAAATCACCGAAAACAGGTATGTTTTATTATTCTGATGAGAATATATTTAAATGGTCGGGCGGAGGAACAAAACCAAAGGGTGGTATTATTCTCTGCTTGCGGGTTGCTTCGGTAAAAACTAACTACGAAAAAGAAATGGTAGCAAATAATGAAATTAAGTATTACAGAGTAGTCAGAAAATGGATGAAAACTAAATATAAGTACTATCTTCAAATTACCTTTGCAGGAAAACCAGCCGACAAACATCGTGAAATTTCAACAGGCAGAGTCGGTATAGATATAGGAACTCAGACAATAGCAATAGCATCGGATAAAAGTGTTAAACTTCTTGAACTTGCAGATAAAGTAAATAAAAATCACATAAAGAAGTGTGAGTTACAGAGAAAACTTGATAGAAGCAGGCGATATACTAATCCTGATAATTTTAATCCCGACGGTACTGTGAAACGGGGTACAAAAGGGCATAAATTAAAATGGAATAAATCAAAGCATTACCTTGAAGTAGCCGGAAAAATTCGTGAACTTGAGAGAAAGAATGCCGATATACGAAAATATCAGCACACTTGTCTTGCAAACGATATTCTTGCTATGGGAAATCAGATATACATTGAGCCTATGAATTACAAAGGCTTGCAAAAAAGGGCTAAAGAAACGCAAGTTGACGAAAAAGGCAGATATAAAAAGAAAAAGCGTTTTGGAAAATCTCTTGCCAATAAAGCGCCGGCAATGTTTGTTACAATTCTGAAAACTAAGGCTGAACAACATGGCGGAGAGGTATATGAGGTTGATATAATGTCATATCGGGCGAGCCAATGTGACCACACAACAGGTGAATATACAAAACACGGTTTGAATGACAGATGGCGGATACTCGGAAACGGTGACAAGGTTCAGCGAGATTTGTATTCGGCATTTTTAATAAAAAACAGTAATAAAACGCACGATGAAATTGATTTAGATAAATGTTCAAAAACATATGACAGCTTTAAAAAATTACACGATAAAGAAATAGAAAATATAAGAAATGAGGTGATATTGAGAAAAAGGAGAAATATTTCCAGCTATGGAATCGCATAATAGGTGCGAATGATAAGTGAACATGAAAAGTGCGATATGTTCGCACAAAAATAAAGAAGGTCAGGGCATGTCCTAAACTATCAATGTTGCAAATTCAAGGTGAATTTGTACGATAGTAAAATGTTATGGGAATCAGATTCAGTGCTTTTGCGCCGTGTAAGTACTTTTTGCACTTGCCGCCGTAACTGAGAAGGTCTTTAGTACTATAACACTCACAAATTACGAATATTTTGCAGTTGCAATCCTCGTAGACAAGTGGGTTGCCAGTATATATATTCCGCAAAATTTGCGGTTTGTCACCGTTGCAATCCTCGTAGACAAGTGGGTTGCCAGGTGTTGGATTAAGCACACAAACTCCTGAATGTGGTTGCAATCCTCGCCGACAAAAAAGTAAATAAGTTTAATCGGGAAATGCTACAGATTGTGCATTTCCCATTTTTATGTTGTCAACCAAATAGCAGTTAATATTTGTTATAGCTGCCCCGCTTAAATTTTAGAAAAAAATGCTTGACAAAAAGTGAGCGGATAGTTTATAATGTTTAATCGTGGGACATTCTGTAATTGCGCCCGTTTTTGGGAATATTATTGATGTTTCACAAGGCTTTGCAAAAGCAAAGCAGTTTTATCAATTCTTATATTTTTTGAAAGGAGGACAAATAATGCCTACATTTAACCAGTTGGTACGCAAGGGCAGACAGGTTTCCGAGAAGAAGGCAAAGGCACCTGCTCTCTTAAAGGGTTGGAACTCAAAAAAGCGTGTTGCTATTGATCAGAGCTCCCCACAGAAGAGAGGTGTTTGTACTGCAGTAAAGACCGCTACACCTAAAAAGCCTAACTCAGCGCTCAGAAAGATTGCCAGAGTAAGACTTTCTAACGGTATTGAAGTCAGTTCCTATATTCCCGGCGTAGGTCACAACCTTCAGGAACACAGCGTTGTTCTTATTCGTGGTGGCCGTGTTAAGGACTTGCCTGGTGTTCGTTACCACATCGTTCGTGGTACACTCGATGCTCAGGGTGTTTCGGGCCGTATGCAGAGCCGTTCAAAGTACGGTGCTAAGCGTCCGAAGAAGGGTAAATAAGGAATTGACAAAACTCTCTTGACTTAAATTATTTAAGTTCTGCTATGCGGCAGGAATTTTACTATATATAGTTATGGTAGAATGTCTTGTTGGCATACGGGAGTTTGTCGCTTTCGAGTACCTATGATATCTCAATTATTGTGAAGGAGGGAAGCAAAGTGCCAAGAAGAGGTTCTATTGCGAAGCGTGACGTATTACCGGATCCGCTTTATAATTCAAAACTCGTAACTCGTCTTATCAACAACATTATGTACGACGGTAAAAAGGGCGTTGCTCAGAAAATTGTTTACGGTGCATTCGATATTATTGCTGAAAAGACAGGTGACAACCCGCTTGAGGTTTTTGAACAGGCTATGGAAAATGTAATGCCCGTTCTCGAAGTTAAGGCTCGTCGTGTCGGCGGTGCTACTTATCAGGTACCTATGGAGGTTCGTCCTGAAAGACGCCAGACACTCGGTCTCCGCTGGATTTCTACTTATTCAAGAGCTCGCAGCGAAAAGACAATGAAGGAAAGACTTGCAGGAGAAATCCTTGATGCCACAAACAGTGCCGGCGGTGCTTTCAAAAAGCGTGAAGACACTCATAAGATGGCTGAAGCTAACAAGGCTTTCGCTCATTACAGATGGTAATTTTATCATCAGCGTTTATTAGGAGGATTTTATGCCAAGACAGGTTTCACTTGAAAAAACAAGAAACATCGGTATCATGGCTCACATCGATGCCGGTAAAACCACAACAACTGAGCGTATCCTGTATTATACCGGCGTAAACCATAAAATCGGTGAGACACACGACGGTGCTTCCACAATGGACTGGATGGTTCAGGAAAAAGAGCGTGGTATCACAATCACCTCTGCTGCTACAACTGCATTCTGGTTCGGCAGCAAGCATCAGTATGACAAGCACAGAATCAACATCATCGACACCCCCGGTCACGTTGACTTCACTGTTGAAGTTGAGCGTTCACTTCGTGTTCTTGACGGTTCTGTAACAGTCCTCTGCGCAAAAGGCGGCGTTGAGCCTCAGTCTGAAACAGTATGGCGTCAGGCTGATAACTACGGCGTTCCGAGAATGGTTTATGTAAACAAGATGGACATCATGGGCGCTAACTTCTACCATGTTGTTCAGATGATGAAGGACAGACTTAAATGTAATGCTGTTCCGATTCAGCTTCCGATCGGTGCTGAGAGCGATTTCAGAGGCATCGTTGACCTCGTTACTATGAAGGCCGAAATCTATCACAACGAAGACGGCACAGACTACAGTGAAGAGGAAATTCCGGAAGAGATGCAGGATCTCGCTAACGAGTATCATGAGAAACTTATCGAATCAGTTGCTGAACTTGATGAGGATCTTATGGAGAAATACTTCGGCGGCGAAGAGCTTACAATCGACGAAATCAAGAGCACAATCAGAAAGGCTACTATTGACAACACAATGGTACCTGTAACCTGCGGTTCTTCTTACCGTAACAAGGGTGTTCAGATGCTCCTTGATGCTATCGTTGATTATATGCCTGCTCCGACAGATGTACCTGCTATCAAGGGTGTTGACCCTGAAACAGGCGATGAGGTTGAAAGACCGTCATCAGATAAAGAGCCGTTCGCAGCTCTCGCATTCAAGATTGCTACTGACCCGTTTGTTGGTAAGCTCTGCTTCTTCAGAGTTTACTCCGGTACAGTTTCTGCCGGCACAACTGTTTACAACTCAGTTAAGGACACCAACGAGCGTCTCGGTCGTATCTTGCAGATGCACGCTAACGACAGAAAAGATATCGACTGCGTATACGCAGGTGACATCGCTGCTGCCGTTGGTCTTAAAAATACAACAACAGGTGATACTCTCTGTGATGAGAAGGCTCCTGTTATCCTTGAGTCTATGGAATTCCCTGATCCTGTAATTCGTGTTGCTATTGAGCCGAAGACAAAAGCAGGTCAGGAAAAGATGGGTATCGCTCTTGCAAAGCTTGCAGAAGAAGATCCTACTTTCAAGGCTTATACAGACGAAGAAACAGGCCAGACAATCATCGCAGGTATGGGTGAACTCCACCTCGAAATCATTGTTGACCGTCTTCTCCGTGAATTTAAGGTAGAAGCAAACATCGGTGCTCCACAGGTTGCATACAAGGAAACTATCCGCAAGGAAGCTTCTGTTGACGAAAAGTATGCTCGTCAGTCAGGTGGTAAGGGTCAGTACGGTCACGTTAAGATCAATATCTATCCTAACAAGGACAAGGGCTATGAGTTCGTTAACAACATTGTCGGCGGTGCTATTCCAAAGGAATACATTCCGGCTGTTGACCAGGGTATTCAGGGCGCAATGCTTAGCGGTGTTGTTGCAGGCTACAATGTAGTTGATGTTAAGGTTGAGCTTTATGATGGTTCTTATCATGAAGTCGACTCATCAGAAATGGCATTTAAGATTGCCGGTTCAATGGCATTCAAGAACGCTATGAAGAAGGCAGATCCTGTACTTCTCGAACCGATCATGAAGGTTACTGTTATCACTCCTGAGGAATACCTCGGCGATGTAATCGGCGACCTTAACTCTCGTCGTGGTATGATCCAGAGCATGGAAGCTGACAACGGCGTTCAGAGAGTTATCGCTCATGTTCCGCTTTCAGAGATGTTTGGTTACGCAACAGACATGCGTTCCAAGACTCAGGGTCGTGGTCAGTATGTTATGGAGCCTGACACATATGCAGAGGTTCCGAAGAACATTGCTGAAAAGATTATGAGTGAAAGAGCTAAAAAGGACTAATCATGCCTTTTAAAGCACTTTTTTCAAAAATGTATTGATTTTTTTAGAAAAAATTGATACAATATGATTAAATCTATTGTAAATTCTTTTTACAACAATAAGGAGGAAATTTCCAATGGCAAGAGAAAAATTTGAAAGAAATAAGCCCCATGTTAACATTGGTACAATTGGCCACGTTGACCATGGTAAAACAACACTTACTGCTGCTATCACAAAGGTTCTCAACCTCGAAGGCGATGCTGATTTCGTTGATTACGCTAACATCGATAAGGCTCCTGAAGAGAGAGAGCGTGGTATCACAATTAACACAGCTCACGTTGAGTATGAAACAGACAAGCGTCACTATGCACATGTTGACTGCCCAGGCCATGCTGACTATGTAAAGAACATGATCACAGGTGCTGCTCAGATGGACGGCGCTATCCTCGTTGTATCAGCTGCTGACGGTCCTATGCCACAGACAAGAGAGCACATCCTTCTTTCTCGTCAGGTAGGTGTACCTTACATCGTAGTATTCATGAACAAGACTGACCAGGTTGACGATCCTGAGCTTCTCGAGCTCGTAGAGATGGAGATCCGTGACCTCCTCAACGAGTATGAGTTCCCGGGCGATGATACACCAATCATCAAGGGTTCAGCTTATCTTGCTCTTACAAGCACATCTAAGGATCCTAACGCTCCTGAGTACAAGTGCATCCACGAGCTTATGGACGCTGTTGACGAGTATATTCCAACTCCTGACCGTAAGGCTGACCAGCCATTCCTTATGCCTGTTGAGGACGTATTCACAATCACAGGTCGTGGTACTGTTGCAACCGGTAGAGTTGAAAGAGGTCAGATTAAGACCGGTGAAGAAGTTGAAATCGTTGGTCTTACAGACGAAAAGAGAAAAGTTGTTGTTACAGGTCTTGAAATGTTCAGAAAGACTCTTGACTTCGCTGAAGCAGGCGACAACGTAGGTGTTCTTCTCCGTGGTGTTCAGAGAAATGAAATCCAGAGAGGTCAGGTACTTGCTAAGCCAGGTACAATTCACCCACACACAAAGTTCCGTGGCCAGGTTTACGTTCTTACTAAGGACGAAGGTGGCCGTCATACTCCATTCTTCAACAACTATCGTCCACAGTTCTATTTCAGAACAACTGACGTAACAGGTACAATCTCACTCCCAGAGGGCGTAGAGATGTGCATGCCTGGTGATAACGTTGAAATGGACGTTGAACTTATCACTCCTATCGCTATCGAAGTTGGTCTTCGTTTCGCTATTCGTGAAGGCGGCAGAACAGTAGGTTCAGGCGCAGTTATCGCTATTAACGAATAATTTTAACCGATTATCGTTTATTTTCTAACATTCAGAGCCGATACATTTGTATCGGCTCTTTTTGTGTTTGCACAAGATACGATTGGTAGCCTTGCGACCGCCGCCGGTGGCGGATAAAGGGAGCGAAGCGCTGTCTGAAATAATGAGCAAAAGGCAGCATATTTATGTGCAACGCATTGCGACTATTTTTCAGACAGGAGAACTCGGTTCGCTGCTACAGATGAAAAATGACTTTGCGATATTTATATGCTTTGTAATTATCATAATGTATGTGCTGTTATCTGCGGAGAACGAGGTTTTCCCCTACAGATTATACACAACATCCATTACATCAAAACATTTTTATCAAACATAAGATTTTATCAAGCGTGCGTCAGATGAGCGTCCCTACGGTTTGTTTTGTTCTTTTAATATCAAACTATCTACACGAACGGGGAACGGCGGCTCGCCATTGTCGGGCGGAAAAACTATAACAATGTAACGCTCGGGAAATATAACTGTTTATATATCAAACTGTCTACACGAATTGGGAACGGCGGCTCGCCATTATCGGGTGTGAAAAACTATAGCAATGTTACGCTCGGGAAATATAGCTGTTTATATATCAAACTGTCTACACGAATTGGGAACGGCGGCTCGCCGTGCAACAGCGAGTTGCTTGTGAAAAATCACGCTCTGCATTACAATATACGCAAGAGGTGACGGCTATGGATACAAAAGAAATTTTACTGAAATTAAGAACAAAATCGGGATTTTCTCAGGATGAGCTGGCTGAAAAACTGTTTGTAACACGACAGGCTGTTTCTCGTTGGGAAAACGGCGACACAGTTCCGAATACGGAAACATTAAAACTTCTCTCAAAGCTTTATAATGTGTCAATCAATACCTTGCTCGGTTCTCCGAGAGAACTCATTTGTCAATGTTGCGGTATGCCGTTGGAAGATGAGATTATCAGCAGAGAGAAAGACGGCTTTATGAATGAAGCTTATTGCAAGTGGTGTTATGCCGACGGAAATTATATGTACAGCGATATGGACGATTTGATTGATGTCTGCGTCAAAAATATGGCAAACGAGGAACATTCCGAAAAAGAGGTGCGTGAGTATCTGTTGAGAACACTCCCAAAGCTCGACTATTGGAAAAGATATAAGGAACTCGGCGGAAACAAGGCTTTTGAGGAATTTAAAAATGTTCTGATTGATGAGATAAATGCCTTAAATGTTGACGGTATGCCAAAGCTTACAAGGCTGAATGCGCTTGTCGGAAAATTTGTTAATTTGGGATACAGACTTCCGAACGGCAACACGGTTAAGTTTTTGGACGACAACGCAACATATCTCGGCAATCAGCTTGAATGTGAGTTCGGCGGTGACAGATATTTCGGCATTGTTGCAAATACCGATTTTATCCTGATTTCAACTTATGAGGAAAATCTTAAAAATCCAGAGCTCGTTTTGTACAAGAAAAGATAACAGACAAAGAGGTGTCAGCGTTTGCGACACCTCTTTTTGCAGTTTAAATTATTGAAAAGTCAGAATAAGGTAATCCCGAACATATGCAGTATCCATAAAACAGCACCAAAAACAACAGATGCGGTAACACCGTAAACTATGACAGGTCCTGCAATGATGAACAGCTTTGCGCCGAGTCCTGCAACATATCCCTCGGGTTTGAATTCAATTGCAGGCGATGAAACAGCATTTGCAAAACCTGTAATCGGCACAAGCGTACCCGCACCGCCATGCTTGGCGATTTTATCGTAAACACCGATTGCTGTCAGCAGAATTCCTATGAAAATCAGCGTTACCGATGTCAGCGTTTTTGCATCATCCTTGCTGAGGTCAAGCATTGAATAACAGTCCGTCAGAACCTGACCGATAAGGCAGATGAAACCGCCGATGAAAAATGCCTTAGTCCCGTTCACAAAACATTTACTTTTCGGTGAATTATTTTTCACAATCGTGCTATATTCTTTTTTTGAAATCATAAAATGCCACCTTTGCACCGTTAATTAATTTACATATATTTTTGCCGTATAAATTTCAATTATGTTTGAATTATCACTTTATTTTTTTTGACTGTTGTAGTATACTTATTAATATGTACAGCTATGTAAAACGAAATGAGGGTAAAGTAATGGAGCATTATCTCGATAACAGCGCAACTACGAAGGTGTCGCAAAAGGCGGCAGAAAAAGCGTTTGAGATAATGACCGAAAATTACGGCAATCCTTCGTCACTCCATTTGCGTGGAATGTATGCAGAGCAGGAGCTTGTAAAGGCTCGAAAAGAGGTTGCAAGAAAGCTTGGTGCAACTGCCGACGAAATCTATTTTACAAGCGGCGGTACAGAGGCAAATAATCTTGCAATTTTCGGTGTTGCCGAGGCTAAAAAACGCAGAGGAAAGCGGATTGTTGTGTCTGCCGTTGAACACAGCAGTATCATGGAATCCGCAAAAAAACTTGAAGATAACGGCTTTGATGTTGTCTATATCATGCCCCGTGAGGACGGCACAATTCACAAGGAAGATGTGCTTGAAAAGGTTGACGAAAACACAATTCTTGTGTCTGTAATGTGCGTCAATAATGAAACGGGCGCAATTATGAATGTTACGGATATTTTTTCTGCCGTAAAAGCGAAGAACAGCGATGTAATCTGCCACACGGATGCCGTTCAGGCGTTCGGCAAAATCTCGCTTTCTGCGTCAAGGCTTCATGCGGATTTAATCAGCGTGAGCGGTCACAAAATCCATGCCCCGAAGGGTGTGGGCGCAATCTTTGTGAAAAAGGGTGTACGGCTTGTTCCGCTTCACTACGGCGGTGAGCAGGAGAAAAAACTCCGCCCCGGCACAGAGGCGATTCCGCTGATTGCTGCAATGGGTGTTGCTTGCGGTGAATTTAACATAGATAAAAATTACGATTATGTTTCAAAGCTTAACAGTTACGCAAAGGATAAGCTATTAAAAATTGACGGTGTGAGCCTCAACTCCCCCGAAAACGCACTTCCGTATGTGCTGAATATCTCGGCAGGAAAGGTCAGGAGCGAAACCATGCTCCATTTTCTTGAAAATCTTGAGGTCTATGTGTCCTCGGGAAGTGCCTGTGCAAAGGGCAAACCGAGTTATGTGCTTGAGTCAATGAATATCGGTCGTGACAGAGCCGACAGTGCACTGAGAATCAGCTTTTCAAAATTTAACACAGAGGCAGATATCGACGCACTTTGTTACGGTATTGAAAAGGGACTGAAAACCCTTGCTCACAAATAAAATCGTATGAATACATATTAAAACAAAGGAATACATTTTATGAAGGAAATTTTACTTTTGAAAGACGGCGAAATTGTTCTCAAGGGACTTAACCGCCGTTCATTTGAAGATGTCCTCAAAAAGAACCTCAAACACGCATTAAAAAGTGCAGGCCATTTTGAGATTACATCCGCACAGTCCACAATTTATGTAAAACCGCTTGATGATGACGCAGATCTTGAAAAGGCTTGCGAAATCGTTTCAAGGGTGTTCGGAATTATCGCTTTTTCAAGAGCCGCCGTTTGTGAAAAAACAATCGAATCCGTTCTTGAAACCGCTCCGAAATATCTTGAAAATCAGCTTAAAAATATAAAAACCTTCAAGGTTGAGGCAAAGAGAAGCGACAAGAAGTTTCCGCTTAAATCTCCCGAAATTTGCAGAGAGGTCGGCGGTGAAATCCTTTCAAAGTTTCCGCATCTCAAGGTTGATGTTCACAATCCCGACCTTGTTGTAAATGTTGAAATCCGTGACTTCGGCGCTTATGTTCACGGTGAGCCGGTAAGAGGAGCAGGCGGTATTCCGGTCGGCACAGGCGGAAGAGCCGCAATTCTCATCAGCGGAGGTCTTGACTCTCCCGTTGCCGCTTATATGATGGCAAAAAGAGGTATCAGACTTACTGCAATTCACTTTGCAAGTCCGCCCTACACAAGCCCCAGAGCCGAAGACAAGGTTGTCAGACTTCTCCGCAGAGTCAGCAGATATGCAGGCGATATGGTTATGTACACCGTGCCGTTTACAAAGCTGCAGGAGAAAATCAAGGACGAATGTCCCGAGGAACTTTTCACAATTATTATGCGCCGCCTGATGATGCAGATTTCAGAAAAGATTGCCGAAAAGTATGAATGTCAGGCACTCATCACAGGCGAAAGCCTCGGTCAGGTTGCAAGCCAGACAATCGGTGCACTTTCGTGTACAGATGAGGCGACCGATTTGCTCGTGTTCAGACCGCTAATAGGTATGGATAAGCAGGAGATTATCGACATTGCCTACAAGATTGATACCTATGATATATCAATTGAGCCGTATGAGGACTGCTGTACCGTGTTCACACCAAAGCATCCCCGTACAAGACCTGTTCTCAAATATGTAAAAGAGGCTCAGGAAAAGCCGAACTTCGGACCTCTTGTTGAGGAGGCTCTTCAGAACCTCAAAGTTACAAGAATTTCGGCTGATGATGAATAATCAAACGATTGAAAGGGGAATTGATATGGATGTTGAGATTTTTTCCTTAACGGGCAAAAATTCCGCTGACCTTTCTCAAACAAGCGGTGAAATTGCAAAAAAACTTGAACAAAACGGCTTTTCCGTAACCAAAGTAAAAAGCGTTTCACCTTCATATTCTAAAATTATTTCTGCACTTAACGAGCTTGCGAAAAGCGAAAAAGCGCCTGATCAGGTTGTGATTGCAGAGGCTCTTACAACAAAGGACAGCACATCGTTTCGCAAAAAGTTTGCCGAGGTTGTTGCGGCATCCGAGAAGTATGAGAATACTCCTGTGCCGAAGGACTATTGGCGAAAGAGAAATCTTGATTTTCTCGATGCCAAAAAGCGTAAGGCAGACAAGGAAGAGATGGAACAGCTTGAGGACAAGTACAGAATGTTCCGTAAAAAGTCAAGAATTTTCAGCCTTAAAGATATGGGCAACGGCTATCGTGGCTACTGCTTTATGTACCGTGGTATTCAGGTTGCCGTTCTTCCAAAGTCGGCTCTTGCAGGTGAAAATCCCGAAGATATGGTTTGTCTTGCCTGCATAAGAGCAAAGTCAAACTTTGAAAATTCTGCAATTGACTATCCTAACGGTTTCAGCGACAGGGAATTTGTTCCGGCAAAGACAGGCTTTGTCAACAACTTCATTCCTATGCGTGGTGACGGTTCAAAGGAAGTTACAAGAAAATGCGTTGTAATTGTTTCGTTTCTCGTATTCCTTACGGCGCTTTCGCTGTTGTTCTACAATATGATTTACCTCAGCCTGAGAAATGCCGAGCTTAACGGAGAAATTCAGCGAATTGCTCACAGCGTTGATGACGGTGAAACAACACCCGAAAAGAAAAAGGATGACACAATCAATTGGGATAAACTTCTGAAAATCAACGATGAAATTGTCGGCTGGATTCAGATGAAGGATACC
>ENA-UEPQ01001107-UEPQ01001107.1-human-gut-metagenome-genome-assembly--contig:-NODE-1107-length-12187-cov-6.807514_pt1 | contig 12187 bp, 11 predicted proteins | sample MGYA00242903_ERZ507922 | MGnify/ENA primary metagenome ERZ507922 (study PRJEB26167, sample SAMN06115483) | human gut metagenome | host: Homo sapiens | place: China:Sichuan | collected 2014-10-16... | reverse complement strand
TGACCGGATCGCTCGGGAGTTGCACCCGATTCCCTCTAACCAGACGGAGTCTGGCCACTTGCTGAAAACGTATATGAAGGAATTATAGCACAGCCCGGCCGGAAAGAAAAGGGGGGTGATCTCCTGTGACTGCTCTCAACGCGAGATTTCTTATACTTGATTGGTTCGCCCGTTACAGGCGGCGAAGAGCAGATGCGGCGGTGAGCCGGTGGGAATGGAATGTGCCTGTTGCCGCTAGGCTCCGTAAGTGGAGAGCATTCGGCGCAGTTAGACACATATTGACAGGCCTTGGACGGCGGTGTATACTGAATCCATAATTTCATATAGCAGGATATGGTGATACGTTTGTATTGAAAAGGGAACGCAGTGCAAGTCTGCGACAGCTCCCGCTGCTGTAACAGGGACGGCCCGCTTAATACCACTGGGAAACCGGGAAGGTGAGCGAAGCCGGATGATCTGGAGTCAGAAGACCTGCCATGTCTATCGGATTCTATTCTTTCGGCGAGGGAGAATTGGATGCTGCCGCGGTGGATATCGCGGTCATTGGGGCATTAACTGGGCATCGCTGGGGACGGCGGTGCCCTTTTTGCATATCCAGGACAAAGAGCATTCCTGTTTTCTAACGACAAAACAGGAATGCTCTTTCATTATAAGACCAAAGCAGGGGACCGTCCCTGTTTTGAATAGAAATTTAAGAGAAGGAAAGAAGGAACATGTATGAAACGACTGGCATCCCTTCTGCTGGCCAGCGCTCTTGCGCTGACCGCAGCCGGCTGCGCGGGACAGAACCCGGCGGCTTCCACCCAAAGCGGCCCGCCGGAAGCGGTGGAGAGCGGCAAGTCCTCCGTTGCCTATGTGGAGGAACTGCGCATCGGTACCACCGCCGCCATTGACGGCGCCAACGTTATGACGGAAAACGGTATCTTCGGCAAGCTCAACTACAACGCGGTGGTCACCGCTCCCTTTGTAGTCACCGATGAGAATGGCAAGGTTCAGCCCTTTTTCATGACGGGCTGGGAGCTGAGCGGCGACTTGAATACCATTACCGCCACCTTTGCCACAGATCAGGGCCTCACCTGGCACGACGGTGAACCTGTGACCATGGATGACGTGGTGTTTACCTTCCAATATCTGATCGACCGCAAGTCCAGCTATTGCAGCGGCCTGACAGGGGTGGAGGCGGTGAATGAGACCACGGCCACCCTGACGCTGACCGACGGCAAGGCCTTCACCATGCTCAACAGCATGGCTAACTTCGTCACCCTTCGGCCGGAGCATGTGTGGTCCAAGGTGGAGGGCGAATACGCCGAGTACACCGGCGAGGACGCCGCTATCGGCTGCGGCCCCTACAAGCTCACAGGTGTGGACGAGGAGGCCCAGAGCATGACCCTAGAGGCGGTGTCGGATACCTACATGGGACAGGAGCTGACCGTGCGCAAGCTGACCGTGCGCACCTACGACAGCCACGACGCCCTGGTGATGGCCCTGCGCAGCGGGGAGGTGGACGCCATGTACGACTACTCCAACTCCCTGAACGCCACCATGGTGGACTCCATCACCGGAGTGGAGGGGCTGGATCCCGGCATGAGCGACAACCCCGGCAACTATCAACTGGTGTTCGGCTTCAACGAGCAGCCCACCGACGACCTGATCTTCCGCAAGGCCGTGCGGGCCGCGTTGGACTACGAGCTGCTCCGCGTCACCATCGGAGGGGAGGACGGCCAGATCCCCCACGCCGGTATCGTGGCGCCCCCCAATAAGGGCTTTGACGGCTCGCTGCCCGAGCTGGCTCAGGACGTGGACGAAGCCAACGCCCTGCTGGATGAGGGCGGTTATGTGGATGCTGACGGCGACGGCTGGCGGGATATGCCCGACGGCAGCGAGCTGAATGTCCTCATTACTCCCCAGTACAACAAGACCCGTCAGGCCCTCTATCTGCGCATCGCCGAAGTGCTCAAGACCAATCTGGAGGCCGTGGGCGTGCAGACTACCATGGACGAGGAGAGCGTGCGCAACTCCGACCACGCCACCGAGGTCCGCAAGCAGGGCACCTATGAGCTCTACATCGGCTATACCTCTCCCGGCGTGGCCATGTATGACACCGCCTTCATGTACATGATCGGGGATAACGACAACAACCGCTGGGGCACCTGCCTGCTCCCGGAGTTTGTCGCCGCCTATGAGGCCAAGAAGACCGCCGGCAGCTACGAGGCGTACAACGCCGCCATGAAGGAGCTGCAAGCGCTTGCCGATGAACAGGTGGTGGGACTGGCTCTGTGCTGGGATAAGGCCTACTTCCCCTACCGTACCGACCACTATGAGGGCTGGACCAATTTCCCCGGCTGGGGCGTGATCAACTACAAGACCTGGTTCTCCACCCGGCCCGCAGTCTAATAGACGCGGTATGAAAGGAGCGGTTTTCAAATGAAAAAGCAAGCCCTTTCCCTGTTTTTAGCCGGCGCGCTGGCGCTGAGCCTGTTCGGCTGCTCTGCGCAGCCGGCGGCGGAGAGCGCACCTCAGAGCTCTCCTGCCGAAACGGCGGGCAGCTCCTCCGCCGGCGTGGTGGAGGAGCTGCACCTCGGGACCACCGCCGCAAACGACACCTTTACCACCTTTGTGGAGAGCGGCGCATTTGGAAAGATGTGCTATAACTCCTTTGTGACAGCGCCCTTCTGGCAGACGGGGCCCAACGGCGAGGTAGAGCCATTCCTTGTTGCAGATTGGACGGTCAGTGAAGACTCCACTACCATCACCTGTGACTTGGCGCTGGACCAGGGCATCACCTGGCATGATGGGGAGCCCCTGACCATGGACGATGTGCTGTTTACCTTCGATTATAACATCAATGTGCGCAAATCCAGTTACGGCTCCTATGTGGACCATGCTGAGCAGGTGGACGAGGACACCATCAAGGTGGTTTTGAAGGAACCCGGCGCCTACCAGTGGCTCAAGCTGGTGGCTGGCTATTTCTACGTCCAGCCGAAGCACATTTGGGAGAACATTGACGCCCCCAAGGACTACCGTGGGGAGGATGCTGTCATCGGCTGCGGCCCCTACCGCTTTGTCAGCTTGGACGAGGATGCTCAGACCAGCTACTACGAGGCCGTAAGCGACACCTATCTGGGCCGCGAGGTGACGGTAAAGAAGGTTTCGCTCCGGTCCTTTGACAGCAATGACGCTTTGGTCATGGCCCTGCGCAATGGCGAAATTGACGCCATGTACAGCTATGCCAGTCCCATCCCGGCCACTATGGCATCCTCCATCACGGGTGTGGAACACGTGGATCCCGGTATGAGTGACAATACAGGCAGCTATATGATCATGTTCGGTTTCCGGAAAGGGCCTACGGACGACCTGAACTTCCGAAAAGCAGTCACGCTTTCCCTGGACTACGAGCTGCTGGCCGCCACCATCGGCGGTGAGGATGCCCAGGTGCCCGGGGTGGGAGTCATTGCGCCGCCGAATCTCGGCTATGATGAGACGCTGCCCAAGCTGGAACAGAATCTGGAGGCAGCGAAGGCCGCTCTGGATGAGGGCGGCTACCTGGATGTGGACGGCGACGGCTACCGGGAGATGCCGGACGGCAGCCCCATGGATATTCTGGTTTCCCCCCAGAACAGTAGCACACGCCGCGAGATCTACCTGCGGATTGCAGAGGTCATGGTTCAAAACCTGGATGCCATTGGGGTTAAGGCCCATGTGGACGAGCAGAGCATTACCAATGAGGAATATGAGGATCAGCTCTGCAAGGAGGGAACCTACCAGATCTTTATCTGCTACTGCACTTCCGGAATGGCGTCTCAGACCTCGTGCTATTATTACTTTATTGACAATACCCTGGATGGCAATTGGGGCACCTGTGATCTGCCGGAGTTTGTAGAGGCATATGAGACCAGGCGGCAGGCGTCTGATGAGAAGGCCTACATTGAGGGAACCAAGCTCCTTCAGCAGATCAATGCGGAGCAGTACATCGGGGAAGCCCTCTGCTGGGACAAGGCGTACTTTCCCTACCGCACGGACAGATACGAGGGGTGGACGAACTATCCCGGCTGGGGCGTGATCAACTGCGAGACCTGGTATAGCCTGCGCCCCGTTCGTTAAGCGGCATCTGAATATGAAAGGAGTATTTTCCGCATGAAAAAACAAGTGCTTTCCCTGCTCCTGGCCGGGGCCTTGACGCTGGGGCTATTTGGCTGCTCCGCGCAGACGCCGGAGGAGAGCGGAGTACCCCAGAGCGCTCCGGCGCAGACGGAGGGGACGGACTCCGCCGGCGTGGTGGAGGAGCTGAAGATCGGTATCTGCAAGGAGGTCACTCCACGGACGCTGGCCTCGGAGAGCGGCTCCTTCGGCCGCATGAACTACAATGCCTTCTGCGCCGGAACCTGGCTGGTGCGGGATGAGAATAACGAGATGCAGCCCAACCTGATGACCTCCTGGGAGATTCTGGACAAGGGCAGCACCATCCGGGCTACCTTTGCCACGGATCAGGGAATTACGTGGCATGATGGAGAGCCATTTACGATTGACGATGTCATCTTTACGGTCGATTTGATGAACAACAAACTCAAGTCTGGCTATCTCTCCAAGATCACTGGCGTGGAGAAGGTAGACGATACCACCGTGGACTTCCAGGTGGCCGATGGGGCGGCCTATTTCACCCTGGGGAACTCCGCCGTCTTTGTGCGTATGTATCCCAAGCACATCTGGGAAGGAATCGAGGATCCCTCCGGCTACACCGGCGAGGATGCTGTCATCGGCTGCGGCCCCTATAAGCTTGTCCAGGTGGATGAGGAGGCGCAGACCATGCACTATGAGGCGGTTGGGGAGACCTACATGGGCCGCGCCCTGACGGTACGCAGCGTGACGGTGCGCAGCTACGACTCCCAGGATGCCCTGGTGATGGCCCTGCGCACCGGGGAAGTGGACGCCATGTACGACTACTCCAACCCGATTTCGCCCACCATGCTGCCCTCCATCTCGGGTGTGGATGGGGTAGACCCCGGAAAGGGGATGAACATGGGCCTGTTCGAGATCCTCTTCGGCTTTCAGAAACAGCCCACCGATGATTTGGAGTTCCGCAGAGCGGTGCGCTATGCCCTGAACTATGAGCTGCTGGCCACCACCATCGGCGGTGAGGACGGGCAGGTACCCGGCGAGGGCATCATCTCCCCCGCGGGTATTGGCTACGACGACAGCCTGCCCAAGCTGGTGCAGGATCAGGAGCAGGCCAAGGCGATTCTGGAGGCAGCAGGGTATGTAGACACCGACGGCGACGGCTGGCGGGAGCGGCCCGACGGAACCCCTATGGATGTATTGGTCACACCCCAGTACAATGCTACCAAGGCGGCGCTATACCAGCGCATTGCTGAGATTATCGTTACCAATCTGGGGAGGTTGGCGTCAAGTGCACCCTGGATGAGGAGAGTATCCGCAATTCCGACCACGAGCAGCAGCTCCGGGATGACGGGGCCTATGAGATCTACATCTGTTATGCTACCCAGGGCGTATCCTTCTATAAGACGCCATTCCTGTATATGTTCAATGACGATCTGAGCATGTGGGGCACCTGCGATCTGGAGGACTTCGACCAGGCCTACAACGATATGCTCAACGCCCAGGGGGATGAGGACTATGTGGCCAAGGTAAAAGAGCTGCAGAGGATTGCCTCGGAGGAGGTCATCGGCATTGCCCTGTGCTGGGATACTGCCTACTACCCCTACCGCACCGACAAATACGAGGGATGGACGAACTTCCCCGGCTGGGGCGTCATCAACTGCGAGACCTGGTATAATCTGCATCCGATCGGCTGAGCAAGGGCCGGGAGCAGGGGCGGCGGAGACGTGCGCCCCTGCTCTGTATATAAAAAGGAAGGGGGTACGCTATTTGTGCTTTGCGAGTCTGGGAAAACGCCTGGTGGAGGCTGTTTTTATCATCTTCTGTATCATAACCATCAATTTCATCCTCATCCGGTTTATGCCTGGCGACCCGGTGGTACACATTATCGGTGAGGACGAGTATCTCCGTCTGGAGGCGGAGGCGCCGGAGGTGATTGAGGAGGTCCGGCGGGAGTACGGACTGGACAAGCCCCTGCCGGTCCAGTACATAACCTATCTCAACAAGACGCTGCACCTGGACTTCGGGAATTCCTACCGTACCAAGCTGCCGGTGCTGGAGACGGTTTTGTTCCGCATGCGCTGGACGCTGCTGCTCACCATACCCGCCATTGTGCTCTCATCCGTACTGGGCGGAGGGCTGGGCCTGCGGGCGGGGTGGAAAAAGGGCGGCCTGCTGGACACCATCGCCTCACCCATTATGCTCTTTCTGAATACCATTCCAACCAACTGCATGGCGATTCTGTTTCTGATGGTATTTGCGTTCCAGATGGGGCTGTTTCCCATCAGCGGCATTACCTCCGGCGGCCTGTCGGGGCTGGAAAAGGCAGTGGATATCCTGTGGCACATGGCCCTGCCCCTGATGATCCTGGTGATCCTGCGCACGGCCTCCTATTACATGCTGATGAAGAGTACAGTGCAGACCATTCGGGATGAGGAGTACATCACGGTGGCCCGGGGAAAGGGGTTCTCTCAGGGACAGGTGCTCCGCCGCCACGTACTGAAAAACGCCCTTTGCCCTTACCTGACCTCCGTATGCATGCAGTTCGGCCATATTCTGGGCGGCTCCATGCTGGTGGAGGTGGTGTTCTCCTGGAAGGGGATGGGCACCCTCATTTACGACGCGGTCAACACCAAGGATTTTCCAATCCTGCAGACCTGCTTTTTGTTTATCGGTATCTGTGTGGTGGCCTTTAATCTGCTGGCGGACGTGCTGAATATGCTCATTGATCCCCGGCTGAGGGAGGAGGACCGCCATGCGTAAGAAATTAAACGGCCGGGTGCTGGCGGGATTGGTCATTCTGAGCGTGGTGCTGCTGGTGGCCCTGCTGGCGCCGGTGCTCGCCCCTCACGATCCCTACGAGCTGGGCGTACCCTACCTGCGCCCCTCCGCGGAGCACCCCCTGGGGACCAACGACATTGGGCAGGATATCCTCAGCGAGCTGATTTACGGTACCCGCATCTCCCTGCTCATTGGCGTAGTCTCGGCTTTGGCGGTGACAGTAGTGGGCACAGCCCTGGGGATCCTCTCCGGCTATTTAGGCGGATGGACGGACCAGATCATCATGCAGGTGACCAACGTGGCCATGGCGCTGCCCTCTCTGCCTCTGACCATCATTCTGGTGGCCTTTCTGGATGCCAGCGTGTGGAACATCATCCTGGCCATCTGCATCACCGCCTGGACCTCTACGGCCCGCATCATCCGCAGCCGGGTGCAGCAGCTCAAGGCTCTGCCTTTTATACAGATTGAGCGCACCATGGGAGCCAGCGGCCCCTATATCATGATACGGCATATTCTGCCCAACCTGGGAGAAATCGTGTTCATCCGTGCCGTCCTGTCGGTGGGCAGCGCCATGCTTACCGAGGCCAGCCTCAGCTTTCTGGGTCTGGGTGTAATCGGCCAGAAGAGCTGGGGCGGCATCCTCCATTATGCCTTTTTCCGCAACGGAATCATCAACGGCTCCTATTGGTGGTATGTGCCGCCCATCCTGTGCATCTCGGTCTCCGTGCTTGGGTTTATGCTGCTGAGCTATTACGGTGAGGGCCCTGCGCGGGGAAGAGGCAGAAAGGAGGAAGCCAATGCTGGAAATTGAGGGGGTTTCCATCCGCTTCGGTGACAACCCTGAGGCGGTGAGCGATACGACATTTACGGTAGGCGACGGCGACCGTCTGGCGGTGGTGGGGGAAACGGGCAGCGGAAAGAGCGTCCTGCTGTTGGCCGCACTGGGGCTGCTGCCCGCCTCAGCCCGGGTCACCGGCTCTATCCGCCTCAACGGCCGCGAGTTGTTGGGCTGCCGGGAGCGGGAGTTCAACCAGATCCGGGGAAAAGAGATCGCCTATATTCCGCAGGGAAGCGGGAATGGGCTCAATCCACTCTATACCGTGGGCCGCCAGCTTTGCGAGGCCATTCGAAAGCATCAGCCCTGTACCCGGAGAGAAGCGCTGGTTCAGGCGGCCGCGCTGTTGGAGTCCTTTGGGCTGGAGCATGGCGCGGCTCTGTGCCGCAGCTATCCTTTTCAGCTCTCCGGCGGTATGCGCCAGCGGGTACTGATCGCCATGGGGATCGCCGCCGGGGCGGATCTGGTTCTGGCGGATGAACCTACCAAGGGGCTGGACCGCCGGCGCATCGCCTTGGTGGAGGATGCCTTCCAACGGCTGGGGGAGCGCACCCTGCTCTGCGTCACCCACGATCTCCGTTTTGCACACGCCATCTCCTCCCGGGTGGTGGTTATGTACGCCTCCCAGCAGATCGAGAGCGGCGACAGCCCCTCCTTTTTTGCCGAGCCCCTGCACCCCTACTCCAGGGCCATGCTGGAGGCTCTGCCGGAGAACGGCCTGCGCGCCAATATGGGCTTTGCGCCGCCCCGGCAGGACGTTGACGCCCAGAGCGTCTGCCACTTTTACGGCCGGTGCCCATGGCGCTCGGAGCGCTGCCGGAAGGCGCCGCCGCTGATGACGGTGGGGAAGCGGAAGGTGAGGTGCTGGAAGTATGCTGATTGAGGTGCAGGGCCTGTCCAAGCGATACCGCCCCCGCGGCCCCATGGTGGTGGAGGAGATCTCCTTTACCATCGACCGGGGAGAGACGCTGGCCATTTTCGGTGACAGCGGCAGCGGCAAGTCCACCATCGGCCAGATCCTGGCAGGAATCTATCCAGCCACCGCCGGAGAGGTGAGGCTGGACGGGCAGAGGTTGTCCTATCCCCTCCGGGGGCCCGCCCGAAGGCGGATTCAAATCCTGTTTCAGCATCCGGAGGTGACGTTCAATCCCAAGCTGCGGCTGATCGACAGTATGCGGGAGCCTTACCGCCTGTTCCATCTGCCTTATACCCGGCAGGGACTGTGCGATTATCTGGAGCGCTACGGCATTTATGAGGAACACCTGGACCGCTTTCCGGCGGAGCTCAGCGGAGGGGAGCTCCAACGGCTTGCCTTGGCCCGTGCGATGCTGATGGACCCCTCTTTTCTGGTTCTGGATGAGCCGACCTCCATGCTGGATGTGATTTCTCAGGCGCAGGTGATCCAATTGTTGCAGGAAATTCAGCAGGAGCGGGAGGTGGGCTACCTGCTTATCTCTCACGACCGCGCTCTATGTGAGCGCTTCTGTACGGCGATCCGCCCTCTGGAGGGCGGAAGACTGGGAGAACCCGTATGAAAAATGCGCCGTCCGGCTCAGGCCGGACGGCGTACATCTCTTTTGGTTAGTGTAATGTTTTTCGCGGACTGGAAAGCTAATGAAATGCGTGTGGACTCTAGATATTATCCGGTTTTACAATGATTTCTAAGCCCTCTGCCTCCCAGTTTATCTCTTTGCTTGTTACTCTTATCCAATTACAGAATAAACCCTTTTTGTTCATAACACCAGCCTGAAGTACTGTTGTATGACGCTTACGCTATATGGGCACCATAAAAGCAATTTTCTATTCATCCTCCTCGACCGGACGCCATGCCTGTCCAAATTTTACATCTCGAAACAGCGCGGCCAAGCCAGTGATCTGTTTGAGCCGTAGGACTTCATCCTTGTCCATCCCCAAATGCTTGGCGATCCAGGCGTCGGACCGCCCAAGCTCATGCAGTTCCTTGATTATATTGCTCATCAGATCCACATTATGGGATCCTCTGGCACGGTTGTGCCGTATGGTACTTGCCATACGGTTGGAGAGAGGCTTGTCGATCACTGCCACTGGAAGCATTCCCTGCTCCCGTTCATAGATATCCCGGTGTTCCTTCATCACGCGCCAGCGGTGGAAGCCGTCTACAATGGCATATAGATCCTGTTTGGCAGAGTAATAGCAAACGATTGGCTGGGTATATCCGTCCTCCAGAATACTGAGGTAGAGTAGTTTCATTTCCGGAGGCGCTACACTGTTTGGATTATATGTATTGGGGATGATCTTTTCAAACGGCACAGCAATAATACGATAGGCCGGACTGCGAAACGGTTCACTTGTCATTTATGATCCCCCTATACTTCCGCTTAAATAGATCGACCCGCTTCTGCTCTTGCCGGGTCAGGCCGAAGCCCATAAAGCGACAGGTGTGGTCATTTTTCAAAATACAATAGCACATCCGTTTCCAGCTTGGAATGTCTTTGGTACTCTTAATATCATCCGTATGATCCGGAATCGGGCCAAGAAAGACCACGCGGGATTTTTTATCTAGTGTATAGTTGGATACACCGTTTCGTTGAATCTGATATCCATGTTCCTCTAACTCACGAATGACTTCCTCGGAGAGCCCGCCGCCCGTTTCATGCCAGAACTGAATCGAGGTCTTGAATTTTTTTACATAATTGTTTTGAAGCCGCTTGGGCAGCGTATCCAGCAGGAACTTTGTGACAACACTTCCTATCACACTCGACCAAATGATCTATCATGCCAAATCCGTGGTACGCGGTGTGAAACGTGCGATGGTAGTGGTTGATATGCCTTTCGGATCCTATCAGGGCAACGAGATGGAAGGACTTGCTTCTGCCATCCGTATCATGAAAGAAAGCCACGCTGACGCTTTGAAGCTCGAAGGTGGTGAAGAAATCATAGACACGGTGAGACGCATCGTATGCGCTGGCATTCCGGTAATGGGACATCTGGGACTCATGCCTCAATCCATCAATAAATACGGCACCTATACCGTGCGTGCCAAAGACGACGCCGAAGCCGAAAAACTGATTCGCGACGCCCATCTATTAGAAGAAGCAGGCTGTTTTGCCATTGTACTCGAAAAGATTCCCGCAACCCTTGCCGAACGCGTAGCATCCGAACTGACCATACCTATTATCGGTATCGGTGCCGGTGGACACGTAGACGGTCAGGTATTGGTGATTCAGGATATGCTTGGCATGAACAACGGATTCCGTCCGCGTTTCTTGCGTCGTTATGCTGACTTGTACACGGTGATGACCGATGCCATCAGCCGTTACGTTTCTGACGTGAAGAATTGCTACTTCCCCAACGAGAAGGAACAATATTAAATATAGTATATGGCAGTTAAATTGTGGACAGTTCATTTTATGCGGATATGTGTAGCTAATTTGCTGTTGTTTATATCCTTGTATGTGTTATTTCCGGTGCTTTCCGTAGAGATGGCCGACCGTCTCGGAGTGCCGGCTGCACAGACAGGAGTAATCTTTCTCTTTTTCACCTTGGGGATGTTCCTCATCGGTCCTTTCCATGCCTATCTGGTAGATGCATACAAGCGTAAGTACGTCTGTATGTTTGCTGCTGCCCTGATGGTAGTGGCGACCATCGGATACGCCTTTGTCACTAACCTCACAGAACTAATTCTGTTGAGCACCGTGCAAGGGCTTGCCTTTGGCATAGGCACAACAGCCGGCATCACATTGGCCATCGACATCACCAACTCCACACTGCGCAGTGCGGGAAACGTCAGTTTCTCCTGGATGGCACGTATGGGAATGATCGCAGGCATTATCCTCGGAGTATGGCTTTATCAAAGCCAATCCTTCCAAACCCTGCTCACTGTATCTGTCATAACCGGAGCTGTCGGAATCCTCATGTTATCAGGAGTCTACGTACCTTTCCGTGCGCCGATTGTCACCAAACTCTATTCCTTCGACCGCTTCCTATTGCTTCGTGGATGGGTTCCTGCCATCAATCTGATCCTGATAACCTTCATTCCGGGACTGCTGGTTCCCATGGTACACCCTTTCCTAAACGATTTCGTACTCGGAAACACAGGAATCCCCGTACCGTTCTTTGTAGGAACAGCCCTCGGATACATCGTTTCCCTGTTCTTTGCACGTCTGTTTTTCCTGAAAGAGAAAACACTGCGGCTGGTCATTATAGGACTCGGATTGGAAATCGTAGCCATGTCCCTACTGAATACAGACATCTCCATAGGCATTTCCTCCGTACTCTTAGGACTGGGCTTAGGCTTTATCCTGCCGGAATTTCTGGTGATGTTCGTAAAGCTATCCCACCATTGCCAACGCGGAACAGCCAACACCACTCATTTGCTGGCAACCGAAATCGGCATTTCCCTGGGAATCGTTACCGCCTGCTACATGGAATTGGATACAGATAAGATGCTACATACCGGACAGATAGTAGCATCCATTG
>ENA-UEPQ01001073-UEPQ01001073.1-human-gut-metagenome-genome-assembly--contig:-NODE-1073-length-12330-cov-4.790745_pt1 | contig 12330 bp, 10 predicted proteins | sample MGYA00242903_ERZ507922 | MGnify/ENA primary metagenome ERZ507922 (study PRJEB26167, sample SAMN06115483) | human gut metagenome | host: Homo sapiens | place: China:Sichuan | collected 2014-10-16... | reverse complement strand
TTTCCTGAGCAGGAACCACATAATCAATTTTCAAAGCCTGAGTTCCCGGACGTTCTGAGTAACTGAACACATGCAGCCGAGACACCTTCCAACCTGTTCTTTATCTTCCTTTGCGGAGCGATAGCCATCTGTGCCATGATCCTGCCGGGTATATCGGGTAGTTTCATTTTAGTGCTGTTAGGCAAATATTTTTATATCATGGAGGCGGTAAAGACATTCAATATTCCCGTAATGTTAGTGTTTATCTGCGGTGCGGCAATCGGTATTACCAGTTTCTCCCGTGTGCTTTCGTTCGCTCTCCGCCGGTTCCACGACATTACGATCTCCGTATTGGCCGGTTTTATGCTCGGTTCGCTAAACAAGGTTTGGCCCTGGAAGGAAACGATCGAGACTTATACGGACAGCCACGGCATTGTAAAGCCTTTAGTCGAAGCCAACATCATGCCGAATCAACTTGTTTGGGAAGCTGTCGGCCTGATGGTTTTAGGCTACGCCATCGTTTACTTCTTGGAAAAGCTCTCGATGAAAACATCGAAATAATAAATTACAACAAAAAAAGAGGTTCAGCAGCATCATTTTTTGCAGTTGAACCTCTTTTTTATTCTCACTCCACCCCCACCTTATCATAAGGTCGTGTATACAAACGCCTCTACCGCATGAGTAAGGATATAGGCGGCAGGCGTAGGATGGGTTGCCGAATAGCCTTTTTTCAACTCTTCGAGCATCTCTTTCTTTCCCGTCCCCAAGACCGGGACCAGCAACGGCGAATCGTTCAGGATCAGCGGGCCGGTCATCGTGATACGGAACTGATGGGATTCGGGATGTTGGGAAACGGCGTAATTACGGCTGTCCGTCAACAGCGGCAAGGTATCCGGAAAAATGGACGCAGTATGCGCATCGCCTCCGATACCCAAGATGATGCAATCAAAATAGGGTAATTGCCCGTGCCGGGGCAGATACTCTTTCACGACACGCGAATAACGCATCGCTTCCGTACCAGGTTCCACTTCTCCATGAATGCGGTGCACATGACCGGCGGGTATATGCAGCGGCTTGAACAAAAGCTCGTTTGCATGTCCATAATTACTGTCCGGGTCAGTTGGCGGAACACATCGTTCATCGACCCAAAAGAAACGGATCGCATCCCAGTCGATCTTATCCTTATATTCATCCACCCAAAGAGCGAACATCTTCTGTGCCGTCCCTCCTCCCGACAAAGCGAGATTGAAAGGCAGGCCGTCATCTTTCCGGTCCATATACCGGACAAGCTCTCCGGTCATTGCCCGGAGGGCCTCTTTATCATCTTTAAAATTCTCTATGATCATAATCATCCTTTTTTATCATTGACAACTTTGGCAAGGGCAATCCTTCGGTGTCATCCCCAACTTGGCCTTTTCGATCGGGCCGTCTTCACCGGGGGCGTAGAAGAACAGGTTCTTCGCACCCTCCTCCTTCCAATGATGGAGGATCGGGTCGATCAGCCGCCAGCTTGCCTCCAAAGCGTCGCTACGGGCATACAAAGTCGAATCGCCCAACATGGCATCGAGCAACAGGCGTTCATAGGCATCGGGCAGATAGTTCTTCGAAAGCGAATCATAGCGAAAATCCATACCCACCTGCTTCACCGTGAAACCGGCTCCCGGCATCTTCAGACCGAACTTCAGCGTGATGCTCTCGTCCGGCTGGATACGGATAATCAGTTTGTTGCAGGAACCTCCCGAGCATTGTCCGACGAAAAGCTGGTGAGGAGTAGACTTGAAGTTCACGACGATCTCCGAACTCTTTTCCGGTAATTTCTTCCCAGTAAAGATATAGAACGGGACATCGCTCCAGCGCCAGTTATCGATAAACATTTTCATAGCGACGTACGTCTCCGTAGTGGAGTCAGGCGCCACATTCTTCTCTTCCCGATAGCCGTCGTACTGGCCACGCACAATCAGGTTGTCCATATCATGCGTCTTATACGGACGCAAAGCGCGGAACACCTTCACGATCTCGTCGCGGATCGGCTCCGGGTCGAACACCGAAGGCGACTCCATCGCCGTAAATGCCATCAGTTGCATCAGATGGTTCTGGATCATGTCGCGCAAGGCTCCCGCCCCGTCATAATATTTCCCGCGATTCTCCACGCCAAGTGTTTCCGAGGCACTGATCTCGATCGAGTCGATGTAATTACGGTTCCACAACGGTTCGAATATGCCGTTGGAGAAACGAAGAACCAGGATGTTCTGCACCGTCTCTTTCCCCAGATAATGGTCGATACGGTAAATTTCCTTCTCATCGAAGATATGGATGAGATGCTTGTTCAGACGTTCGGCCGATTCGAGGCTCGTTCCGAAAGGCTTCTCCACGATCACGCGGCGCCAACCGTCCTCGCTTCCGGCAACATTCATCCCGTTTTCTTTCAGGCAGGTCGGGATCAACTCGTACATCACCGGCGGCGTGGCAAGATAATAGATGATCTTGTCCGGCAACTGCTGCTCTTGCCGTAACTGATGGATACGATCTTTCAGTTTATGGTATCCGGCGGAATTGGTCGAATCGAACGCAAGGTAAAAGACACGGCGGAGGAAACTGTCCAGTTCAACATCGTCCACCTCCTTGTTCTTCAGGGATTCCCGGATATGCACCTTTTCGAAAGCGCGGTACTCGTCATCCGTATATTCCGTACGGGCCGCCCCCAAGATGCAGAAACGTTCCGGCAATAAGCCCCGAACGTGCAATTCGTAGAGCGAAGGCAAGAGCTTCCGCCCCGTCAGGTCGCCGGAAGCTCCGAATATGACTAATAATTGATTACTTGCTGTTTTCATTTGCTTTTTTAATTTAATGATGTCAGAACTTTCCGAAAACCTCAAAAATCATTTTTTAAAGCAGCGGAACTCCCGAAAGCCTCAAAAATCATTTTTGAGGGTGGCAGAACTTTCCGAAAGCCTCAAAAAACATTTTTGAGGATGGCGGAACTCTACGAAAGCTTCAAAAACTATTTTTGAGGTTTTCGGAAAGTTCCAAAACAGTAGAATCAGACGCTATACGTGCCCGAAACCGTATTGCCTCCTTCCCCAGTCCAATTGGTGTGGAAGAAATGACCACGTTCGCGATCGGTACGTTCATAAGTATGAGCGCCGAAATAGTCGCGTTGAGCCTGAATCATATTCGCTGCCGAATACAGCGTGCGCAACCCATCAAAATAGTTTAGAGCTGAACTCATGGCAGGCAGGGCGACACCGCTCAGCGCACCTTCGGCGACAACCCGGCGCCAGGCAGGAAGAGCCTCCTGTATCTTAGTGTGGAAAAAGTCATCGAAGAGCAGGTTTTCCAAGTCCGGGTCCTTCCGGTATGCCTCCGTGATCTTTTGCAGGAAGACGGAACGGATGATACACCCCTTACGCCAGATGCGGGCAATCGTCCCGTAATCCAAATCCCAACCATAATGCTCGGAAGCGTGGCGAAGCAAGGAGAATCCCTGTGCATAGGAAATCAGCTTGGCTGCGTATAGTGCCTGACGGACGTCCTCAATTGAAAGTTGAAAGTTGAAAGTTGAAAGTTGAGCGTTGTCTGATAACTTTCCACTTTCAACTTTCAACTTTCCACTATAAAGGCTTGCCGCCTTTATTCGTTCGGGATACAAGGCCGAGAGCAAGCGGGCGTAAACCGCTTCGGTGATCAACGTCAGCGGATCATTCTCGTCCATCGCCGCGATCGCGCTCCATTTGCCGGTTCCCTTCTGTCCGGCGACATCCAATATCTTGTCGAGCAACGGTTTTCCGTCTTCGTCACGAAAACGCAGAATATTGGCGGTTATCTCGATCAGGAAACTATCCAATTCTCCTCCGTTCCATTCGTCAAAGACGACGGCCATCGCATCGTTGTCCAATCCTTTCCGGTTTTTCAACAGCGAATAGGCTTCGGAAATAAGCTGCATATCCCCATATTCGATGCCGTTGTGCACCATCTTCACAAAATGGCCGGCTCCCCCCGCTCCGATCCACTCGCAGCAAGGCGAACCATCGTCCAACTTGGCGGAAATTCCCTGCAAGATGTCTTTCACCAGCGGCCAAGCTTCCACCGAACCTCCGGGCATCACAGACGGGCCGTGCAAGGCTCCTTCCTCGCCTCCCGAAATTCCGGTTCCGACGAAATAGATCCCTTTCTTTTCCAACTCCTTCACACGACGTTCCGTGTCGTGGAAGTCAGAATTGCCTCCGTCGATAATTACATCGCCAGACGAAAGGAAAGGGAGCAATTGCGAGATCAGCTCGTCTACAGGACGCCCCGCTTTGACCATCATCATGATGATATGAGGACTTTTCACCGAGTCGACCAATTGTTCGATCGAATGCGTTCCGATAAAACGTTTGCTTTTGCCCCGGCCATTGATAAAACGGTCTACGACTCCCTCTTCGCCGGGTACGCTCCGGTTATATACGGCAACCGTGAAACCTTTGCTCTCCATATTGAGCGCCAGGTTCTCGCCCATCACGGCAAGCCCGATCAATCCTATATTTGCTTTCATATTTCAGTTGTTTTTATGTTGAATTCTATTTAAGGAACATTCTTTTTAACCTAATTGTTCCCAATGAGCATCTATTTATTGCTTTGTTTTCTCTCTGGAAATCCGTCATTTCTCATAAACTTTAGATACATTTGAACTCACAAACCATCTGAAGCATTATAAGACGGATAAAATGAATAAAGCAATAATAGCCATCGACTCTTTTAAAGGCTGCCTGACCTCGGAAGAAGCCGGAAGTGCAGTAATGGAAGGTATCAAAACGATCTTTCCCGATTGCGAGACCTTGCTGTTTCCGATCGCCGACGGAGGCGAAGGAATGTTAGACATACTCACCTCCGCAACAAAAGGGAAATACCGGACCCTGCCGGCACACGGTCCTTTGATGGAGCTCGTGCAGGGACGGTACGGTATTTCGGGCGACGGGCAAACAGCTCTGATCGAGATGGCAGCCGTCAGCGGCTTGCCTTTGGTTCCCGAAGACAAAAGGAATCCGATGCTGACGACTACTTACGGGACGGGAGAACTGATTCTCGACGCCCTCGAACAAGGTTGCCGCCATTTTATCGTGGGCATAGGCGGCAGTGCCACCAACGATGCAGGGTTAGGTATGCTGCAAGCCTTAGGGTTCCGTTTCCTGGACAAGCGGGGAAATCTGTTGGGGACAGGAGGCAGGATCATGTCGCAGGTAGCCTCCATCGATACATCTGCCGTACATCCGGCTTTAAAGGAGGCCCGCTTCACGATTGCCTGCGATGTACGCAATCCCTTCTGCGGGTCTGACGGGGCGGCTTACGTATTCGCTTCGCAAAAGGGAGCCGATGCCAAGATGGTCAAAGAACTGGATACCGGTATGCAGGCACTTTCACGGGTTATCCTGTCGACTACTGGCAAAGACATTTCGGATATCCCCGGAGCTGGGGCAGCCGGAGGAATGGGCGGAGGTTTCCTTGCGTTCCTGAATGCCGAGTTGAAACCGGGTATCCGCCTGATGCTCGACGTGCTGGACTTCGGTAAGAGAATAACGGGAGCCGACCTGATCTTTACCGGTGAAGGACGGGCTGATCGGCAAACAGTGATGGGGAAAGTGCCTTCCGGTATCTTGGAAGAGGCCCGGAAACAAAATATTCCCGTCATAGTACTTGCAGGAAGCATAGAAGATGCAGCTCAAATGAACCGGGCCGGCTTCCAGGGAATATTCTCGATCACACCCGGTCCAGTCACAATGGAGAAAGCGATGGAACCGGAATTTGCGAGAGAAAATATCCGCAGGCTGGTGACTCAGATTTGTTCGGTAATCCACCCGTTCGCCACGCGCTAAAACAAGAAAAATATGTACACGGAATATCAACCTTGCGGACTATTGTCGGCCTACATTGATAAATATTGGGTATTCAAAGGAAAAACCGAACTCGGCACGTACTTCAAAATATTGCCGGACGGTTGCTGCGACTTTATCTTTTCCATTGGAGACACTGCACAATGTGTCGGCACGAACCAGCCGGTCATGCAACCCTATCGTTGCTTCTTCGTCGGTCCGATGACTACTTTCTCGGAATTGGTCACGAACACGCCGAGCGTTCACATGCTGGGAGTCCGTTTCCATCCTTGCGGGTTAACCGCTTTCTGCAAACCGCCTCTCTCTGAATTTACGAACCAGAGGATAAGCTGCAACGACTTGACGCTTCTCTTTACAGACTCGTTTGCCGAATCATTATGTGAAGCACAGACTTTACAGCAGCAGATTTGCCTGATCGAACGGTTCCTTATCCACCGCCTGAAAGACAACTATGAGATTGATCCTCAGATCCCGTTCGCCGTGCAGCAGATTAATCGCTCGAAAGGGCGTCTCCCGATCCTGCAATTGATGGATGAAATCTGCATTTGCCAACGTCATTTCGAACGCAAATTCAAAGCATATACCGGCTATACTCCAAAAGAATACAGCCGGATCATGAAATTCAGAAACACCATCGACCTGCTGAAAAATTGCGTACCGGACAACCTGCTTACGATTGCCGTTGAAGCGGGCTATTACGACCTCTCCCACTTCAATAAGGAAATCCGGCAGTTATCCGGCAATACACCGGCTTCTTTCCTCTCGATCCCTATCCCCGAAGATGTCTTGCTGACTTACCTGGAATGAAAAAGTCGTTTTTTTACAATAGAGCAGGGCAGTTCCACCCCTACATTTGCACGTAACTAATAAAACATTGAAATATGAAACTTATGAAAGAAAAAGCAGAACAGTTATTGCAACGTTGCGAGGTTGTGGTTATTACTTCCGTCAACGAAGAAGGGTATCCCCGCCCTGTCCCCATGAGCAAAATCAAATCGGAAGGATATTCCGTGGTCTGGATGGCAACCGGCAACGACTCTCTGAAAACGAAAGATTTCCGTCTGAATCCCAAAGCAGGCTTATGCTATAGCGAAAATGGCAATAGCGTGGCATTAACCGGAGAGGTAGAGGTAATTACCGATGCTGAAATAAAAAAGGAGCTCTGGCAGGAATGGTTTATCGCACACTTCCCGTTAGGACCGGCTGATCCGAATTATGTCCTGCTCAAATTCAAAGGACAAAAGGCTACGATCTGGATCGATGGGGTATTTATTCACGAATAGCCAGATTCAGATTAGAAATTCTTCTTCTCATCGATAATATATTCCGGACGTGCTTTGATCTCGTCAAACAAGATGCCGATATATTGCCCTAACACACCGACTGTCAGCAATTGAACGCCGCCAAAGAAAATAACGGAGGTCATGATGGAAGTCCAACCTGTTTCAGCATTGCTGAAGCCGTATATCTTGCCTAAAGTAAACCAGACGGCCAGCACGATGCCGACCAATACGGCGATAAAGCCCAAGCTTGTCGCCAGGCGCAACGGTTTCTTGGAGAAATAAAGCATAGCGGTGGTGGCAAACTTCCACATTTTGCTGAACGGGTATTTCGTTTCTCCGGCAATACGTGCCTCTCGTTCATAATAGAAAGGAACCTGCTTGAAGCCTACCCAGCTGATCAGTCCGCGAATATATTTTCCACGCTCCTGAAAACGGTCGAACTGATCCATCACCTTGCGGTCTATCAAGCGGAAATCGCCTGTATCTAACGGGAAATTCACATCACTCATGTAGTTCAGCATACGGTAAAAAGCCTTCGCCGTCACTTTCTTGAAAAGCCCTTCCCCTTCGCGGGACTTGCGGACGCAATAAACCACGTTCGCCTGCTCCTTTTCCTGCAATTCGAGAATGGATGGGATAAGTTCGGGAGGGTCCTGCATATCGGCATCCAGAATGACAGCCAAGTCGGCATCGCAATTGTTGATACCTGCCGTGACAGCCGGCTGATGTCCGAAGTTACGGGAGAAATGGATCACCTTCACCTGCGGATCGGAAGCCGCGATCTCGTCCAGCATCAGACGCGTCCGGTCCCTGCTGCCGTCGTTGATATAGATAATTTCCGTTAAAACAGGGAGCTTATGCAACGCCTCCCGTGTACGCCGGTATGATTCGGCAATGACCAACTCCTCGTTATAACAAGGGACTATGACCGCAAGTTTCTTCATCTGCATTTAAGCTTTAAACGTATAAAACTTATTCATGATAAAATTAATCACCGTGTAAAAAGCCATTGCTATCAATTGGTTATAATATGGGTCGATCGACAGGTATGGATTCAGGACATACACTAAAAGCCCCAATTGCAACAGATAACACACTCCGAACACGACACCGAAACGGACGGCACTGCCGATCCATCCAGCCGAACTTCGGAATGTCCATTGCTTATTCCATATAAAACTATTCAATACGCCTGCTACATAACCGACCATATTCGAAACAACATCCGAACATCCGAACAACTTCATCATGATCCAGATGACAACGGCGGTTATCACCGTATTACTCACTCCCACTATACCATATTTAATGGCTTGCTTGACTGTTTCCTCCATTCTTTTTTATAATCTCTTCCACTTCCTCGGCCGACAACTCCTTCACATTCGTGATCGTGAAGACCTGCGAAAGAAAGTTTCCATACTGGTTACATTCGTTGATCACCTTGTCCAGCGCCTGCTTGATATCTGCCCGGACAGGGATCAGGAAAACCAGCTCCATATATTTTTCACCTATTGTCAACCGCTCGATTTCGCAACCCGCCTTTTCCAAGGAATAGGGGAATTCACGTTCAATCACTTTCTTCTGATACTCCAAGAACGGTTTCAGCTCATTCGCCAGGATCAGCACATAAAAACGCAACTTCTCCCCTTTTCCTCCCAAACCGGTAGAGATATAAATCTGCTTCTCGTCCGACAGTTCGGATTCCAGAGCGATACGGCTTTCCATCAAAGCCATATATGCCCAGTCTGCCACATCCGGATCCGGAGCCTGGGCATATTCTTCCAATATCCTGTATGCTTTTACCTGTCGTGAGGTAGCGAGTATAGACAATACATACTTCTTATGTTCCACAGTCGATTCGGGATCATCCAGACTATCCTCGAAAACCGAAAAATCCATTTTCGAGATATCCGGCTTATCCTGATCTTTCCTGATCTTTTCCGAGTATTTAAAATATTCCATCTGCCGTTCTACGGGTACACGCTGTTCTAATATATGGAAATGTCCGTCAATCTTACTAAAAGAGTCCCGGAACTTCTTGAAAATATCATTATCCTCTTTCATAAAGCCTGCTTTTTAGTTTTGTACATATCCAATAAACAAGAAACTAAGACAAATGTAAGGCTTTTTCGCGATAAATAACTTATAGCTGAGATAAAACGCACCAAAATTATTGCAACTTCCCCGGAACCGTTCTTGTTTTAGACTCTGACTCACGCCCCTGCATAAATAAGGAAGCCCAGGCCAATCACAAACAGGACGAACATTCCGGCATTCAGAAAATCCGAAGAACGTGGAGCTCTTCTGAATTCATGCCATATCAGAATCCCCCAAAGTGCGGATACAAGCGTCGCCCCCTGCCCCAAACCGTACGAAATGGCAGCTCCGGCCTTTTCAGAAGCGATCATACTAAAAGACTGCCCGATACACCAGATAACGCCTCCTAATATACCCACCAAGTGTGTCTTGGTATTCCCCTTGAAATAACCGGAGATAGAAACTGGTTCACCTTCCACCGGACGTTTCATAGCGATCGTATTAAACAGGAAATTACTAACAAACACGCCTAAAGAGAAGATAAACACAGCGGTATAAGGTGTCAGCTTGCCCAATGCGGGCTCTGCAAAATTATCCAGATCCATCGAAGCCGCAACAAAACGGTAGAAGAAAGCCATGATCACACCTGCTGCGACAGAAATAAAGATACCCTTTCCCGACACTTTTTTCGAACCGACCAATGCTTTCTTATAGGCTAGACCGTTCAGCAGGATAGCAACTGTGATCAGAACTACGCCAATAAAGATATACAAAGGTTCTCCTTTAGCCGCTCCGAAATAATTGACTAATACGCCTAATACCAACGCCAGCCCGATTCCGACCGGAAAAGCTACCGACAGGCCGCAAATTGCAATAGCTGCCGATAATAGGATATTGGCTGCATTAAAAATAATGCCCCCCAGGAAAGCGCTCCCTAACGATCTCATATCAGCTTGTGCCAAATTAAGCAGGAACCCCTGCCCCTCAGAGCCAAAGCTGCCCAACGTAAAAGCGGAAAAAACGGAAAAGAGCAACACTCCAATCACATAATCCCAATAAAAGAACTCATACCGCCAAGTCTTCGAGGCTAGCTTCTGTGTATTTCCCCACGATCCCCAACAAAGCATTGTGACAACACAAAATAGGATCGCCAACGAATAATCTTGTACTATAAACATAACTTCCTTACTTTGAAACAGGTTGATGCATCATATAATTTTCAATAAGAACCGCCATCTCCACCGCCGGCACTTTCTCGATCAGACGAAGGTCCTTACCTTTCCCATCCGGTGTCCAGCTATTGGCTCCTTCATCATTCACGACACGGAACGTTCCGCGCTCCACATTATAATAAGGTTCATACCCTTTGACTGCCACCAGCACAGCCGTAAGATCCCAACTCATCCGGCCATTTGGATCGCCTTCGGCAAAACAGAGCGAATAGGCATCTTTCACAGGACTGTCTTTCACATCCATCTGGACCAGCTTCTTCCCGGTAAAAATCATATTTCCGATTTCAAAACCACTAAATATGATTTCCGTAGGCCATCGCTCTGCCACCACACGGGATGCTGGGGTATCACAATAGACATTAAATTCCTTCCCTTCGGGAAACAAACCTGCCATCGAAACCACCCGTTTCACCTTCTTCGCGACTAAATCACAGCCGGAAAGCGGACTATATTCGTCACCACCGGAAAGCAATAGGTCCTTCAGGTTGGTGAAAAAACCGATCGTACAAACCACAACGCTGCTATCCGGCTGCGTACTCAAAATCCGGCGATAGACCTTCACCGCATCCGAAGCATCCGAGGTTTTTGCCGTTTTATGTGGATAACGCGCCGGAAGCTCTTCCGTCCATTTTGTCTTATGCCAGGTGGTCAGCGAAACGCCACCCTCGCTTTTCGGGGCACCGACAGGAATGTCCGGTCGGTTGAAATAGGTGTTCAGCACTTCTATGCAGGGTACGACATGCTCGTCCTTATTAGACGAAACAACCGCTAAAATGTTCACTTGCCCACTATCAGCCAACGCGTGCATCAGAGCCATCGCACCGACATCATCATAATCCGGTCCCAGGTCCGTATCCAATATCAGGTTGACAGGCTGCACCGTCGTTTCTTCCGGAGCAGTTACAGCCGATTTTCCGGAACAGGCCGCCAGCAAAGCGGTCAAACAGGTAAAAAGAATCGTTTTTTTCATGTTATTGAATTTATACAAGATTTGATTAATCGAATATATCCACTTCGTTCCGATAAGGAGCTGACGACTGCGCCCCTACACGTGTCACCGAGATAGCCGAAGCCTTACAGGCAAACCGGACGGATTCTTTCAAATTTCGCCCTTCGGACAAAGCGACAGTCAGGGCTCCATTAAATACATCGCCGGCGGCAGTCGTGTCGACAGCTTCTACTTTCAAAGCGGGAACTATCTCGGCTTCTCCGTCGCTACAAATAAGTGCCCCTTTTGATCCCAGCGTAATAATAACATGCTGCACTCCCATTCCCGAAAGGACACGGGCGGCCTCCACCGCTGAAATATCGTCCGTTATCTTCACACCGGTAATCATCTCCGCTTCCGTCTCGTTCGGCGTGATCAAATATAAATGATGGAGCAGATCGGCCGGTAATGGATGTGCCGGAGCCGGATTCAGAATCACTTTCTTCCCCTTTTGCCAGGCGATATCCGCAACAAAGCACACGGTCTCCATCGGGACCTCCAGCTGCATCAGGATCAAGTCAGCCAACTCAATAGCCTCCTCTGCCTTCGCTAGATCGGACGGCAGAAGGTTAGCATTCGCTCCCGAAGCGACGACAATGCAGTTTTCCGCTTTTTCGTCCACCGTGATCAGGGCTACGCCGGAAGGATTCCCGGAATCTGAAAAGACATAAGAGGTATTGATTCCCTCCTCCTCGAAAAGTTGTTGTGACTGGTGACCGAATATATCACTTCCGGTCTTGCATATAAAAGTGACGGAACCACCCAAACGCGCTATCGCCACAGCTTGGTTCGCCCCTTTTCCACCGGGATTCATAAAGAATGTTCCACCCAAAATCGTTTCACCCGGACGAGGCAGATGAGCGGCTTTTATAACAAGATACTCAAAGAGATAGGCAAACAATGCGGCTTCAAGGTGCGGCTGACCTATCATGTAGCCCGAC
>ENA-UEPQ01001053-UEPQ01001053.1-human-gut-metagenome-genome-assembly--contig:-NODE-1053-length-12525-cov-26.457343_pt1 | contig 12525 bp, 15 predicted proteins | sample MGYA00242903_ERZ507922 | MGnify/ENA primary metagenome ERZ507922 (study PRJEB26167, sample SAMN06115483) | human gut metagenome | host: Homo sapiens | place: China:Sichuan | collected 2014-10-16... | reverse complement strand
ATTTTTTATGTGTTGAAAATTTAACAACTCAAAATCTCTGGGAGCTTAATATACATGGTGTAGAAATTAAGATTAGCGAATATGATTTATTAAATGATAAAAAATATAGTGAATATGTAGAGTTTTTAGATTATTTCTATCTTGCTGTTCCTAAAGAGTTAAAAGAAGTTGCCTTAAAAAATAAACTTAAAAGTTGTGGTTTACTCATTATATCTAAAAATGAAACTTCTAATAAATTTGATATTGAAATAGTAGAAGTACCAAGTAAACTAAATCCTACCAGAAAAGAAGAAACTCTAAGATCAATCGTTTTAAAATTATTATAGGAGGGGTAAAATGGCAAAAATTATAATGGCTGTTATTGATTGTGAAACTAATGGACTTACACCTAGTTATAGTGTTCTTTCTGCAAGTGCTATAAAATTTGAATATGATACTAATACAAAGGAATGTTCTATTATTTCTGAATTTGATAGATATTATTATCCTAAAGAGGGATATTATAATGAAAATGCTATTAGAGTAAATGGTTTAACTGAAAAGGTTATCACAGAAAAAAGAAGAAATACTAATTATAAAAAATTCTTTAAAGATGACAAAGACTGGGATAAATATATAGAAGGTGTAGAATATTTTATTGGCCATAACTTAATAATGTTTGATTCTAAATTTATGCTTAATAATAGACTAAAATATGAACCTAAAGATTTAATTTGTACTATGTTAGAAAATGTAGAGGAAGTTAAAGCTGAATTTCCATATAGTTATTATAATGACTATCCTTATGTCCAATATAAATGGCCTACTCTTTTAGAAACAGCTATACACTATAATATAGAACTTAATGAAAAGGAACTTCATGGAAGTTTATACGACTGTATAATTACTTTAGAAATCTTCAAAAAAATGCTAAAAAGAAATCTTATCAAGATTCTATAAGAGGAAAATTTATGTTAGATAATATACTAGGTAATTCAAAACTATTTAAAGATACTATAACTAAAAATTTAGAATTAGAAACTTCAGATGAACAATTACTATTATTTAAAATAGTCAAGGAATATCTTAGTGATACAAATACCCTTTATAAATTACTTACTAAACAGGATAGAAAATCTCATTGTGAAATAGCAGTAGAAGCTCAACCTTTAACTCCTAGAACAGATGAGAGGAACTCTCTACTTGATTTAGCTATGGGAAGTATTAAAAAAAGAGGAACTACAACTTCTGGAATAGATTTAGATAAAGATAATGAAGAACAGGATTTTGTATTTTGTGAAGCTAAATGGAAAAGTGATTTATCTGTTGGTGTAACTAAATGTTCTTTCAGAAATCAACTTCAAAGAGTAATAGAAAATGCTTTATTTTTTGCTGGAGAGAATTTTAAAGGAAATATATTTGTTACTTTAATAACTCCAGAACTTTATAAGAAACATTATGAATTAGGACTTTATACAAGATTTTATTCTTACAAATATGCTGAATATAAGGGTAATATTAAAGGAACTTTTCTAAGAGAGTTAGATTTAATCCAGGAAGCAAATTTAATTCCTTTTAAAAATAATAAAAATAGGGATATAATAGAAAAAAACTTAGACAAACTTATTTTAAACTGGGTAACTTTTGAAGAACTATTTGAAAAGCTAAAAGAAAAATTTGAAGAAATAAAGGAAATTTATAATGAAATTAATAATAAAGAAAACTAATCGCCAGGCTGGTGATTAGTTTTTTCATTAATTTATCTATATTCTTTTTCCCATTTTTCTATAAATTCTAATATAATTCTCAATGTATTTTTAAGCTCTTTAAACTCTGGAAATTCTCCAAAAACCATACTTTTAAATATACTACTATATATTCCTTCTATCCTATCTATTCTATCAAAATTACTATATAAGAATGAATTTCTATAAATAGTATCTTTTCTCTTTCCAAAAAAGTCATTTTGAACTACTACTTTTGAAGCCATATTAAATGATTCTTCTGTATCTAAAAAATCTTGTATTTCTTGAAGTTGATATAGTTTATGTATATCATAAAGATGTCTAATTTTATTTCCTAATTCTTCTTCTGGATTCTCTTCAAAAGTATAATCTAAAACAGCAAATACTTTCTCTGTAAATGTTCTTTTGACTGATAATACTTCTATTTCAAAGCTTTCTAGTCCAAAAGTTGAAATGAACTCCTCTTTCCCTATTTTCTTTAAATATTTAGCAAGATAGCTCTCTATCTCTAATGTTTCTGTTGGTTCTGGAGTAGATAGTGAATTAATTTCTAAAACTATTACATCACTTACCTGGCCTTTATTCTTTTCATTTATTTGAATAGGATATTGATATATAGTCTTTCTTATATTTCCTCTTTTAGATTCTCTAGGGTGTTTTGGAAGATAAACCATACCTTCTGTTATCTCTTCTTCTATATTCTTTAGTAATTTTTTCTTTTGATTATCGCTTAAACTAGGATTTGTAAGTTGTAAGTCTATATCTTCAGAAAATCTATTAATAGCATTATATCCTTTAGATAGAGAAGTTCCTCCTTTAAATACTACTTCATTCCTGAAAGAACTCTCACTTAATTTTTTTAAAATATATGTTACCCAATAATCTTTTTCTATATAAAACTCTAAAATCCCCATATCTCTAGCTGTTAGAGATATTAAAGCTTTAAAATTTTCTAAATCTTTATGTAAAGTCATTAACTTATCCTCCACTCTTTACCATTTTTTAAGTTCAAATTCAATTTAAAAGTAGTGGTTTTATTTAATTTTTTCTTTAGTTCCTCTACTTTTAAAATATTCTTCTCTTCTACCATACTTCCAAGTAAAGCCAGAACTACTACTGTGTAATATTTTTCTGCTAACTCTAACAAAATCAATATCTCTTCATAAGCTAAACTTAATATTTCTCTTTTTATCAACATATAACTTTCTTCTATATTAGAGTCTGGAATATTTTTTAAATTTTTCAATATATCTAAAATTTCAAGATATTTAATATTCTCCTCTATTATTGGAGCTTTATTTTGAATAAATTTTATTTTTATTCCATCAAACTCTCTAGGATTTTTTCTTGTATTTGTTGCTATCTCTATACTATTAGAAAGTTGTGTAGTAAGTCCATATCTATTAAATAGATTAATTCCTGTAATATAACCTACTCTTTTATTTCCAAGATATAAATATTTCTGTATAAAATCTTTTATAGCAAGAGGAAGTTCTCCAAAAATAGATTTTTTAGGAATATAGTATAAGCCTTTTTCTGCTCTTTTTAATTCTCCTTTTTTTACCATTCTTTCCAAAGATTTAAAAGTAGCATATTTAGAACTGTTAGTATCTAACTCTCTAGTATTTAGTATTCCATTTCCTTGATTAAATAATATATTTTCAATATTAACTCTATTCATACTCCCTCCTTTCACAAAAGTTTTTTTTACATTTATTTTGACATTTATATATATAATTATATCATTTTTCAAAAATATATTAAAGTTTTTTTTACATTTATTTTGACAAAATAAAAAATATTATTTTATTTTTTTATGACAATATTTGTCGCAGAAAAATGCTATAATATATCTAATAAAATTGGAGGAGAGAAGAATGAAACATGAGAGAATACTTGATATATATAGAAAATTGATAAATAAAGAGGAAGTAAATTGTAAAGATTTAGCTTTGAAATATGAAGTTACAGAAAGAAGTATTCAAAGAGATATTGAGAATTTAAAAAGTTATCTTGAGGAAAAAGAACTAAATATAGAAATAATAAATAAAAAAGGGAATTATACTTTAAAATATATAGAAAATGAGGAAGATGAAAAAGATCCAAGATTTACTAGTGGAGAAGTCTTAGCTATGTGTAAAATTTTATTAGATAGTAGAGCTTTGATAAAAGAGGAAATGGATGATATCATTAATAAAATTTTAAATAATTGTATTCACTCATCTGATGAAAGCAATTTTATAAAAAATTTAATAGGAAGTGAGCAATTTCATTATGTAGAATTAACACATAAAAAATTCTTACTAGAAAATTTAACTTTATTAGGAAAAGCTATAGTAAGTCAAAGAAAAATAAGGATAAGATATAAAAACATGTATCAAGAAGAAAGTGTCAGAGAAGTTTGTCCTGTAGGAATTATGTTTTCAGAATTTTATTTTTATTTTCTAATTAGAGAAAATGAAGATGAAAAAGTTGAACATAAAAGAGTGGATAGAATAATAGGTAAAGTTGAAATATTAGATAAAGGATTCTCTTTTTGGGATTATAATAAAAAAGTCAAAGTGGGAGAAATTAGAAAAGTAGAACAATTTATGACTAGAGGAGAAATGAAAAAAATAAAAATGGTGTATAGAGGTGGGCTACAAGAGGATATACCAGAATATATAAGAGATAAGTTTCCTACATTAAAAGAAGTTGGAAAAACTGAAGATGGGAAAACAATATTTGAGGTAAAAGTTTTTGGTTGGGGGATAGATTTATGGCTTCATGGCCAAGATGATAGAATAGAGGTAATAGAAGAAAAAATAATTAAGGGGGAATAAAAATGGAGAAACTAACAGAAGTAGATTACCAAAAATTTTTCAATGCTGGAAGTAAGATAAAAAAGAAATACCCTAAAAAAAATAAAAATAGATATAATGTATTTTCTATGTTAGAGCAAGAAGAAAAAGAAGTAACTTGTCATTCAAGAGTAATTTATAATTTAATTAATGATTGTGAAAGCAATAAATTAGAAAAAAAATTTCTTAAACTATTTTTTGAAAAAGTATTAGTATTAAAAGAAGAATTTGATGGAAAGAAAAAATATACAATAAATAAAGAAAAAAATTTAGGGAAATATGGAAGGGCAGATTTATTCATAAAAGATAATGAAGGAAAGGCTTATCTTATAGAGATAAAAATCAATGCAAAAGACCAACCAAAACAACTTAGTAGGTATAATCAATATTTAAAAGAAAAATATAAAGATAATTATCAAATATATTATTTAACATTAAATGGAGATGATCCAAGTAATTATTCTTTAGAAGGTAAAGAAAAAATTAAATATAAAAATATATCTTTTGTCGATAATATTTATGATTGGATAAAGGAATGTATTGAAGAAATAGGAGAAAATAATATAATTTTAAAGATAAATTTAGAACAATATCTAGAAACTTTAACAAAGATAACAAATAGAATAGGGGAGGAAGAAGAAATGAACCTTAAGAAATTGATAAAAAAAGGAATAAATTTTGAGATAGCAGAAAAGATATCAAAAATCTTTCCACAAATAAAAATGGAAATAGAAAAGGAATTTATTTTAGAATTAAGAGAAAAAATTGTAAAAATATTAAATATTGAAGATATAGCTAGTAAAGAAGATTTATATGATTATATAAATCTAATAAAATTTACAGAATTCTACTTATATAAAGAAGTTTTGGATATAAAAAATAGTTTATTAACTTATGGAATAGGAATTTATAAAAATAGAATATATTTTTATATAGGATTACAAGAAAAAAAAGGTAAACAAGAGTGGAAAATACCTAAAAAAGAAATAAAAAATAAATTTAGCGAAATAGCACTAGAGTATAATCCAGATAATGGGGTTTATTTTGAATACTTAGAAGAAGAAAAATTTGATATTTCTGGGGATAATTTTTATATATTAACTGACGAAGCTAGAAAAGAGGAGAGAGAAGAGTTAATAAATAATTTAATAGAGAAATTTAAAGAAAAACATGAATTAATAAATGAATATTTTCCAGAATAACAAAAGAGGAACAAATGATAAGAAATTTAGAAATTGAGTTAAATGAAATATATAAAGATTATGAAAAAGTATTTGAACCAGATATGAGAGGCCTCTGCAAGTTAAGATATTTTGGTAATTTAGATGAAATAGAAAAGTATAAAGAGCTAGAGGGCAAAAAAAGTGCTTATATATTATTACTAAATAAAGCTATAGATTATCCAAGAGGCAACTCTAAAATATTTTCTATTGGTTATAGTAATGATTTATATAAAACATTGCTTAAAAAGAAAAGAAAAATGGAAGAAGCTAATTTAGAGGAGAGACTTAATATTTATTATTCTTTAAGTTTATATGGAGCAAAGGTTTTTATAATTGAAAATGAAGACGAGCTTCCAATGAATGTAGAATATCATTATGTTAGAGCTTTTAATTTCTTTTATGGAATAACCCCAAGAGGAAATTATTATGACTCTAATTTTAAACAGTCTAGATTAGAGCTAAAATTAGCTAAATTATAAGTTAAGGAGGACAAAAGTCCTCCTTAAACTAACATATTGTAATTTTAAGCTATCTTAAAAATAATCTAAAATATCCAATATTTTTTTATTTATATACTAGCAAAAAAAATTATATCTTACTATATTAAGTATGTAACACAGTGTTACATACTTCTTTTTAGAATATCTATAATATATCCTTTTAGAGTTCCTATATACAATTCAAAATTTTTCTCTTTCATCCTTAAAAGAATTTCAACAGTTCCAAGTCCTTCTTCTACACATAATTGTATAGCTTTTTCTTCTATTTTTAATCTTTCATACTCATCTAATTTATTATAATATTCTAACCAATTCTTATCATTTATTTCTACTTTTTCTTTTGATTTTTTATTCTCCAAAGCTTTTAACAAAAATTCTCCAATAGTTAAATTATAAAAATCTTTTGAATTTTTTTTCATTTGTAATAATAAATCAATTGGAGCTTTTTTGGCTATAGAGCATTCTTCTAAAAAGATTTTCTCTAACTCTGTTTGTTCTTTTTTAGATAAAGTATAATAATACTCTAAAGCTTCTTCTATTGTCATTTTATTTTCGGTTACAATTTTTTCTTGAATACTCTTTTCCTCTATATCAAAAAGAGTTCCTTTTTTATTCTTTGTTTCTTTTATAGATTCTTTTATATTTTGCTTTAATTTTAAATCAATATTCTTTATCATTCCATTAATATACTGAACTAAAGTTGTAGTAACCTCTGTATTTAAGCTAGAATAAAGTTGCTCTAATATATTTATAGTATATTCTATTCCCTTTTCTGAAAGAAGTTTATTTATCTTATTATCAGTTTTTCCATTCCAAGCTTTACTAACATAAATATTACGTTTAGCTTTCTTTACTCTAGTAACTATTTCTTCATATTCTAAATATGATATTTTTTCTTTAGCTTTTGCTTCTTTTACAGGAATAATTTTTATATCTTTCTCTATACTTTTATACTTTACTGTGAAAATTATCTCTTTAAATCCTCTTTTAGGAGTTAATTCATATGTACATTCCATATTAGTTATTTCATTTAATTCTCCTATTGTAGGGTCTAAAACTCTTTTTTTAATATCAGCAGCATTTTTAGAAGTAGTTGGTGGTATCTGTAAAAAAGAAATTAATTGCTCTTTAGTTAAAGTTATTTTATTTGTAAAATTAACAAAATCTTTAAATAAATTATAGAGTCTATATACGTATTTTCCACTCATACGTTCTATTTCAATAGCATATAGAGGAGCATATACCTCTGGTAATAAACTTAATGTTAAAATCTTCTGTGGAATACTAAATGATAATATTGTAGATTTTCCAACTTGTTGAAATTCAACTTCTGATATAAAGTTAGAAACTAACTCTACACTTTTATTTTTTTTATTTATATAGTTGAACTCTAATTTAATATTTGTCGCTTTAGTAATAGATTTTTTCAATAATGTTATATTTTTTATATTTAAACTATTTGCTAAAGAAGTTAAATCAATACTTACAGCAGGTAAATGTTTTAAAATTACCTTTTTTCTAGAATATTCTTTTATATCATAAATAATATTTAAAATATCTTTTTCATTTATATTTTCTTCTTCTTCTGAAAAAAGAGTACAGTTATTACATTCTTCTTTTTCTGAAATATTTTTTGAAAATAATTTATCAACTTTTAAGGAAACCATTTGTTGCTGCTTTTCTAAAGATAAAGAATCAACTGTATGACTTAAAGACTCATTAAACTTATCAATTTCCTTATAAAATGTTTTTAATTCTTTTTTATTTAATGATAAAGTTTTAAAATATTCAGAGTCTATTTCTATATCTTTTTTATAAATCATATTGATTATATTATCGTTTTCTTTTTCATTAACTAAAATTTTATTTAAAAAATTTCTGAATATATCATAGAAATCTTTATACATAACATTTTGTTTATACTTTTGTAAGCTAAAAAGAACTTTTTCTACATGAATATTATAATATTCATTAACTGGAAGATATGTTGTTAAAGCTGTATGTTGTTTAAGCATATTTTCAGAATCATTTTTATTGTAGCTATATATATTGTCCAATAGTTTTTCTTTCTTTTTTCTTCCCACTTTTTCCACCTTTTTTATTTTATAAAAACCTTACTTTGTTGTTATTTAATTTATTATTATGTTATTTAGTAATTAGGCTTTCTTTTAGCCCTTGATTTTATTAGCTTAAAAAGGATACAATACGACATCTAATAATTTAAATACGACAAATAATGATTTGAGTGCGACATCTAATAATTTAAGTACGACATCTAATAATTTAAGTACGACATTTAATATTTTATGAAAATATATGAATAAAGAACTATTAAAAGCCTTAAAAATAAAGGAATTCTTATGAATAATACGACTTTTAATAATGATTTTATATAATGTATCTTATTTTTTTTATTTATACGACATTTAATAAAGATATAAAATTTATAAAACTACTATTTTTACTAAATTTTGAAGAAATATAAATATCTAATACGACATTTAATAAGAATAAAATTATAAAATAATAAAATTTTATATAATATTCTGAATATTTTAATAAAAGTCGCAATCTTAAAAATAACTTTATTAAAAGTCGTTTGATTATTATATTTTTATAATATGTCGTATTAATTATATCATATTTTTCTATTGAATGAAAATAGTTATTTTCTTATTAATTAGATAATTATATATTATAGAATGTAACATAATAATATATCTATAAAAATAAATTAAAGCCTAGTTCTTATATGAGCTAGGCTTTTTATATTACAAAGGAGGAATAAGATATGTTAGGAACAATTGGTGGAATTTTAGTTATAGTAGGTACTACTATTAAAGCTATTGATGATTTAACAAATAATAAATAGGAGGAGAAAACTATGAAAGCTTACGAGATTAAAAATGCTATGATTGATACTCTAGATATATTCTTAGAGAGTAATCAAGATGAAATGGATAAAGAGAACTATGATGATGTGATGGAATACTTAAGAGAAGAGTTAGAAAGTAAGAGTTCAAATATAGTAAGATATATCAGAAATTTAGAATTAGAGAATGTAGTAGCTAAGGCTGAGATAGATAGACTAGAGGAACTTAAAAAGAGCAGAGAAAAGAAAATAACTTCATTAAAAGGGTATATCAAGGGAATCTTACTAGAGCTAGATAAAAAGAAGATTGAAACTGATTTAGGAAATCTTAGCTTGAGAAAAACTACAAGTGTAGAGATAATTGATTTATCTAAGATACCTAAAGAGTACTTAGTTATTAAAGAGGAAAAAGCACCATTAAAAACTTTAATAAAAGATAGCTTAAAGAAAAATATAGCAGTTAGTGGAGCTATGCTTAGAGAGGACTATTCATTACAAATTAAATAGGGGGAAGATAATATGGAAAATACAGAATTTATGAGCATTATAGATGGACTAAAAGAAAATATAAATGATAAGATAAAAGATTTCTTGGAGAACTCCCAAGAGCTAAAAGACTTTATAGAATTTAGGAGAAAGAACTTCTACAACTACAGTATTAGAAACAATATTTTAATCTACAAGCAAGATAAAACAGCCACTATGATAGCAAGTTTTAAAAGATGGAAAGAGCTTGGGTACAATATCAAAAAGGGAGCTAAAGCTATTCAAATCTTAGTACCACTTATCAGTAAGAAGATAGTTGATGGAAAAGAAGAGCAATATGTATATGGATATAAATATGCTAATGTATTTGATATTAAGAGTACTATTCCTACTGATAAGGCACTAATAATTCCAGAGGTTGATACTAGAATGAAGCAAGGAGATAGCAAATATAAGATAATAGAATTATTTAAAAAATCTAAGGAAATAGTAGAGCAGTATCTTCCAGTTAATATAGTGAAAGAACTTCATGCTAGAGGTTGTACTGATGGAAATACCATTACACTTAGAAAAGATAAATATGTAGCTATGAGTGGAACTCTTATGCATGAGTTTACTCATTATCTAAATCATTTTGGAGAAAATATTAAAAGTCAAAATCAAGAGGAAGTAGAAGCAGAGATAGGAGCCATGTTATATGGTTCCTATTTTAATTTGGACATAAGTGGAAAATACAAATACATAGCTCTATGGAAAAGTAAAGATGTAAGACTAGATGAAGCATTTGATGTAGCTCTATCATCATTTGAAGAGTTGCTATATGGCAGTATGGATAAAAAAGGATTAATAGATTTAGTAGAAAGAAAAGAGGAGGAGTAATTATGTTAAGTACAAAAAGAGTTATAAAAATATTGGAGAGATTAATAGAAGAGATGGAGAAAATAAATGTTAGAAAGGTAGTAAGTATATCACTATCTGAAACTAATAGAAATATCCCTAAAATTCCTAAAGCAGTGATTAAGGAAATGTTAGAGGAAGTTAAGCAAAAGAATAAGACTAATCTATCTATTGTAGATATACCTGATGACGATTCAAGATACATATTCCAAGATATTTTAAATGGAAAGTTAGTAGTAAATAACCTAAGTAAAGAAGTAATCATAGGAGTGAGAATTTAAAAAGGAGAGAGATAATGAGAACTATATTTATGACACCACTAATAAGACATGATTTAGATGTAAGAGCATTACTGATGGTAGTATCAGCTATAAGGTTAAAAGAGGAAAGAGAGGAAGCTCAAGGATTAGACCCATTTCAGATATTTGAGTTCAAAGATAAAAAGATGATTAATAGACAGGAAGAACCACAGGATAAAAGGGAATTTGACCTAAGCTATGAAGTTAAAGAGTGTAAAGTATGGGCAGTATTAGGATTAGATGAAACATTTGGAGAATACTGGACTATTATGTTTCCAAGCGAATATTAAAAGGAGGATTGAGAGTATGGATAAACTATTAGAAAAATTAAGAGAGCCATTTGCTAGAGAGGAATTAGAATTTAGAGTTGGAGCAGTTAATAAGGATAAGATGGAGGGATTGGCTCTTGCTTATGTACAGGCAAGAGCTATCCAAAATAGGTTAGATGAGTTATTTGGAATTGATGGTTGGACTGTGTCATATAGAGAGGTATCAGCAGGATTTATCTGTTCTCTATCTATCAAAATCAATGACAGATGGATAACCAAAGAAGATGGAGCAAGTATGACAGAGTATGAAAGTATAAAGGGGGGAATATCTAATGCTTTTAAAAGAGTAGCAAGTAGTGGATTTGGAATAGGAAGATATTTATACAAAGCTAAAAATAGATGGTATCCAGTAAGACAGCAAGGAAAAGGTTATGTATTTACAGTAGAGCCAGAGTTAGAACTTGAAGATAACAACCTAACATTTAGAAAGTTAGAAGCAGAGAAAGATGAGCCTAAAGTAGTAGGAAGTAGCAAAATAGTAATAGAGTTTGGAAAATACAAAGGACTTACATTACAAGAGATATATGATAGAGATATTAACTATATCAAATATCTAAAAGCTAATGCTAAAGATAAGAAAATATCACAAGCATGTGCAGAACTAATAGCATAAAGAAAGGAGAGATATGGAAAAGGTAATAGAAAATAAAATGAGAGAAGCTTACAAGGAAGAATGCAAGAAATATGATTTTCATTATAGTATTGATGAGATAATATTTACTTTAAATATTATAGATTATATAGAACATGGAAATATTAGTGAGGAAGTAGCATTAACTTTATTCTTTTTAGATGATATGTTTGAGTATTATAGTAAAAATAAAGAGTATGATGTTAGTTCATTTGAAGGAATAGAAATATTTATACATAATTATTTGAAGAATAGAAAGGAGAGTTCGGATGAATAATTACCAAAGGTTAGTAGATGAATATATAAGATTTGAAGAAGAAACTTTAGAAAAGGATAGTAGAGAGATTTATTCTATGGCAGGACAGATAAACTTCTATACTAATATTATGAATTATCTTGAGTATGGAGATATAAAGGTAAGGGATTTAGAAAAAATAAAATCACTTAAGGATTTATATTGTTTCTATATGGCAGGAGATGACTATATTGTTGGAAGTTTTGAAGACACACAAAATTTCATTAGAACATATATAAAGAGTTTGGAGGATAACTAATGGATAAATTAACAGAAGAGTATTTAAGATTTAAAAGCTCAATATTAGCACTAAATAAGGAAGAGATATTTGAGAGAGCTTTTAAAATAGTATTTTACAATGAGATTTATAGATACTTCAAGAATACTGGAGCTAGGATTGATAAAGATATGAGTATAGCTAGTCTATAT
>ENA-UEPQ01001051-UEPQ01001051.1-human-gut-metagenome-genome-assembly--contig:-NODE-1051-length-12554-cov-21.226336_pt1 | contig 12554 bp, 9 predicted proteins | sample MGYA00242903_ERZ507922 | MGnify/ENA primary metagenome ERZ507922 (study PRJEB26167, sample SAMN06115483) | human gut metagenome | host: Homo sapiens | place: China:Sichuan | collected 2014-10-16... | reverse complement strand
AAAAAAATTGCACAAAAATATAATTTAGAATTAGAGATAATGGATTGGTCAATTGAAGAGGAGAATTTAGAAAAAGATTGGGATAATTTATTATGTCAGTATGGAGAACTTTATATTAAATATGGTGGTAATAGGAAAATATTTGATTTTTATAGAAATAGTAATTTTGATTTTATTGAATTTGGAAATTATGGAGAAATGTTTAGAAATATACCTAAGTTAGAAAAATTACCTTCAAAACTTACAGTTGAAGAAGCTTTTTCGTTATATAAATTTATTGATTATGAAACAATTGGAGATCATAAATTAGAAATAAAAAAAAGATTACTAAAAAAAATGAATTTAATTTTAGGAGATGACTTTCCAATAGATAAAGTTAAGTATAATAAATTTGACTTTTATTATAGTTGTATGACAGATAGTTCAATGATTAATTTGGTGAATTATTTAGAAATTTCATGTGCTAATTTATATACTTTTTGTTTAGATGAATCAAAAGAATTTACTTATGAAGAAAAAAAAGATAAAAGAATATTTGTAGAAATATTAAAACGTATAGATATAAATTTATTAACTGAAATAGAAATATTTTCGGGAGAAAAAAGGATCAAATATGTTAAAAATAAATTTGTTTATAGTAACTTTTTAGAAAGAAGTAAATTTATCTACAAATTATATCAAGTTATGAAAAAGTATATAAATAAAGATTTTTTAATGAAAATAAACAAAATATTATTGAAAAGCAGTAAATCATGTAAAGAAATGGAAAAAATGAAAAATTTGAAAAGTTATATTATAAAGCAAATAGAACAGAAGCAGATAGAATTAGGAATAAATATAATAAAAATAGACTTTTCTTTTAATGGAGATGAGAGACTTTTACTATATTATTATCAATATTTATATTTAATAAGTTTTATAAAAAAAGGAGTAACAGATGAAAGATTTTTTTTATAAAAAAGAAAAAATTATTCTACTAATTTTTTCTATATTTTCGGTTTTTATATCAATTTTAGAAGTTTTCAATCTAGGAATAATAATTCCTTTTATAAATATAGTAAATAATTCAGAAAAACTTTTAAAGTTCCCGTTAATTTTTGAAATTATGGAGAAACTTAACATAAAAAAAGAAAAAATAATAGTGATTATAGGAATAATAATTATTAGTATATCAATATTAAAACTCATAGTAATAACTATATATAATATAAAATTATCGAGTTTCCTAAATAAAATTTATTTAAGATTAACAAAAACTTTATTAAAAAAAATAATGAAAATGCCTTATTCTGAATACTTAAAAGAAAATAAAAGTGAATTAATTAAATTAATGATATATGAAACTGATAAATTAAATATAATAATAAAAGATATTATGATTATAATTTCTGAAATAATAATAGCAGTATTATTGTTACTGACAATGTTTTTTTCAAATAAAAAAATTTTTTTATTTATAAGTATTTATTCTGGAATAAGTTTATTATGTATAAAGCTATTGATCTTAGATAAAATAAAGAAAATAGGGATAGTTAAAAATAAGATGGTTAGTAAATGTTTTTTTTCATTAGAAATAATTTTTGAAAATATTAAAGCTTTAAAGATACTTTTTAGTGAGAAAGAAAATAGTATCATCGAAAATTATTATATAAATACAGATAAGTGTTTAGAAAATGAAAAAAAATGGAATGTTTTATTTCCATTGTCTAAACAAATATTTGAAACTTTAGGAATAGTTTTAATTATATTGATTATTATTTTTCTTTGTATTGAGAGTAATAATGAAAATAAAAAAATATTAGAAATATTAATAATTTTTGTAGTGGCTTTATATAGATTGCTTCCTTCTATATATAGAATTGTTTCAGCAATACAAGAAGTATTATATTATAAAAATGCTTTTATAAAAATAAAGCAAGTTTTAAATTATTATAGTGAAAAAGAAGGAAATTTAAAAATTTCATACAATAAATCTATTTTAATAGAAAATTTAGACTTTTTATTTAATAATGAAAAAATTTTTAGAATTTCATTTTTAGAAATATTAAAAGGAGAAAGAATTGGGATTGTAGGTTTTTCTGGTTCTGGTAAAAGTACATTTATAAATGTTCTATTAGGGATGTATAGAGAAAAATTAAAAAATATAAGAATAGATGATAAAGAATTAAGTGATAAAAATATAAGAGATTGGTATAAAAAAATTTCATATATTCCTCAAGAGATTATTTTATTTGATGGAACAGTAGCAGATAATATAGTTTTTGGACGTAAATATGATCAGAAAAAATTAGAAAATGCTATAAAATTATCAAGATTAGATAAAATTTTTTCAAACTATAATTATGTAGTTGGAGATAAAGGAAACTTACTTTCTGGGGGACAAAGACAAAGAATAGTAATAGCAAGAGCCTTGTATGATGAACCAGAAATTTTAATTTTAGATGAAGCAACATCTTCTTTAGATGAAAAGACTGAGAGAGAAATAATGGAAGAAATATATAATTTAAATAAAAATTTAACAATTTTATTAATAACTCATCGTAAGAGTGTATTATATGGCTGTGATAAAATTTTAAATTTTTGTAAAGGAAAAAATATAGAAATAAAAGTAGGGGAGTTAAATGGAAAATAGTGATAAAAAGTTTAAATTTATTTTTGAGAGACTCCTAGAGTTAGAAAAAAGTAAAAATTTATATTTTCTAAGTTTTAATGATGTATATTTTTATAAATTATTAAGATTTGAATTATATCATAAATTATTAAAAAAAAATAATTTGATTAATGATTATCAAAAAACATTTAAGGTAAGATTAAAAGAAAAAATTAATATTATAAAAATTATAATATTTAATTTTTTAAAAGATATTTTTTATAAAGAAATAGAAAACTGTGAAATTTATATTGTAGATCATGATAGATTTTTTATAAGAAATAGTAAGCTAGAAGGAATATATACTTTTAAATTAATAGAACAAATAGAAAAAGAAAAAAGAACCTATGAAATTGAATATCCTTTAGGAACTCCTTTAAAAAATAAAAAGAAATCTCATAAAAAGGAAGGTTTATTATTCCTATTTAAGTTATTTTTAATACAAATAAAAAAAATATCCTTACAAGATAAAAAGTTATTAACAGAACTTTTAAAAGAATTAGGAGAATATAAAATTGAAATAGAGATAAAAAAATTGTATATAATAATAAAAAAATTTAAGTTAAAAAAAGAATATTACAAGAAATATTTTAAACAAAAAAAAGTAAAAAAAGTGTATATGATATGTTCTTATGGAAAAGAATATATAATAGCAGCAGCTCAAGAATTAGGAATAGAAGTAATAGAGATTCAACATGGTAATTTTTCAAAATATCATTTAGGATATAATTTTCAAAAAGAAAAAGTTCCATATGTTCCAGATAAAATATTAACATTTAGTAAATATTGGAATAAAAAAATATCTGATTATTTACCTATAAATATGAAGTGTGAAATATACGGATATCCATATGTGAAGGAGCAAATAGAAAGATATAAAACTAATAGAAAAAAACAAATAGTATTTATATCTCAAATGACTATAGCACAGCTATTAATAAGAAAAGCTATTGAATTTGCAATAAAAAATCCAAATATAGAGGTAATTTATAGATTTCATCCTATAGAAGCTGAAAGCTGGGAAACATTGTATCCAGTTATACTTCAATATAAAAATTTAAATAATTTCAAATTGTCTTTCAAGAATAATTTATATGAAATATTGTGTGAAAGTGAATATTTGATAGGAGGGTATAGTACAGTAATATATGAAGCTCTTGAAGCTGAAGTAAAAGTAGGAGTTATAAAGACATATGGCTTTGAATATATGAAAGATTTAGTAGAAGAAAATTTAGTTTATGCTTTTGAAGAGGAAGAAGAAATAAAGATAGAAAAGTTAGAATTTTTATCTAAGAAGGAAAGTGGGTATTTTTTTAATAATGTCTAAAAGAAAGGATAGAAATGAAAAGATTATTAATAATAGGAGCTGGATATGCAGGAAAAGCTATTGTAACTGGTATTTTAGAGCAAAAAGAAAATTGTGAAATAGTAGCATACCTAGATAATGATGAAAATAAAATAGGAAAAAAATTTTTGGGAGTAGAAGTTAGAGATAAAACAGATAATTTAGAAGAGTTTTTAAAGAAAAATTTAGTAGATATTTGTATAATAGCAAGTACTTCTATATCAAAAGAAGATATTGAAAAAATAGTTAAAATTCTAAATAAATATAAAATAGAAATTGGAATAATTCCTAATATGTCTCAACTTATGTTAAATTCAAATTTATTTAGGCAAGTTAAAAAGTTTGAAATAGAAGATTTACTTGGTAGAGAAGTAGTTCAACACAATATAATTGAGATAAAGAGATTTATTGAAAATAGAAAAGTTCTTATAACAGGAGCAGCAGGTTCAATAGGTAGTGAACTAGTAAGACAAGTTTTAAAGTATAATCCTTTAGAAATAACTATGTTAGATATAAATGAGAACGATTTATATTTTTTGGAGTTAGCTGAAAAGGAAAAGCATCCTAATATAAAAATGAATATAGAGATAGCTAGTATAAGAGACAAGGAAAAAATAAGTTATTTAATGAGAAAATACTCTCCAGAAATAATATTCCATGCAGCAGCACATAAACATGTACCTCTTATGGAAAGAACACCAGAAGAAGCTATTAAAAATAATATTTTAGGAACGCAAAATGTTATAGAAGCCTCAATAAAAAATGGAGTTGAAAAATTTATACTAATTTCTACAGATAAGGCTGTAAATCCTACTAATGTAATGGGAGCTACAAAAAGAGCTGCCGAGATGCTAGTAACAGAATACAACAAGCTAAATAAAACCAAATTTATGGCAGTAAGATTTGGAAATGTATTAGGAAGTAATGGTTCAGTTATACCTATATTTAAGAAAAAAATAGAAGAGAGAAAAAATCTAACAGTAACCCATCCAGATATAATTAGATATTTTATGACTATATCAGAAGCTAGTCAATTAGTCTTAAGAGCAGGAAGCCTAGGAAATGGTGGAGAAGTATTTGTATTAGATATGGGAGAGCCAGTAAAAATAATAGATTTAGCTAAAAAAATGATAGAATTATCTGGATTAGAATTAGGAAAAGATATAGATATAGAGATTAGTGGACTAAGACCTGGAGAAAAACTGTATGAAGAGTTATTATATGATATTAATAGCTGTATAAAGACTGATTCTCAAAAAATATATATAGCTAAATTAAAAAATGAAGATGAAAAGTTATTAGAAGAGATAGTAGATTTAGAAAAAATGTTAGATAGTTATGATACTAATAAAATAAAAAGTAAATTAAAAGAGATAGTTAAAACATATAAAGAAGTTACTTATTAAAACATGAAAGAGGGAATAAAGATGGAAGAAAGAAAGACAATAGGATTATCAATTCCAAATTTAGAAGTAGAACCTATACTTGAGAATTTGAAAGAATGTTTAGAAAGTGGTTGGATATCTACAGGCGGAAGGTTTATAACTGAGTTTGAAAATAAGATGGCTAAATATGTAGGAGTAGATGAAGCAGTAGGAATACAAAGCGGGACAGCAGGATTACATACAGCATTAAGAGTTTTAGGAGTAAAAAGAGGAGAAGAGGTAATAGCTCCAACCTTAACATTTATAGCTGCAGTAAATCCAATTACATATTTAGGAGCAGAACCTGTATTTATAGATTGTGATGATACTTTTTGTATGGATCCTTTAAAATTAGAAAAATTTTGTAGAGAAGAGTGTGAAATTAGAGGAGAACATCTATATAATAAAAAAACAAATAAATGTATAAAAGCTTTAGTAGTAGTTCATGTATTTGGGAACATGGCAGATATGGAAAAAATAATGGATATTGCTAAGGAGTACAAATTAAAAGTATTAGAAGATTCAACAGAAGCTTTGGGAACTTATTATACTGAAGGAAGATACAAAGGAAAATATGCAGGAACAATTGGAGATATGGGAGTCTACTCTTTCAATGCCAATAAAATAATTACAACTGGAGGAGGAGGAATGGTAGTATCTAATGATAAGGAATTATTAGATAGAGTAAGATTTCTTTCTGTACAAGCTAAAACAGACCCTCTTTATTTTGTTCATGATGAGATAGGTTATAATTATAGAATGTTAAATTTACAAGCTGCTTTAGGAACAGATCAAATAGATAGATTAGAAGGTTTTATTGAAACTAAGATAAAAAACTTTGAGAGATATAAAAAAGCTATTGAAAATATTGAAGGATTGGAATTAATGCCATTTAATAAGGGAATAAGAGCAAATCATTGGTTTTATTCATTATTGGTAGATAAAGAAAAATATGGATTAAATAAAGATGAATTATTAATAAAACTAAATGAAGCTGGAATACAGACAAGACCTATTTGGGGATTGATACATCAACAAAAACCATATGTAAACCATGAAGCTTATATGATGGAAAAATCAACTTACTATATAGATATGATTTTAAATATTCCATGTAGTACAAATTTAACTAAAAAGGAAGTTGATATAGTTATAGAGAAGTTAAAGGAGTTTAAAAAATAAATGAAAGATATAGTAATAATAGGTGCTGGTGGATTTGCTAGGGAAGTTGCTTGGTTAATAGAAGATATCAATAAGAAGGAACAACAATGGAATTTATTAGGATTTATTGATGATAACCTTGAACTTCAAGGAAAAGAGATAAATGGATATAAAGTTATAGGAACAATTGAAGACTATCAAAAAATGTCAAATGAAATTTATTCTGTAATAGCAATAGGAAATGGAGAAGTTAGAAAAAAGATAATAGAAAAGCTATCAAATAAGAAATATGGAATTTTAATACATCCTACAACATTAATATCTAATAGTGTAAAAATTGAAGAAGGAACTATAATTTGTTCTGGAAATATAATAACTGTAAATATAACAATAGGGAAACATGTAATTTTAAATTTAGCAAACACTATAGGACATGATGCTATATTAAAAGATTTTTCAACTATTTGTCCAGGAGTAAATTTATCTGGAAATACAATTATAGGGGAAGAAACAACTGTAGGAACTGGAAGTGCAATAATTCAAGGAGTAGAAATAGGGAATAGAAGCATAATAGGAGCAGGTAGTGTTATTATAAGGGACGTTCCTCATAATTGTACAGTAGTTGGAAATCCAGGAAAAATAATAAAGGAAAGTTAAGTTATGAAGAAAAAAATTTGTTTAGTTAGTTTTATATATCCCTTAATAGAAAAGTATTTAGATGAATTTATAAACTCTATAAATAATCAAACATTTAAAGAAGTTGACTGTGTAATAGTTGATGATAAATACAACAAAGGATTAAAAAACTATTATGGTCAAATTGTTAAAGCACCACAAAATTTGAGTGTTATTGAAGTAAGAACTTGGATAATAAATAAATTAATTGATTCAGGATATAATTTGGCTATATTTATAGATGCTGATGATATAATGGAAAATAACAGAATAGAAAAAATAGTAAAAGAGTATGAAAAAACACGAGAAGAATATGGTTTTTATTATAATGAATTATATTTGTTAGAAAATACTAATGAAGATTTTTATAAAGGGAAACTACCTGTTGAAATAAGTGATTATAAGGAAATTTTAAATGGAAATTGTGTAGGAATGTCTCATACTGCAATTAATTTATCTTTAGTAAAAGAAAAGCTAAAAGAATTTAATCCAAGTAAAGAAGTTATAGCATATGATTGGTTACTTCATACTTATCTTTTATTAAATGGCTATAAAGGAAAAAAAGTAGATACTAAGACATATTATAGAATATATGAAAATAACATTGCTGGAAAAGTAGAAATTACAGATAAAAAGATTTTAACAGGAATAAAAGTAAAAAAAGAACATTATAAATTTTTAAGAGTTTATAATAAAGAATTTGAAAAAAATTATGAAGAGATTTTACAAGTAGAAAAATTTGTACAAGAAAAAGGAATAGAAAAATATAAAGAGATTATAAATGGACAAATAGAGAAAAAAGTATATTGGTGGAAAAATATAATCCCAATAAGTTCTAATTAAATTGGAGGTAAAAATGGTAAAAATAGGAAGAAGAGAAATAAAGAATTATGCTAAACCATATATAATAGCTGAAATAGGAGCTAATCATAATGGAGATATTGAGTTAGCAAAACAGATAATAGATAAAGCTATAGAATGCGGAGCAGATGCTGTAAAATTTCAATCTTGGACTCCAACATCATTAATATGTAAAGAGGAATATGATAGAAATCAAGTATATACAGACTCTCCTAAAAAACATTTTGGTTCATTAAAAGAAATGGTAGAAAAGTATTATTTAAGAGAAGAAGAACATTTTGAGTTAAAAAAGTATTGTGATACTAAAGGAGTAGATTTTTGTTCAACTCCATTTTCTAAAGAAGAAGTAGATTTACTTATGAAATTGAATGTTCCGTTTATAAAAGTAGCTTCAATGGATATGAATAATTTGGAGTTATTAAAGTATATGGCAAAACAGCAAAAGCCAATTATTTTATCAACTGGAATGTCAACTTTGGCTGAAATTGAGAAAGCAATTGAAGTTATAGAAGGAGAAGGAAATAATCAAATTGTATTATTACATTGTATTTCAATTTATCCACCTGCATATGAGGATATTAATTTAAATAATATTCCTATGTTAGAAAAAACTTTTGGATATCCCGTAGGTTTTTCAGATCATACAATCGGAACTTCGATACCATTAGCAGCTGTAACATTAGGAAGTTGTATAATAGAAAAACATTTTACGTTAGATAAAGATATGCCGGGATGGGACCATGAAATTTCAGCTGACCCAAGTGAATTAAAGGTGATATGTGAAGAATCTAAAAATATAGTAAAGTCTTTGGGAAGTTTTAAGAGAATAGTATCTGAAGCTGAGAAGGAAAAATTAAAGAAATTTAGAAGAAGTATAATTATAGCTAGAGATATGAAAAAAGGAGAAGAAATAAAGCTTGAAGATTTAGGATTTAAAAGACCAGGAACAGGAATAAGACCAGATGAAGTTAAATATGTTATTGGTAAAAAATTAATGAGAGATACAGAGAAAGATGAAATTTTAAAGTGGGAAGATATAAAGTAGGTGGAAGATGCAAAAAGTAAGTTTAATTGCAGAATTGGCATATTCTCATGAGGGAGATATTAATTATTTAAAAGAGTTATTAGAAAAAATAAAAGACACTAAGATAGATTTTATAAAATTTCAGATTTTGTTAGATAAAGATGATTTTTATGTAAAAACTCATCCAGGATATAATAGTATTGATAAATGGTGTTTTTCTGAAGAAGAGTGGGAAGAAATTTTATTTAAAAATAAAAAAAAATCTCTTGTAACAGTTTTAGATAGAAAAGTATTAATTTTTTTAGAAAAAAATAAAGATATGTTTTCTGGAATAGAAATACATCCAAGTTGCTTAGTTGATGAAAATTTATTATATGCTACTTGTGAATTATGTGAAAAGTTGGATAAAAAGCTTTTTTTAGGAATAAGTGGATATGATTTGGAAAAAATAGATATTATACTAAAAAAAGTAAAGAAATATAAAATAAAAGAAAAATTTTTAATCTATGGATTCCAAAATTTTCCAACAGATATTCAAAACTTAAATTTAAACAAAATAAAATATTTAAAAGAACATTATGATGAATATCAAATTGTATATGCAGATCATACAGAGTATAATGATAATAACAAAAGACAAATAATATTATTGACTTTTTTATTAGGAGCTTATTATCAAGAGATTCATTGTGTTTTGAATAGAGGAGAAGTAAGAACTGATTATATAACAGGAATAGAAGTAAATGAGTTTGATGAAATATACAATACTTTGTCTTTGATAAGTAATTTGTTGAGTAGAGATTCAGAAGAGATTTCTATAAAAGAAAAAGAATATTTTAAAAATCTAGGAAAAATACCTGTTTATGGTTTAGATAAGAAAAAAGGAGAAATATTAAAAAAAGAAGATATCTTGTATAAAAGAACAGAAAATAAAAACTTTTCAATATATATAGAGAACAATTTGGAGAAGATTCTTAATAAAAAATTGAAAAAAAATGTATTAAAAGATGAAACGATTTATATTGAAGATTTTGAAGAGGTGTAAAATTATGAAAACAGTAGCTTGTATAATTGCAAGAACTAATTCTAAAAGATTGCCACAAAAAGTTTTAAAGAAAATAAAAAATAAAAGTATGATTGAATATATCATAGATAGTGTAAAAAAAGTAAAAGGTATAGATAGTATTTATGTATGTACTTCAAATTTAGAAGAAGATAGAATTTTAAAAGATGTTGCAGAGAAAAATAATGTTAAATTTTATGCAGGAAGTGAAACAGCAGTAATAGAAAGAATGTTAGATGTAGCAGAAGTAGAGAAAGCAGATAATATAATTAGAATAACTGGAGACAATATATTTACAGACTCAGATTATCTAGAAAAAATGGTAGAAGGTCATATAAAAAATGGAGTAGATTACACAAGGACAGAATATCTATCAATTGGTGTAACTGCTGAAGTGATGAAGGTAAATGCTTTAAGAGACTGCTATAAAAATATTGATCCAGATAAAAGTGAATATTTATTTTTGTATATGTTTAATCCAGAAAAATATAAATGTTTAGTATTAGTACCTAGTGAAAAATATAAATGTCCATATTCGACATTGACAGTTGATACAGAAAAAGATTGGGAAAGAACTAAAATTATTATAGAAAATTTAGACGAGGATTATTCATATAAAAAGATAATAGAACTAAGTTCTAAACTAGAAATCCCTAATTTTTTTATAGAAAATGATATAAATATAAAATTACCTGATGATAAAGTTATTTCTTACAAGAAATTTAGAGAAGAATTAGAAATAAAAATATTGAAAAGTAAAATACTCAATATTTAAAAGAGGAAAAAATGTTAAAATAGATAAAGAAACTATTTTTCAGTAATAGTATCATTTATCTCTGTCGCAAGGAGTAAAATAGTTTATCTGAGAATAAATATATAAATAAATTTACGAGTTTTTCGATTTTGAGAGTTATATTCAGTTTATAATAATTTCTGGAGTTAGGATAATTATAATTTTTTATTAAAGAAAATTATAACTCTCTAAATAAAAATATAACTACAGAATGCAATTTATTAGTATTAGTTTTATAACAATTGTTATTATTTTTCAGTGAAGTTATAGTAATGACAATGATTATATATAGAGTCATATTAGTAGTAAATTTTAAAATTATATTATTAATTAGTATATTTTTAGGATTGTGCGTTGTTATTATAAAATTATTAATAATTAATAGAACTAAAAGTTGTAAACAAAGGCTATAGAAGAGTATTATAAGATAATTGGAGCCACTTTTGGAAGTTATAAATTTATAAAATTACTTATAAATAATGAACAAATAACTGAAAGACTTACAATAGCAAGAATATTGTATAATAATCTAGAGATATTAGTATTAGATGAAGCTATTTCAGCTCTTGATAATGATACAGAAAAAGAGATAGTGAATGAGATATAAAAACTTCTGAAAATAGAACTCTTATAATTATAGCTCATAGATTAACTACTCTTGAAGGATGTAATAGAGTAGTTGTTTTAAAAGAGAGAAGAGTAGATAAAATAGTTACTTCAATAGAAGAGATATAGGGAGAAGAGTTATGTTTAAAATTAACCAAAACATATACAATAAAATAGGAGAGTTAGGTGTATATATCTACACCCTCTCTCTTTTTATATCCAAGTCTGGAGTAAATATAGGGCTAGGATTTTTAGCTCTAGCTTTTTTACTCTACCTTTGGGATAAGAGAAAAATTAAATTGACAACAGAGGAAAAATATATATTGGTTATCCTTATTCTACTACCAATATTTAGCTTTTTCTCAGCAGGTGGAATACACTCTTTTCAAAGAGCTTTAGAAAAATCATACAGATATATTGGACTCTTTTTTATGCCTTACTTTCTTTATAAGGATAGAGTTGTAAAAATAGTACTATCACTTTTTTCCCTTAGTATAATAATATCTTTTATCAATGGTATTCTATACTACAAAAAACTTAAATGGAATTTCAATGTAAGACTAATAAGTTTCTCTAGTCATCCATTAGATGAAGCACATATATTAGCTATGGGAAGTTTACTTCTCCTTGCACTCCTTATATATACCCTAAAGCTTAAAAAATACAAAGAATTACCTATCTATCTACTAACCTTTATCTTGGCATTAATAACTCTTGTTATGACACAGGGAAGAGGGGCTTGGCTTGGATTTTTAGGTGGACTATTTGTAGTAGTATTCTTACTTATGAAAAATAAAAAACTCTTTATAGCTGGTGTAATTCTAGTTGGAGTATTGGGGATAGGAACAGTTACAAGTAAAGGTTTAGAGAATAATAGATATATTAAAAGATTTGAGAGTATACAAAACCTAGAGGATACATCTAACAAGATAAGACTATTTATGTGGGAAAG
>ENA-UEPQ01001049-UEPQ01001049.1-human-gut-metagenome-genome-assembly--contig:-NODE-1049-length-12571-cov-14.902353_pt1 | contig 12571 bp, 7 predicted proteins | sample MGYA00242903_ERZ507922 | MGnify/ENA primary metagenome ERZ507922 (study PRJEB26167, sample SAMN06115483) | human gut metagenome | host: Homo sapiens | place: China:Sichuan | collected 2014-10-16... | reverse complement strand
GAGAGTAGCATTCGGGAAGTTCAGATCTTCCTTCCGGCTGATTTTGGCAATATACAAATCACGCTTACCGTTTCTTTTCATATCCTTTACCTCCTTAACGGCCGTTACGTCGCCGGCCTTTGCTTTGTCTTTATTTTATAACGCCAAGATTAAAACCAGATTAAAAGCCGCATTACCTGTCAAGGCCTGCTGCGGCTGCCTTTTGAACCTAAAACATATAAACAGCTCCACTCTGTTCAAAAGATGATTTCCAGTAAATTTTTTTGAAATTTTAAAGCTGTTTCATTGTTTTTTGTTGACTGCTTTTATGCAGATCATCAGCCGTGCTGTGCTGCTCCTATCCTCAGAATAAAACCCCTGTCTGCTTAGCAGACAGGGGTTTTGCTGTTAGTTTACTTTTGCTTTCAGTTCTTCTATTTCCCGGCTTTGTTCTTCCAGCTTAGCCAGCAGCAGTTTGATTTTTTCATCCTGCGCTGCCAAAGAGCTGTCTACCTCTTTACGGGTATAAACTATATCTCGTGCTTCTGCCTTACGGTCTCTAGAGCGGTCCAGCGCAAAGTTGACGCCGAAGTTGCCCATTTTGCTGCCGCCTTCAGAAACACCCAGTCCCAGTGAGAACATTACTTTTTCATTAGGGGCGTAGAAGCCGCCGACTGCTAATGCGCTTTTACCGCCGTAACCGCCGTAAGCCATGGCCAGCTCGCCCTTGTTACCGTCCTGGAAGCGCGGATGCAGCCCTGCCATCGCTGCTGACAGCGCGCCGACCGTATCGATCTCGTCACCCAGCTTATTGATATCTCTGTGGATATTGCCTATATCCTGCTGTACTGCATACAGCTGACTGCCGTTGATGGCGTCCATCGAGGTGGCGCTGACTTCGCCCGCCGCTACATTGCCGATCGTGGTGCCATTGCTGCCTTCCAGCGTTATTTTGTTTTTATTGATAGTGCCGCCGCTGTCCACATCGTATTTGATAGCGCTGTCAGAAACAATTTTCAGCTGGTCTTCGGTCGCCGCCTGGCCGCTGGTGATATTCTCTGCGTCCCAGGCAGTATTGGTCAGACCGCCGATCGTGCCTGCACCGCCGTCGATAGTGATCTTATCGGCCGTAATAACGCCGTTGGTGCCGTTCATATTGATATTACCGGTACTGATCGTACCGTTATTGCCGTCGATAGTGACTTTATTGGCGCCGCTGCCGATCTCGACTACTTCATTCAGCTTCAGCTCGTGATCGATGCCGCCGCTGTCATTAGTGGTTTTTGTGACGATAAAGTTACTGTCGCCTGTCGATACCGAACTTTGCTGCGCGGCCAGCTCGACTGCTTCCGCCGCCGTATCGTAGATCGCTTTCAGCTGGTCTTCCGTTGCCGCCTGCCCGCTGGTGATATTATCCGGGTCCCAGGTAGTATTGGTCAGGCCGTTGATCGTTCCTTCATCATCTTTATTGATCGTCACGCCGCCGGCAGTTATCGAACCGTCGCTGCCGTCGATGACAACATTGCCGTTACCGACTTCGATCTTACCGTCGCCGGTGCCGTCTACTTTGACGCCCGTACCAATCTCCAGCTCATCAGCCAGCTTCACTTCGTAATCGGTGCCGCCGCTGCTATTGGTAGTTGACGTAACAACGACATTGCTGTCGCCTGCCGAAACAGTAGCCTGCTCGGCCGCTTTCTGCGCTACTTCATACAGCTGGCTGCCGTTGACGGCATCGGTAGAAGTGGCGCTGACCTGCCCTGCCGCTACGTTTTGGATCTGACGGGTCGCCCCGGAGCTGCCTACGCTGACAACGCCCACAACATCGCTGACACCGGCCCATTTAGTATAACTGCTGTTGCCCGTAACGCTGTTGATCGCCGTCGCTGTAGAATTATTTCCCAAAGCTACACTGTCTTTTAAGCTGATACTGATATTATTTCCCAGCGCCGCCGAATTTTCTGCACCGGAGCTGATCGTATTGTTATTGCCGATAGCAGTGCTGTTTTCAGCGGCAACTTCATTAGCAGTGCCGACTGCGGTACTGCTGCTGCCGGAAACAGTATTTCCCGTTCCGAAAACATTGCTCTTGGAACCGCTGGCAATATTATTATAGCCAAAAGCATTGGCATTATCGCCGCTGGCAGTATTGCTGAAACCAAAAGCGCTGGACGCCAGGCCGCCTGCAGTATTACCGTAACCAAAAGCACTGGCATTTTCATTCGTAGCCGTATTATTATAGCCGATCGTACTGGAACCTACGCCGCCGGCTGTATTATTGTAGCCAACTGCACTGGCAGCCAGAGCATTAGCATTATTGCCATAGCCGATAGCGCTGGCATTCTCACTGGCCGCTTTATTCCTGAAACCAACTGCGCTGGACGCCAGGCCGCTCGCCTCATTGCTATAGCCAAAAGCACTGGCATAGTCCACTTTAGCAACATTGCTGAAACCAAAAGCACTGGACGCTACACCGCCGGCATTATTGCCATAACCGACAGCGCTGGCATTTTCATTGGCCGCTTTATTTCTGAAACCGAGCGCGCTGGACGCCAGGCCGCTCGCCTCGTTGACATAACCAAAAGCGCTGGCATTTTCGGCGCTGGCAGTATTGCTCCAGCCAAAAGCACTGGATGCCAGGCCCCCGGCAGTATTGAAATAACCAAAAGCACTGCTGGAATTAGCGGAAGCTGTATTATTGACACCGGCAACAGTGGAATCAGAAGCACTGCCACTGGAAAAAACGGGCGCCGCCTGCACATTACTCGCATACAGGCCTGAAAAAATAAAGACACCGCTGCTTAAAAAAATCATAATTTTTTTCTCTAACTGAACTTTTCGGGATTTAGACAATTCCCCACCTCTTTTCCTTAAATAGTTACTTGCTTTGTATAGTATGCTGAAACAATAAATCTGCCCCGCATCTATTTTTTATAAAGCTGTTCTGTTTTTTAGGCTGACCTCTGCTTTCTCCATCGTCTTTTCATTCGTAATAATTTAAGTAATTTTAGTTTAATTAATTTATAAACCTTAATACTTAATATTATTTGTATGGATTATTTTTGCCATATTAACATATTTTCTTTGCACCTTGCAAGATATTTTTATTACAATTAAGCACTTTTTTATAATTCTTATAATTTTTATAACTATTACATTTAAAATTTCAAAAAATGATCCCTTATCTGCCGCTGTGGCAAAGGGATCATTTTTTGAAATCAGATGAGCAGCAGCAAGCTTTCTGCTGAAAATATCGCTGCTGCTTTCTATTTAAATACTGTGAAACGGGCAAAACTGTACTGTTACTGCTGTTGTTCGCCTATGGGCTGAAAGGAAAACGCCCCTAGATCGTTCTGCTTATCGAAAACGAATATAAACAGCAGAGCTTTCTCCTTACTGTATTTAGCCAGATAAGCCAGGCGGTCGCCGTCAGCATACCGCTGATAGGCCAGGAACCTGTTTTCGCGCTGCTCGCCGTAGCTGCGGCGCAGATTATTTTTCACACTGCCGAAAGTTTTTTCATCCAGCTCTGTTTGCAGCTTCGCTGACATCAGCTGGCGTATGCCGGCATATTCCATCCCGTTCTGACCGTTTAAGGCGGCAAATACCTTAACTACTGCCTGCTGCTGTTTGTTCAGGTCAGCGCCGTCGCTGGCCAGGCAAACGCTGGTCATCGCCAGACTTATGACCAGACATAGGATAAAGCTCCAGATCTTTTTCATACTTACTGCTCCTCTGCTCAGAAAGTTTGCCCCAGCCTTGCAGGCCGGGGCAAGTATAGTATTTTCTGTATTTACTTTTCTACCTGTGCTCGCAGGTATTCGATTTCACGGCTTTGTTTTTCCATTTCTCTGCTTTGTTCTTCGACCTTGGCCAGCAGCAGCTGGATCTTTTCATCCTGCGCCGCTAAAGAATTATCTACTTCTTTACGGGTATAGATGATATCCCTCGGTTCTGCCTTGCGGTCTCTAGAGCGGTCCAGTGCAAAATTGACGCCGAAGTTGCCCATTTTACTGCCGCCTTCGGAAATGCCCAGCCCCAGTGAGAACATTACTTTTTCGTTGGGGGCGTAGAAGCCGCCGACTGCTAATGCGCTTTTGCCGCCGTAGCCGCCGTAGGCCATGGCCAGCTCGCCCTTGTTACCGTCCTGGAAGCGCGGATGCAGGCCTGCCATCGCTGCTGACAGCGCGCCGACCGTATCGATCTCGTCACCCAGCTTGGTGATATCCTGATTGATATTATTGATGTCCTGCTTGACCTGATACAGCTGGCTGCCATTGACGGCGTCCATCGAAGTAGCGCTGACTTCGCCTGCCGCTACATTGCCGATCGTAGTGCCGCTGCTGCCTTCCAGCGTGATTTTACCGGTGTTGATATTACCGCCGCTGTCCACGTCATATTTGACTGCGGTATCATAAACGGTTTTCAGCTGATCTTCCGACGCAGCCTGCCCGGAAACGTAATTATCTGCGTCCCAGATAGTATTGGTCAGACCGCCGATCGTGCCGGAACCGCCGTCGATAGTGATCTTATCGGCAGTTATCATGCCGTTGGTGCCGTTCATATTGATATTACCGGTGCTGACAGTGCCATTTGTACCGTCGATAGTGACTTTATTGGCACCGCTGCCGATCTCAACGACATCATTCAATTTCAGTTCGTGATGGTCGCCGCCGTCAGCGTTAGTGCTTTTTTCGATCAGGATATTGTTGTCGACAGCTTCCATAGTTGTATGCTTAGCTGCCAGCTCGGCCGCTTCCGCAGCTTTATCATGGATCGCTTTCAGCTGGTCTTCGGTCGCTGCCTGCCCGGATACATAATTGTCCGGGTCCCAGGTAGTATTGGTCAGGCCGTTGATCGTGCCTTCATCATCTTTATTGATCGTCACGCCGCCGGCAGTTATCGAGCCGTCGCTGCCGTCGATGACCACATTGCCGTTACCGACATCTATCTTGCCATCGCCGGTGCCGTCGACATTGACGCCAGTACCGATCTGCAGTTCGTCAGCCAGCTTCACTTCATAATCAGTGCCGCCGCTGCTGTTCGTGGTAGGTGTAACGACGACGTTGCTGTCGCCTGCCGAAACAGTAGCCTGCTGCGCTGCTTTCTGCGCTACTTCATACAGCTGGCTGCCGTTGACGGCATCGGTAGAAGTGGCGCTGACCTGCCCTGCCGCTACATTTTGGATCTGACGGGTCGCCCCGGAGCTGCCTACGCTGACAACGCCCACGACGTCGCTGACGCCGGCCCATTTAGTATAGCTGCTGTTGCCCGTAACGCTGTTGATCGCAGTCACTGCGGAATTACTGCCCAAAGCGACGCTGTTAGCCAGCGAGATACTGGTATCGTTACCAAGCGCGAAAGAATTATCAGCGCCGGTGCTGATCGTATTGCCGTTGCCGACAGCGGAACTGGAATTAGCAGCAATATTATTGCCATAGCCAAAAGCATGGGACGAATTGCCGCCTACATTATTAAAAAGGCCTACCGCCGTTGAATAATCGCCGCTGACAGCGTTATCATAACCCAGGGCATTGGAAACGTAGCCGCTGATATTATTGCTGTGGCCAAAAGCGCTGGCGAATTCAGCAGTCACCTCGTTATTGTTGCCGAAGGCACTGGAGGCGTAGCCGCTGACTCTGTTGCCGGCGCCGACAGCGTTAGTGTATTCTTCTGACGCTGTATTTTCATTGCCGATAGCGTTGGATTTGACGCCGCTGGCAGTATTCTGATAGCCTACGGCGCTGGCATAACTGCCGGAAGCCGTATTCATACTGCCGATAGCGTTGCCGACATAGCCCGAGGCCGCATTGCCATAACCAAAAGCACTGGCATAATTAGCAGACGCGTTATTGCTGGCGCCCACAGCACTGCCGAGATAGCCGGCCGTTGTGTTCTGATAACCCAGAGCACTGGCAAAGGAACCCGAAGCGTTATTATTGACGCCGAAAGCGCTGGAGGAAGAACCCGACGCCTTGTTCAAAGCACCGAAAGCATTGGCATATTCGTTGCTCACTTCGTTGGAACGACCCACGGCGCTGGCCGAAACCGCACTGGCCGTAGCCTTGTTCTGATAGCCGATCGCCGAAGCGGCAAAAGCCTGCGCCTGGTTGTTATAACCGATAGCGTTAGTATAATTGCCGCTGGCGGTATTATTATAGCCAAAAGCATTACTGACCTCACCGCTGACGGTATTATTCGAACCTACGGCCGCACTGCGAATATTGCTGACTGTATTATCTGTACCGAAAGCGCTGGCGAAATTGCCGCTGATGTTATTATTGTAGCCAGATGCGATGCCATGCTCGCCGCTGACAATATTGCCATAGCCAAAAGCACTGGCATAACTGGCATTGGCTTCGTTATGTACACCGTAAGCATTAGCATAGGCTCCGGAGGCCACATTCGAGGTGCCGATGGCGTTAGCCAGATAGTTGGATGCCGTATTGTCATAACCAACCGCTGAAGCAAAATTGCCTGTCGCCACGTTTTTCACACCCAGCGCACTGCCCGCATAGGCCTTAGCCTCATTTTCATGCCCAAAAGCGCTGGCATAACGCTCCGTCGCTTTGTTCTGAGCGCCGAAGGCCTGAGAATCCTGACCCGTAGCTTCGTTTAAATAACCGAAAGCCTGGGCATTATGGCCGCTGGCAGTATTGCTGATACCGACAGCGCCTGCCGAGATCCCCGAAGACGTATTCTTGTTGCCCAGCGCCGTAGCATCGTTAGCTGTAATATTGTTGCCAAGGCCGATCGCGCTGGAATTCTCTCCGATCGCATAGTTATCATTGCCGATCGCAGTAGAATACATCGCCATTGCCTGATTATTATTACCGATCGCACTGCCGCCGGTAGCGATCACCTGATTATTGCGGCCCATTGCTACGGCCTCTGCCGCCGAAATGGTATTGGTAAAACCAAACGCCACTGATTCATTGCCGCTGACATTATTCAAATAACCAAAGGCGCTCGTACCGATACCATCCGCCAGATTGCCGGTACCGAAAGCATTGGAATTATCCGAATTCGCCTTATTGGCAGTACCAAAAGCGTTACTGTCCAAGCCATTGGCCACATTATCCTTACCAATAGCATTAGACCCGACACCATTAGTGATATTGCCGCTGCCGATCGCGTTCGATTCATTGGCATAAGTGTTGTTTTTACTGCCGATGGCATTGGAATCCTCGGCCAGAGCCTGGTTATTCGCGCCGATCGCGTTGCTGTTATCAGAAATAGCATGATTGTTATAACCTACAGCATTAGTATTCTCACCGCTGGCGTTGTTATTTACGCCGGCAACAGTCGAATTGGTCCCTGTCCCATCCGCAAAAACAGCCGCGGCATAAACGTCGCCTGCACAAAATCCTGAGATCGCAAACAAACCGCTGCTCAGAAAAACCATGATTTTTTTCTCTAACTGGTACCTTTTGGATTTAGACAACTGTCTCACTCCTTCATCATCAATTTTTACTACAAATTTCTACCCGTTATCGCGCAGGGGCAGCAGGCGTGTCACAGCCTGACTTCTACTGAAAATGGTTGCCCTGGCTTTTGCCTTTCCCGCTCCTTTCTGTAAATTTTTCACGCCGATTGCAAGACCCCGATTATACATAAAGGGTTGTTTGGAAATAATATTTTAAACAAAGGAAGCATCTGTGCTCCCTGTCTAAAAACGTTCATCAAAGCTGCAGCTTTAAACCGCAGCGCTCATTTGGGTTTGCCGCTCTGCTTTTTTAGCAAAGCGGCACCTGTGGGGAAATATTTTCAAGCAAGGCGGAGGGTCGCAACGCCTTGGTGAAAACCTTACTTGTCATGTCTACTTTCGCAATATTTTAATTAATTCTTGTTTTGATAATTTCTTATTCCTAATACTTAATACTATCTATATAGTTTATTTTTGATATAATACCATATTTGTCCCCCCCCCGCAAGACATTTTTGTTATAAGTGAATACGCCTGTCTGAAAGTCTTGCAACTGGTACCCGAACTGCAAAAAACCGCCTGCCTCGGCAGCTTCCAATAAGACAGTATGAGAACTTTACTGACATAGGGTAGCTGCCGTACAGAGTGTGACAAGAAAAAAGGCGATACCTGGTTTTAACAACCAGGTATCGCCTTTTTTCATCATCAACACATTTTTGAACTTTGATTGGAGGAACATACGATGCAAGAACTGAACTATATTCGCTGCGGTGACTATTATATTCCCGATATTCGCTTACCGGAAGAAACAAGACCTATTGGTCGTTGGGGAAGGATGCACAGAGAATATCTCAGGGAACATAACCCCATCCTGTTTGATACGCTGTGCCTTGATGGTACGCTCTGGACTTATCTGGGCTGATTTGAACGAGCAATCACAGAACCGTCTGGAGGTCATTATCGAGCAGATGAAAGTTGCTGAGGGTGTGACAGAATCTATGAAATCTGTTAATCAACTGGCATGGGTCGGAGCTATGAACAACATACGTAATCGTGCAAAAGAGATTGCTATAATCGAATTGATATACTGCTGACATATATAGATTTCATTAGACAAAAAATGCCTTACCGCTGATTGGTTTCAACGGTAAGGCATTTTTTAATATGTTATGTACTGTATTTGTAATTTAACGCTCTTTCAATCATTGTAATATCGTCAGCGTCAAATTCCTTTTTGATCATCTGCACTGAGACTAAAAATTCTTTATTTTTCTTCAAAGACTTAGCCAGCAATTTTTTGTCCTTATCATCGAGCTTGACTTTATAAAGCAAATTGACCATAGAAATAACCATTGTTTTGTGTTCCTTGAAATAGCGCTTAAACAAATCGCTTTCTGCTGCACATAGCTTATCGAAGTCCTGTTTAGAATATTTAGGCTGCAGACCCAAGATAGGATTCACAATCAACATGGTAGATGCCTCCATCAAATTAACATAGGCTCCCAGTTCATACTGCTGTTCTTCTGTCATCTGGGTATAGTCTGTTCCGAAGGTTTCAATCTTTGCAATGGCATCATTCAATTTACCAGACTCGTCCACAATTCTTGTAATTCTCTCACTTAATTCAACGATAGCAAGCTCATACGATTTGGTGTCACGATTGCTGATAAGCGTATATACATTTTCCAGTCGCTCCTTATCACTTTTCGTCTTAAAAAACATCAAGCCGCTTGCGACAACGGAAACACCTGCAATCGCCCAGCCGACCGGTCCCGCAAGTGCTAAAAATGCACTACCTGCAGCCATTCCACCGCCACCAGCTGCCAAAGCGCCACCGCCTAACCATGCCAATGCTGCATTAGTAGACGCAGCACCACTCAAAGCAGATATTGCTGTACCAGTAGAAGCCACACCAAAAGTAGTCGCAATACCCATAGCAGCTGTAGGACCAAGTGCTGCAACAGCAACACCGGCACCAACGCCTGCGGCACCTTGGCCTGCGGTCTTTACCTCGGCCTTTTTATATTCCAATTCAATTTTCTCGGCCTGCTGTTTCCAGTTCACTCGGATGACTTTCAGTTTTTCATACTTCAGCATCTTCTCTTCAGGCACATTACGAATACAGTCAAACAAAGACTGTATCGTGGTCAATGAAGTGTACAACGCACTGGTATGTTTGCCAAGTTCATTGATTTTTTGATTTGTTTTCTTCGCAGCAGCTTCGGCTTTCTGCTGCGCCATTTGAAGTTTAGATAACTTCTTAGCCATTTCTTTTTCTTCCAAAGTAGTTGTCGATGTCCGACTTACTTTTCAAAATTTTATTTGATGGAACATTGCGCAATTCTCCTAATTTTGCTGATTTTCCAAAGGCCTCTACATAGGCATCGCTTTTTTCAAAATCGCTGACGAACATCAGCAGGTGACTATCATCGTACTGACGAGCCAGTATTTTGAGTCCCTCCATGTAATTGGTAACGATTACGATTTCCTTTGCAGCAAAATCCGACTCTCGCTTCGCGTGATTGTAGGTGATTGTTCTTCTTGCTTCGCCGTAGAGAGATATCGCAAATCGGCCCACCCCGACAACATTGAGTCGCAGGACAAATTCTGCCGCATTGAAGGTTCCTCCGCCAGCCACTAACGATCTGCCTACTGCGTCACCAATATCCACCAAACAGAATGTGCCATGTGCAACAGTCAGCATTCGCTTAACCGTAGCATTTGAAAACGGCTCACATGTCTTCCACATGAGTGCTAAGGAACGCTCTGTTTTTGGTGTGTTAGAGAAGTATCTAAACAAACGACGAATAGCATAGATAAGTCTGACAAGTAGCTCGTTCAAAAACACAGGTATTGCCTGTGCAGTCTGAAATCGGGTATCATAACCTTTTTCAAAAATGTTCAAAGCCAGCTCGTTCATAGCCTTGTCTGTTTCAGTTACTTTGAGACCCAATTTGGATTTTATGGCAATAATATCATTAGCCCATGTCCATAACGGAGAAGGAAGGCCTGTGCCTCGGTTTCCTTTAGCTGCACTGGACGATGAGCCAGACACATCAGAAATAAGATGTCCTATATAATTTGCAAAACCACAAAACAGTTTGCTTGGAATATTGCTGCCTTGTAACTCCCATTTTTCATCAGCTTGCTGCAGGGAAATAAGCTGACCGTCTGTAACAAAATGGGATGTATTGCTGAACTGGTCAAGAATAGAGAAGAACAATCCTAACAAGCTCGGATTGTGCGCCAGCGATCTGAAATGATGGTTTTTAGCAGTCAAATCAAAAACGGCCCTTCCAGCATCACCAAGACCTGTCTGATCATAAGGAACTTTGAATTCCTTTTCTAAAAATCTTAATGCAGAATCGAAGCTATCAAAATTCTTTTTATCTGGATGGCATAACTTTGCAAAGTCCATCGTTCTGGCTGCAAACCATTTATCTGTAATATCTCCGAGTGGTGATTCACCAGGCTTTCCCACCAAAAAGATATCGATAATACCGCACAAGGCACCAGAACTTGCCGCCAGAATATAATCCAGCTTATCGCAATCTGGTTTCAGTCCTTTAATTGAATCTACCGTTTCATTTAAATCTACAAGTTCTGCTTCGGCTCTTACTATTGCGTCGGCAATAGATGTTGAAAAATTAAATTCAGTTTCCCCAACACTTAGGTCAAGGAAAATTTTTTCGCTTATTGTACCGTCCATTGTATCCCTCATATATCAAACAGTCATTCTTGCACTATTTCTTTTAGTATGTATTGCTATAGGTGTATCTCGATTTAATAAAAAAGTGCGCGACCGAAGCCACGCACCATCCGAATCAAACAGTGCAGGGTCTCCGCATCGAATGAGCGAATTTCCTGAGCAACAAATTCAGCTCATTTATGCTGAAATCTTTCCATTACTTCTTCATAATTTTTGCCTTTGTGAATAACTGCGATCAAATACTTTCCTCCGTTTCTTCATTGGTCTGTTCCTAACTTCCGACCAAATTGGGCGGAAGTGGAACAAACAAAAATGAGCTATTACACAGAGCGCCAAAACCAAGCACAAGAAACTCTTGTACTTCTGACAGTTCCATGTAACATCCCACATACACCGAAGGATTGCGGCGTCCATTCGTATAAGTCTGACTCAAATCGGGTTCCATGCCCGTAAATAAACATATTACGAAGAATATCCGCAAACTCTATTTAATTGTCTGTGCTTATTATACTTGACGGTCGATAAAAACACAAGTTTGTCGACAGGTGTCAATACTTTTTTACTTCGGTGCAAATTGCGTCGAAGTGTTTTTTCTAAAAAAGATTTCATTAAAACGTTCAGAATGAACGAGCAGCCATCATCGAAGATGATGTTCGAAGGGGATTGGGGATGTTGCCCCAACAAGCAATTTTCGAAAAAGCATCCGAAGGTGATTTTTCTGAAATGAGTAAATCTGTACAGGTTTGCACTGCTTGCCAATTTGTGAAAGGTCAAAATATCGGTCAAAATCATTCCCAACTTGGGAATAATTTCTTTGCACCACCTGTAGCCAATTCGTCCACAAGCTGAAATCATCTTTTTGCTTTTTTGAACTTGTGCCCAACTTGGGTACAAGTGAAATACCAGATACCGCACCTCTCGCCAAATTGGCGAGAAGTTACCTCGTGCAATCCATTGCACGAAGTCGATGGTGCCAATAACAATTTTAACTTCTGCCCAAATTGAGCAGAAGTTAATTTTTTATTCCCGACGAGTTGTCTGGAAGTTGTTCTGCAACTTCAGACCAACTTGGTCCGAAGTGATACGAAGAAATATAAATTGGCAAGCAGGACAAGGTGGTACCACTTCGCTCATTTTGCAAATTTCCCTCCGGAACAATCTACGCAAAATTGCTTGCCAGGGCAAACATCCCTGTGACTCCTCGAACAATATCTGTGATATTGGCAGCACGATTTTTTAATCGTTACAAAAATATGAAGTTCTATACTCCCATTGCTGTGTTCTAAAAGGAATACAATTATTCCGGCTAAAGACAATTGATTTTCGAGATACCTTTCTGTATAATAATCATGAAAAATCAAGAATATTCTTGACGGAGGATTATACAATGAACTGGCAAAGCATACAAAACAATACTGTTGCAGATTATATTGCAGATGCCCAATTTAAGGTATCTG
>ENA-UEPQ01001047-UEPQ01001047.1-human-gut-metagenome-genome-assembly--contig:-NODE-1047-length-12578-cov-4.692745_pt1 | contig 12578 bp, 10 predicted proteins | sample MGYA00242903_ERZ507922 | MGnify/ENA primary metagenome ERZ507922 (study PRJEB26167, sample SAMN06115483) | human gut metagenome | host: Homo sapiens | place: China:Sichuan | collected 2014-10-16... | reverse complement strand
GCGCCCCCTGTGCGTGGACGTCTTGCAGTCACGCGAACGAAGGGATTTATCCTATGTGCGGAATCGTCGGCTACACCGGCTCTGATATTGCAAAGAACATCCTGGTCACGGGCCTCAAGCGCATGGAGTATCGCGGCTATGACTCCTCGGGTGTTGCGCTCGAGGTGGGCGAGGGCGCCGCGGCGCACCTCGACGTCATCCGCCGCGTGGGCAAGGTCGCGGGCCTGGAGAGCGAGCTTTCCAACATCGACAGCGACGCTACCTGCGGTATCGGCCACACCCGTTGGGCCACCCACGGCAAGCCCTCCGTCGTTAACGCCCATCCCCACACCAGCTGCGACGGTCGTATCGCCATCGTCCACAACGGCATCATCGAGAACTTCGCCGAGCTGCGCGAAGAGCTGGAGGGCCGCGGCCACCACTTTAAGAGCGAGACCGATACCGAGGTCTTCGCGCATCTGATCGAAGAGGCTTATGCCGAGACGCACGACCTGATGGCCTCCGTGCGCGAGGCTTGCACCCACGTGGTCGGTGCCTATGGTCTGGCCGCCGTGTGCGCTGACGAGCCCGGCGTGATCGCCGTGGCGCGCAAGGACTCCCCGATTGTGGTCGGCGTGGGCGAGACCGGCTCCTACGTTGCCTCCGACGTGATCGCGCTTATCGATGCCACTCGCGATGTCGTGGTGCTCGAGGACGGACAGTTTGCCAAGCTCACGCCCGCGGGCGTCGAGTACACCGACGAGGCCGGCAACGTCATCGAGCCCAAGGTCACCCACATCGACTGGGACCTGGACATGGCAGAAAAGGGCGGTTATCCCGACTTTATGCTCAAGGAAATCCACGAGCAGCCGCGCGTCGTGCGCGATACGCTGGTGGGCCGTATGACCCCCGCCGGCGAGCTCGATATCGACGAGCTGGGCCTGTCCCTCGAGGAACTCAACGACATCGACCGCGTCTACGTGATCGCTTGCGGCACTAGCTATCACGCTGGCCTCATCGCCAAGAACCTTATTGAGGGCTGGGCTCGCATCCCCACCGAGGTTGAGGCGGCCAGCGAGTTCCGCTATCGCAATCCCATCATCACGCCGACGACGCTTGTCGTGGCTGTGTCCCAGTCGGGCGAGACGGCCGACACCCTTGCCGCCATTCGCGACGCGCGCATCAAGGGCGCCAAGGTCTTCGGCATCACCAACGTGGTGGGCAGCCCGGTGGCGCGTGAGAGCGACGGCGTCATCTACACCAAGGCCAACAAGGAGATCGCGGTCGCCTCGACCAAGAGCTTCATCGGCCAGGTCGTGAGCCTTACGCTGCTGGCTTTGCTGCTGGCGCAGGTTAAGTACCGTCTGACCACCAAGCAGGCGCGCATGCTGTTCCGCGAGCTTTCCGATACGGCCGAGCAGATCCAGTGGATTTTGGATACCCAGACCGAGGCCGTTCATGAGGCCGCCCTGCTGTGCAAGGACGCGCAGTCGGCGCTGTTCGTGGGCCGCGGCATGGGTGCCGCTATTTCCTACGAGGGCGCGCTCAAGCTCAAGGAGGTCAGCTACCTGCATGCCGAGGCCTACGCCGCCGGCGAGATGAAGCACGGCCCCATTGCCCTGATCGACCCGGGCTTCCCTGTCATCGCTGTGGCCACCAAGAGTGCCACCTACGACAAGACCGTGTCGAACCTCATGGAGTGCAAGGCGCGCGGCGCCAAGGTTATCGTCGTTGCCACCGAGGGTGACGAGGAAATCAACAAGATTGCCGACTGCATCATTCGTGTGCCGGCCGTCCGCGACGTGTTCAGCCCCATCACGGCGAGCGTCCCGCTGCAGTTGCTTGCCCGCGAGGTGGCCATCCTGCGCGGCTGCGACGTCGACCAGCCCCGTAACCTGGCAAAGAGTGTCACAGTCGAGTAGTTGGTTCCGCCGTTCTAACGACCAAGGCCCGGCTCCGCGTCATCATGACAGAGTCGGGCCTTTTTGTACGGAGAAACCACCACAAAGGTGCCTGTCCCCTTTGTGGTGGTTTTGGCAGGTTAGCGGAGCTTGCTGGTCTCGAAGTACTCGGGGAACTGGTCCAGAACCTCGGTTTGGTTGCGGAACATCATGTGCAGGTGCTTGCTGACCAAAAAGCTCGCTTCGATGGGGTCGCGACCGGCGATAGCGCGGCGAATCTGCTTGTGCTCGTTCACGATGTCCTGATTGTCGAGAACCTGCGTGGCGGCGCGCAGCCAGCGGAAGCGCTCCAGGTCGGCATTGGTCTCTTCGAGCCACGACCACACGGTGCTGCGACATGCGATGCTAAAAATCATGTGATGCATGAGGTTGTCGCTCAAAAAGAAGCCGATGCGATCCTCTTCGGCCATGGCCTTTTCCTGCAGCACGATGGCGCGGTCGAGCTGCTCGATGCCGGCCGACGTGGCGCGCGCACAGCACTCCACAATCACCTGCTTTTCCAGATGCTCGCGGATGTAACAGGCACTCTCGGCAAGGGTGAGGTTGATGGGTGAGACGTAGGTGCCGCTCTGGGGCACGGTGCGCACCAGGCCTTCCTGCGCCAAGCGAACCAAAGCCTCGCGCACGGGCGTGCGCCCCATATCCAGGTCGTCGCAAAGTTGCTTGACGCCCAGCTTTTCGCCCGGCTTGTAGTCCAGGTAGACGATTTTGCGTCGAATGGTGTGGTAGGACTGGTCCTGTAGGCTCGTTTCCTGCTCGCCGACGTGCATCGATTCTTCCATAGCGCCTCGCAACTGTTCTATCAAACTCATATGTCAGTTGTTAATTATGCCGCGAATCAGCTTTCCGCGGTGGGTAATTCGGCTGTTGCCCAAGAACTATTGCGGCATCTTAGTCTTTGTTTACGCAAGGCTGCGCTCAATGTTGCCGTATCATAAGCCGTCGCAAACGTGAAAGAGAAAGAAGGAATCCCATATGCAACTGGCGAATATCGTACGCGAGCGCTGGAAGGGTGTCTTGTTCTGCCTGATCATCGCTATCCCCGCGACGCTGCTCGGCAAACAAATTGAGGTGGTCGGCGGGCCGGTATTTGCCATCCTCTTTGGCATGGTCCTGGCGCTCGTCTTTCCCAAGAATCGCCGCGAACAGCTCGCCGCCGGTGTCACCTATACATCTAAAAAAGTCTTGCAGTACGCGGTTATCCTGCTTGGCTTTGGCATGAACCTCTCGCAGATCCTGTCCAAGGGCGCCCAGTCGCTGCCGATTATCGTGGCGACAATCTCGACTTCGCTTGTCATTGCCTTTGTGCTCTGCCACGTCATGAACGTGCCGAGCAAGATCGCGACGCTTGTGGGTGTGGGTTCGTCGATTTGCGGCGGTTCTGCCATCGCCGCGACCGCACCCGTCATCGATGCCGACGATCGCGAGATTGCCCAGGCTATTTCGGTCATCTTCCTGTTTAACGTTATCGCGGCGCTCGTGTTTCCGACGCTCGGCGGTATGCTCGGGCTGACCAACGAGGGCTTTGGCCTGTTTGCCGGCACCGCCATCAACGACACCTCGTCCGTAACGGCTGCGGCGAGCGCTTGGGACAGCATGCATCCCGGCGCCAATGTGCTCGAGAGCGCCACGGTGGTCAAGCTCACCAGGACGCTGGCCATTATTCCCATCACGTTGGTCCTCGCATGCTGGCAGATGCATCTGGCGCGCAAGGCCGGCGGCGACGCCAAAAGCACGTTCTCGCTTAAACGCGCGTTTCCCATGTTTGTGCTGTTCTTTGTGCTGGCGAGCGTAATCACCACGGTGCTTCAGCTTCCCGTGTCCATCACGGCGCCCATCAAGGAGCTGTCGAAGTTCTTTATCGTGATGGCCATGGCGGCTATTGGCTTTAATACCGATATCGTCGAGCTGGTCAAAAAGGGCGGCAAGCCCATCGCGCTGGGCTTTTGCTGCTGGATTGGCATTGCGTGCATGAGTTTGGGAATGCAGCACGTGCTGGGAATCTGGTAGAGAAGTAGCTTATTCGCGTGCTGGTTGCTGGTTGCTGGTGAGCGCAAGCCTGCGGTGGAGCGATAGGAGCTCTTGCGGGTATGGCTTGTCCGCAGGTTTATAAGTCCCGAAGAGCTCTTATCGCCCCGCCAGGATGGCGATGCGGGGCAACACCTATACTCGCAGGACGGCGCTTTCTGCCCTATAGTGTTTGGTGAGCAATATCGTTCAATTTTGAAACACTCGGTCGTGCGACCGTCGGCGGTTGCACGTCGCCGCGGACAGGGGCAAATCATGGATAGCGATGCCAAGCTGAACATCTTGACCGAGGCCCTGGCTGCTGCCGGGGCCTCGGCATTGGCAATCGATGCGCGTGGGGACGTCGCGATTTCGACCATGAATGACGCGGCGCTTGAGCGGGATGTGGCGGCTTTTGTCGCTGAGCGCCTCGACCGTATAGGAGACGGCGCGCGTCTGGTTATGGGGCGTGCGGGTACGCGCCTGAGCCTGACCGTTCGCCCCACCGACAAAGAAGGCGGGGGCCTTTGGGTCGTCGTGGTCCGCGAGGTACGCGGCGCCGCGGCACATGCGGGCATCGAGTGGCTCAACGCCGACGAAGTTGAGGCCCGCTACGAATCGAGCGCGTACGGCATCGTTGAGGGGGCGGCCTCGGTAGCTGCGCCGGTCGCCGAGAGTTACGCGCGCGGCGTGCCCCTTATGCTCGAGGGCGAGCTGGGAGCGGGTCAGGTCGAGATCGCCAAGCGCCTCTATCTGGACGGTCCTTTTGCCGATCAACCCTTTGTTGCCGTTGCGCTCGATGAGCTTACCGATCGCGGTTGGCGCCACGTGCTCAAAAGCGCCGAATCGCCGTTGTTCCAAACGGGGCTGACACTTTGCATTGAGGGCTGGAACACGGTTGGCCCCCAGCGTCTCCGCGAGCTCGTTTCCACGATGGCCGACACCGCGTTGGCGACGCGCTGCCATGTGGTGCTGACGGCGAATGACATGCCGGGCGGCAGCGAAAGTGATCAAGCTGCCTTTGTGACTGAGCGCTTCGCCTGTGCGGTGAGCGTGGCGCCGGCAATCGCCGAGCAGGGAGCCGCGTCGACGAAGGTTGCGCGCTATTTGGAATATCTCGCTGATGCATTTGGGACGGCAGCGCCCACGTTGTCTGCCGCGGCGGCAAAGACGCTCGATGTTTACCGCTGGCCGCGCAATTATCTGCAGCTCCGCGAGGTCTCGGAACGACTGTATATATTGGTGGGGGCGGGCACGGTGGACCGCGCTGTGGCGGAGGAAGTGCTCGCCCAAGAGGACGTGATTAAGACCGCAACCTTTGGCGCCCCGACACTCGAAAGCGACCTGTATATCCTGCGACCGCTGGCCGATACCGAGCGAGATATCGCGCATCTGGTTGTAGATCATCTCCACGGCAACCGGGCCCGTGCGGCGGAGGTGCTGGGCGTAAGCCGAACAACGCTGTGGCGCTTGCTGAAGGACGATGACCGTTGAGCGAGGCGCCCGTGACCGCGCGCGACGCGTGTGCTACAGTCCAAAGCGTTATTGTTTCGATTTGGTTACGGCGTGCGGGGGCGTATGGCTGAGACTACAAAACCGAGCCGTAGAAGGCGGAGTGCCGCGCCGGTTAACCGACGCATAACATCGGTGACGTGGGGCAAACACGCCTCGGGGTTTGACGGCTCGTTCAAGCGCACTAAATACGGCTATCCTTCGACAGGTGCTCGCTTGGCAATGCAGGCAGAGTCCTCGCTGTGGGGCCGCAAACGCGTGGTGGGCTCAAAGCTCAAGCACGACGGCACGCTCGGCTACATCAGCCGCGGGGCGGCTCGCCGCAGTGGGCTCAATCCTGCTGGTTGGCATCGTTATGTGCCGATCGCGGTCGTCGTTGCAGTGATCGTCATCGCACTCGCTGCGCTTGGCTACGCCGGCGGTGGCGCCAACTTGGACGCGGTGTTTAAATCGCCCGAGCTCGCGCATGCAGGCACAGAAGTTGTCGAGGGCGCTCAGACCCAGACGGGCGTCGCGCCCCAGCGCGGCATGGTCGCGGCAGCCTCCACCATCGCCGACGCTCAAAAGGACGAGGACGAGCAAGACGACGACGCCGAAACGACCCAGACGAACGAAACGACGACAACTCCATCGGCAAGATAAGTTGCGAGCGGAGCAGCAAATTTGGGACGGGGCCTTTTAGCTGCCCAAGTGTCGAATGTCAACAGTGGCGCACCTGATGTCAGTCGCCAACAGCGAGCGAGCCGCATTTGCGCCAAGGTGACGTGAAATGAAAGGGCGCTGACCTTCTGGTCGCGCCCTTGAAATTGAACGTCAGATTGGCGTGAATGCGGCCCGCGCAGCGTCAACGGGTCCGCCGTTCGTTAGAACGGCGGAACATACACCACGTTGTCGCGGCGGGGTTTGGCCCCGGGGAGTGCGTCCTCGGCGTAGCCCAGAATGCAGTTGCCCACACCGCGCAGACTTCCGTCGGTGGGTAGACCCCACTTGGCCAGCAGTTCCAGTCCCTCGGGTGAGTCAAAGACCTCGTGCGCGCGGTGGATCCAACACGAATCGACGCCCAGCGCATAGGCTGCGTTGAGCAGGTTGCCCATGGCGAGCGAGCCGTCTTCCAGGTGTGTGGGCACACTGCGGTCGACGAGCACCACCACAACGGTTTTGGCGCCGTAGAAGGGATCTCCCTCGCTGCCCATAACTTGGGCGTTGAGCTGCGAGAGGCGCTCGACGGTTGCGGGGTCGGTAACGGCGACGAACGTGACCGGCTGACGTCCCATGCCGCTGGGCGCGTACTGGCCTGCCTCGATAATGCGTGCGAGCTTTTCTGCCTCGACGGGGCGATCGCTGTAGTTACGGCAGCTGCGGCGATGGATGAGCGCTTCGATGGTCTCCATGTGTCCTCCTGACGTTGGTTTAGATGCCTCGTTCTTACCCGCCGAACCAAAACCGTAATCGCGCCGTCGGCCTCAAACAATGCAAGCTACCAAGTGGAAAAGTTGGTTTGCATAAAACTTCAGCCAGAATGTGACAAACCGGTGGGATGATTAAACGTTTTATCCCGTCTACCCTGCGGTTTTTTACCACTTGCCTAAATGATGCGCGCATAAGCTCTGATAAAGGTTTTACTAAAGGAGTACCAACGTTTATCAGCGCGCCATGGTGGCGCCGGGCCAGGAGGTAACATCATGCTCCAGGCTGGAGATGTCGTCGAGACCGACTTCGAAGGATTTCTGAAGCTGCTGCGTTCCAAGACGCGCGCTTTCGTGTCGATCAACGATCACGAGTACTACATCACGCACACCGATGGCTATTGGCGTGTTCAGGATTGCGAGGCCCTCAACGATAAGGGCCACTTTACCGACTGCTCCGAGCTGGTCAACACGGTCTGCGAGGTCGTCGAACTGCCGTGGATCTGTGGCAAGAGCCTGCACGACAGCTTCTCGGGCGCCACAGTCTACGAGGCCGTCGCTGCGTAACAGCCAACAATCGATATTCTCTCGCAACCGCCGGCGCCGCCCCCGCGCCGGCGGTCTTTTTTGTCGACATGCCTATGTAGAGCTGACCATATATAACGAGCTTATTGACGATAGTCAAAACTCGGACTAATGTAGAGATGTAAATTGGTCAAAACTCGGACAATCGAATGGTGGGATAGATGAATAGTGCGGTTACGCTGGTCGATTTCGACCGGATGCTCAATGGACTCGACCATATCTATTCGGAGTTCTCGCGCGCCTGCGGTCTTTCGGATTGCGCCTATTGGATGCTCGTCGACACGAGTGCAGCGGGTGGAAGCGTTGCCGTGAGTCGGCTGACGAGTGAATGGTTCTACAGCAAACAGACCATCAATTCGGCAATCAAGACGCTTAGGGCGCGAGGGCTTGCGACGTTGGAGTTTGCCGAGGGCAGTCGTAAGAACAAGGTTGTGCGACTGACCGCAGAAGGTATGCAGTTTGCCAAGCGCTACGCGTTGCCGGCGCAAAAAGCCGAGCAACAGGCATTCGAGGCGCTCGAGCCGTGGGAACAGCGCGAGATCATGCGCTTGGTCGGTAAGTTCTCCCATGTTCTTAACGAAGAGTGCGAGGCATTTAAACGGCAAGTTGCCGCCGAGAACGAGGCTGACGATAAGGGCGAGGGGGAGACATGCGACTCTTAATGAGGTTTATGAGGCCGTACCGCGGTCTGATCGCGGTGACGCTGCTGGTGCTGCTAATCGACAACGTCGGCACGCTGTTGGTGCCTACAATGTTGGCGAATATGGTCAATACCGGTATCACGACGGGTGATGTCGACTACATCTTGCGCAACGGTCTGTACATGCTCATCGCGACCGGCATGGCCAGCGGCGGCGCGGTGCTGGGCTGCTATCTTTCGGCCCGTCTGGCGGCCAATGTGGCCTGCGACATCCGCAACGCCGTCTACGATAAGTCGCTCGAGCTGTCCGCCAGCGACTTTGAGCGCTTTGGCACGGGTTCGATGATCACGCGCTCGCTCAACGACATCAACGTGATCCAGCAGGCCATTCTGCAGACGATTCAGTTGGTGCTGCCGGTGCCGTTCTTGGCCGTCGCGGGCATCATCTTTGCCTGGTTTATCGATCCTGCCATGGGCACGCTGCTGGGCGTGGTCGTTGCGATCGTGCTGGTGGCGGCGGTCTTTACGGTGGCTAACGCCGCGCCGATTTTTATGCGCCTTCAGAGCTTTATCGACCGCATGAACGTGGTGCTGCGCGAGAACATCGTGGGCGTGCGCGTCATCCGCGCATTTAACAAGGAACGCCACGAGGAGCAGCGCCTGGACGAGGTGTTTAGCGATTACGCGGCCAATGCCATCAAGGTCAACCACCTGTTTGTGGGTCTCGACAGCTCCAGCTTCTTTTTGATGAACATCGCCGAGGTGGCGGTGCTGTGGGTGGGCGGCAACCGCGTGGGCGTCCATGCCATGCAAATCGGCAGCATCTCGGCCGTGCTGGAGTACGCGATCCTGATCCTGTTCTTTGTGATGATGGCGCAGATGGTGGTGCTGACGCTCCCGCGCGCCGCGGCGTGTCTCAACCGCGCGCAGCAGGTGCTCGAAATCGAGCCGAGCATTGTGGACGGCAAGGCTACGCTGGGCGACGGGGCGCCTGAGTCCGCAGACGGCGCCGACGCGGTGGCCGTGTTCGACCACATGTCGTTCCGTTTTGACGATGCCGACGAGGACACCCTGTGCAACCTGAGTTTTGCCTGCCGCCGTGGACAGACGACCGCGATCGTGGGCTCAACGGGCTCGGGCAAGTCAACGGTGGCCAAACTCTTGCTTCGCTTCCACGATGCCACGAAGGGCGCCATTCGCCTGAACGGCGTCGATCTGCGCGACCTTTCGCAAGACGACATCCGCGGGCGTATCGCCTATGTGCCGCAGAAGGCATGGCTGTTCTCGGGTACGGTGGCGAGCAACCTGCGCTTTGGTAACGAGGGTGCGACCGAGGCTGACATGCTCCATGCGCTCCAGGTTGCCCAGAGCACCTTTGTGCTCGACCAGCCCCAGGGGCTCGATACGCCGGTGGCCCAGGGCGGCACGACCCAGGGGCTCGATACGCCGGTGGCCCAGGGCGGCACGAACTTCTCGGGTGGTCAGCGCCAGCGTTTGGCAATCGCCCGCGCACTCATGAAGCGCGCCGACCTGTATATCTTCGACGACAGTTTTTCGGCCCTGGACTTTAAGACCGATGCGGCACTGTGCCATGCGCTGCAGGACGAGACGTGCGATGCCGCGGTGCTCATCATCGCGCAGCGCATCTCGACTATTTTGCATGCCGATCAGATCGTGGTGCTCAAGGACGGCGAGATCGTGGGCCTGGGCACGCACGACGAGCTCATGGAAACCTGCGAGGTGTATCGCGCTATCGCGGAATCGCAGATGAAGGGAGGTGAGTAGCATGACCGAGGAGCTTAAGAAGCAGGGCATCGCCGATGACGCCGCGGTTGCAGAGACAGTCGAGGAGACGGGCGCCACGCCCGGCCTGGACGAAGCCGCCAAGGCGGCGGAGCGCGAGGCTCGCCGCCAGGCGCTCTACGAGGAAAACGAGCGCGCCGAGGACGAGCGCGCCCGCGCCGAGGCAGAGCGCATGCGCGATGTTGACGACGAGGACGAGGACGAGACGCCCCGGGATACCTGGGCGACGGTGCGCCGCCTGTGGAGCGAGGCCGCCGGCGACCATTGGCGTTTCTATATCGTGTTCGCGAGCATCGTGTTCTATGCCATCTTTAACACCGCGGCGCCGGCCTACAGCGCCCGCGTGATCGATGAACTGTGGGGGCACATGAAGGTGGCGTTTGCCAACAACACTACCTTCAGCATTACCTGGGAGAATTGCGGCAGGACCATCTTCATCTACTTTATGATCTGGACCGCCGCCGCCTCGTTCTACGCACTCCAGAGCTTTTTGATGTCGAGCGTTGCCGAGCGTCTCAACCTGCGTCTACGCAACCGCATCGCACAAAAGCTCAACCGTCTGCCGCTTGCCTACTTTGACGCGCATCGTCCCGGCGAGGTCGTCAGCCGTGCGACCAACGACTTGGACAAGATGTCCGAGAGCATGCAGCGCGGACTGCTGCAGTTGCTGGTGTCGATCGGTACCGTGGTGGGCGCCGTGAGCGTGATGTTCGTGTTTAGCGTGCCGCTCACGCTCATCTTTTTGTTCTTTACGGCGGTATCGCTGCTGGTGGCCAAGGTGGTTTCGCGCCGTACGCATGATGTGACGGGCGAGCGTCAGGAGTGGGTGTCCAAAATCACGAGCGCGGTCGAGGAAGGCTATTCGGGCCGTTTGGTGATTCGCGCATTCAACCGTGAGCACCAGAGCTCTGCCGAGGTGCACGAGGCCTCGGGCGAGCTGGCCCGCGTGAGCACCAAGGCCGACTTTATGATCAACGCCGTCGGACCCGCGGTTCGCTTTATCGGTCGCCTGGCGCAGATCGTGATTGCGCTCGTGGGCTGCAGCATGCTGGTTGCCGGTCACATGACCGTCGGCGTGTTCCAGGCGTTCTTCCAGTTTATCTACGAGGCGTCCGAACCCATGACGCAGCTGTCGTTCACTTTCAACTCGCTGCAGAGCGCGCTGGCGAGTGCGGAGCGCGTGTTCGACCTGCTCGATGAGCCCGAGATGGAGGCCGATCCGCAGCCGGGCGAGGCCGCCAAGCTGCCGGGTCGCGTGGAGGGCCGCGTCTCCTTTGAGCACGTGCGCTTTGGTTATTCGCCCGACAAGCCGCTCATGCGCGACGTGTCGTTTACCGCCGAGCCGGGCCAGAAGATTGCCGTGGTGGGAACCACGGGCGCAGGCAAGACGACGCTCATCAACCTGCTCATGCGCTTTTACGAGATCGACGGCGGCCGCATTACGCTTGACGGTGTGGATACGCGCCTCATGGATCGCGGCGAGCTACGGCAGCAGTTTGGCATGGTGCTACAGGATGCCTGGCTGTTCGACGGCACGATTGCCGAGAACATCGCCTACGGCTGCCCCGAGGCAACGCGCGAGGAGATTGTTGCGGCCGCTCGCGCCGCCCAGGTCGACTTCTTTGTGCGCACCATGCCTCAGGGCTACGACACGCGCGTAGCCAACGATGCCGAAAGCATCAGCCAGGGCCAGCGTCAGCTGCTAACCATCGCACGCGTGCTGCTCAACAACCCGGCGATTCTCATCCTGGACGAGGCGACGTCGAGCGTGGATACGCGCACCGAGCTTGCCATCGGCCGCGCCATGGACGCGCTCATGCGCGGCCGCACGAGCTTTGTGATCGCGCATCGCCTGTCGACGATTGTGGATGCCGACCTGATCTTGGTTATGGATCACGGCAACATTATCGAGCAGGGAACGCACAAGGAGCTGCTGGCTGCCGAGGGCGCCTACGCCGACCTCTACCTGAGCCAATTCGCATAATGTGACAAAGGGACAGTCCCGCATGTCACATCAGAAATAAGGCGCGCCGGGGATGGATTCCCTGGCGCGCCTTTGCGTTGGCGTCAATGTTGTCGGTGGCCGTCCGCCTCTAGCGCTCGTCCACGAGCTTGGTGACGAGGGCCTTGAGCTCGGCCACCTCTCGCTCGAGTTCCTTGACGCGGCGGGCATTCTCGGTGATGCCCTGGCGGTTGAGGGCACTCTGCTCGGCGGCATCGTCGGGCATGTATTCGCGGTGCTGCTTGGCGTCGAAGCTTTCCTCGAATACGCGGCAGCCGTTGCGCTTGATGACGCGGCCCGGCACGCCCACGACGGTGCAGTTGTCGGGTACGTCCTTGACGACGACCGAGTTGCCGCCGATTTTGACGTTGTTGCCAATGCGAATGTTGCCGAGCACCTTGGCGCCTGTGCCCACGGTGACGTTGTTGCCCAGGGTGGGGTGGCGCTTGCCGGTCTCGTTGCCGGTGCCGCCAAGTGTGACGCCCTGATAGAGCACGCAGTTGTCGCCCACAATGGCGGTTTCGCCGATGACAACGCCCATGGCGTGGTCGATAAAGAAATGCTTGCCGATCTGTGCGGCAGGATGAATCTCGACGCCAGTGATATGGCGGGGATATTTACGACTCCGCCATCCCAGGGACAGGCGGTGAGGGCTTGCGGTAGATGTATGTCCAGTCCCTCGA
>ENA-UEPQ01001019-UEPQ01001019.1-human-gut-metagenome-genome-assembly--contig:-NODE-1019-length-12725-cov-9.060800_pt1 | contig 12725 bp, 7 predicted proteins | sample MGYA00242903_ERZ507922 | MGnify/ENA primary metagenome ERZ507922 (study PRJEB26167, sample SAMN06115483) | human gut metagenome | host: Homo sapiens | place: China:Sichuan | collected 2014-10-16... | reverse complement strand
TGGGGTTTCGAACGCACCGATTCGATACCGTGTGCCACATGCTTGGCTACGGGCATTTCCTTGCGTACCACTTCCTCAAACAAACGTATTCTATTTGAGCTGCTCTCTACGCTCGATAGGATCAAGACCGGTATATGGCTGAACATATCGTTCGCTTTTAAATAAACCAAGAATTCCTCTCCGGACATTTCTGGCATATTCAAGTCAGAGATGATCAAATCCGGTAAATTGCCTTCTTGAAGCCAAGCGATCGCTTTCAAAGGATTTTCTTTATAGGATACCTTGTAAGTACTTGATAAATAAAGCATGATTATCTTTGCGATTTCTTGCTTGTCATCCACTAAAAGAACAGATTTCTCCATAGAGTCGTATAATATTGTCGTCTTTTGTTTTATCTATTATGCAAATTTAGGATATTAAATTGAAAAAATCTATGTTTTTCAATTGTTTTTTTGAAAAAACAGTTCGGACTTTGAAAATAGGGGAAACTGCGATTTTTTGATTAAGTTTGTACGCACATAAATGAGATGAGTATTCGAAGATGCGTTGGAGGAAATATATAGATTTTGATGTTATTCATTTATTGGTTGGCGCTATTGTCGGGATGGGCTTGTCCTCTTGCCAGCCGGAGATGCCGGTGATCTCTACGATAACCGTGGAGGCGGATGGCCTGACGGTTCCCGTGAACCCGGATCTGTATGGTTTGACCATTGAGGAGATTAACCATGGGATCGATGGGGGGCTGTACGCCGAGCTGATCCAGAACCGGAGCTTCGAGGATGGCGTGCCACCCTTGAACTGCCCTTACGACGCCGCCCGGAACGTCTTGATTACCCCGAATGGCTGGACGATCCCTTTCATGCGGGGAGATTCCGTACCGGGATGGAGGCGGATCGTCCCTAATACACAGATATACCCGGATATGAAGGAGCTGGTGAATGATAAGAACCGGCGGTCGTTGCTCGTGGCCGTATCGGCTTCCGGGGAGTCGGGGCGCGGAGGCGTGATAGCCGAGGGATACCGGGGGATACCGATCCGGAAAGGGGAACGATACGATCTCTCGTTTTTCGCCAAGGGGGCGAATATGGTGCCCCGTACCATCCGGGTGGCCTTGGAGGACTCGATGGCTAATACGGTCTTGAGCGATGTGTTTCAGGTAGCGCCGCTATACGAGTGGAAACGATACAGGCATACGTTTACGGCTACGGAGGACGCGCCGAACGCGGTCTTGACGATCACGGCCGATACCTCCGCCGTGTTTTGGCTGGATGTGGTATCCCTCTTCCCGGAGGATACGTGGAAGGGACGGAAGAACGGGCTGAGACCGGACTTGGCGGCGCTGGTCGATTCCTTGGCCCCTCGTTTTATCCGTTTCCCCGGAGGCAGTTTCGTGGAGGGGTATACGGCGGGTACGTACCCTATCTGGAGGGAGACGCTGGGCGATATCTCGGAGCGTAAGCATTTCTGGAACGTATGGGCCTATGGTACGACGAACGGCATGGGCTACCACGAGTACTTGCAAATGTGCGAGGATATGGGGGCGGAGCCTATCTACGTTATTAATAGCGGGATCACGAGCCAAAGCCGCCGGCCCCGCTACGAGGATATCACGGCGATGGATAAGCTCACGGGAGATGCCTTGGACGCTATCGCCTACGCGAACGCCCCGGCGGATTCCCTGCCGGGCGCCCTGCGTGCGAGGAACGGGCATCCGGAACCTTTCAACTTGAAGTATGTCGAGATCGGCAGCGAGAACTATGGCGGGGAGTATTTCAGGCGCTTTGAGCTTTTCCGCAAGGCGATCAAGGAGGCCTATCCGGAGATTACCGTTATCAGCAGTTCGCCCCTCACGAAGCGAGGCCGTAGCGAGTGGGTGGATTCCCATTATTACGCCGGGGAGAATTTCTTCCTCTCGAACGCCAGCAGGTTTAATAGCGACCGGTATTCCCGACGTTCGCCGGCGGTGTTTATCGGGGAGTTTGGGACGACGGAGCGGCCCTTGGCCGGTACGCTCCGGGCGGCGGTGGCCGAGGCCTGTTTCTTGGTCGGGGCGGAGGAGAACCCGGATATGGTACGCCGCTTGGCGTATGCCCCGGTATTGGGCAACGCCGGGTTCGAGAACCAGCGCCATCCGTTGATCTCTTTCAACACCCATCAGGCGGTGGTCTCTCCTTCCTACCATTTATTAAAGATGTTTACCCGCCATCGGGGGAATGAGGTGCTGAAGACGATCGTGGATACCTACGAGAAACCACAGGTACGTACGGGCCGGGCGGGCGTAGAGATGTTTGATAATAGCTATGAGTTCAAGGACGTGCGGATCGACGGCGTGCCCGTATCGGATATATCCGTGATGAGCGGGGGATGGAGGGTCCCGGAGGCTGGTACGTTGGTGCCGGAGGCCAACCGGTGGAACCAGGTATTGTTCGGCGACTCTACGAGCTACGCCTATGAATATACGGCTACCGTCCGGCGTACGAAAGGTAGCGGGCAGATACAGCTTCGCCTCCGCGACAACGGGCGGACGGGCGAGCAGGCGGATTATATCGCCCTGACGATCGGGGCGGGAACGAGCGAGCTGTACCATCAGGTAGGTGGCGTGAAGGATAGCTTGGTCTCTCCTGTGCGCTTCCCTTTTGAGAGTAACCGGTGGTATACGGTTCGCATGACGTGCGAGTACGAGCGTGTCCGTTGTTATGTGGACGGCGTATTGCTGCATGAGGTGGATATGCGTCCGATCCCGTCGTTGGTATCCGTCGCTACCCTCGACAAGGAGAACCGGGTGATTTACTTGAAGGTCGTGAATACGACCCGCCACGAGGAGAAGACCTCTTTGCGTATTGAGGGAGTGAATATCCGTAACGAGGCGGAGCTGATCCAATTGAGAGGGGAGCCGGAGGCTCGTAATACGTTTGAGAACCCGGGGGCCGTAACGCCTGTCACCGAGCCTATCGTATTCCCGATGAGCGGCCCGTTTATCTATAATTTCCCGCCTAATTCAGTGACGATCTTGAAATTATACATGGAGTAGGTCAGATAGGGCAGGAGGGCCGGTACACTTTATCTGTATTTATCCTAACTTCGCGGCGACTTTAACAAAAAAATGTGTTATGGAACCAATGCATAAGATAAACAAGGTAGAGCTCCGGAGCTTGCAGCTTGAGGACTATACGCAGTTGTCGCAATCTTTCAAGAGGGTGTACGCCGACAAGGATGTTTTCTGGACCCGCAAGCAGATAGAGACGTTGATACGGATATTTCCCGAGGGACAGGTCGTGACGCTGGTGGATGACCGGATCGTAGGATGCGCCCTCTCCATCATCGTGGATTATGACATGGTGAAAGGGGATCATACCTACGCCAAGGTAACGGGCAACGAGACGTTCAGCACGCATAATCCGAACGGGAATATATTATATGGTATAGAGGTGTTCATCCATCCGGACTACCGGGGCCTCCGGCTGGCCCGCCGTATGTACGAGTACCGGAAGGAGCTGTGCGAGAAGTTGAACCTGAAGGCGATCATGTTCGGCGGACGTATTCCGAACTATTATAAATACGCCGATCATATGCGTCCGAAGGAATACATCGAGAAGGTGCGCTCACGCCAGATCTACGACCCGGTGCTCACCTTCCAGCTCTCCAACGATTTCCACGTGCGGAAAGTGATGATGAACTACTTGCCGAACGACGAGGAGTCGAAGCATTGCGCTACCCTGCTGCAATGGGATAATATCTATTACCAGCCGCCTACGACGGATTACGTGGATAAGAAGACAACCGTGCGTGTCGGTCTGGTACAATGGCAGATGCGGCCTTATAAGACACTGGACGACGTGTTCGAGCAGGTGGAGTTCTTCGTCGACGCCGTATCCGATTACAAGAGCGACTTCGTCCTTTTCCCCGAGTATTTCAACGCTCCGCTGATGGCCAAGTTCAACCATCTGGGGGAGGCGCAGAGCATCCGTGGGCTGGCCCAGTACACCGAGGAGATCCGTGAGCGATTCGTGAACCTCGCCATCAGTTACAATATCAATATCATCACCGGTAGCATGCCTTTGCTGAAGGAGGACGGGGCGCTATATAACGTGGGATACCTGATCCGTCGTGACGGCTCCTACGAGATGTACGAGAAGGTACATGTCACCCCGGACGAGCAGAAGAGCTGGGGACTCTCGGGCGGGAAGATGGTGAAGACGTTTGATACGGATTGCGCCCGGATCGGCGTGCTGATCTGCTATGACGTGGAATTCCCGGAGCTTTCCCGTATCATGGCCGATCAAGGAATGCAGATCCTCTTCGTGCCTTTCCTTACGGATACGCAGAACGGTTACTCTCGGGTTCGTGTATGTGCCCAAGCCCGGGCGATCGAGAACGAGTGCTTCGTGGTGATAGCGGGCAGCGTGGGCAACCTGCCTCGTGTGCATAATATGGATATACAGTACGCCCAGTCGGGTGTGTTCACGCCTTGCGATTTCGCTTTCCCGACCGATGGCAAGCGTGCGGAGGCAACCCCGAATACGGAGATGATCCTCGTATCGGACGTGGACCTTGATTTGCTCAACGAGTTGCATACGTATGGTAGCGTGCGTAACCTTCGGGACCGTCGCCACGACTTGTATGAGTTGAGGGTAAAAAAACAGTAGTGTTTGCGGTTGAACACAATAGTATTCATGGTTGAACCCAGTAGTGTTCACTATTAAACACAATTATATTCGCCGGAAGAATGCAGTAGGGGCGGGATCTGTCCGCCCTCCCGTGCCGTGTATGCGTGGGAGGGCGGACGAATCCCGCCCCTGCGGTTTATATCGGGGGGAGGATCGCTCGCTTCCCCCCTTCGGAAATGATCTTAATGACTTAGCATCTCAGCCGTGATCGGCGTGAATTTCTCGGCATCCGATTTACGGAGTTGTACGCTGCCGTCGTTCCAGTTGGAAGGCCAACCTCCGATGATGTGTCCGAGGAATACCAGCTTGATCTCGTGCAAGCCTTTTGCCAAGGCCGCGGAGGTGTCATGACGGGAGAAGCGTTTTACCTCGCCACCGTTATTGACCATCAACTTGCCGTCGATCCATACCTCCTCTAAATCCGAAGAGATGTAATAAACGCCATCCTCCGGGATGTTCACGTAGCCGGTAGCGATAGCGGCGTATTGCTTCACGCCTCGCATGGATTCGGGGGCGGGCACTTGGTTGGTCAGTTCACGGGTCGTCTTGATGACCTGTTTCTTACCGGTCTTCTGAGCGGCCTCCAGATTATTTACGCTTAGGTACATGCCATCGAATACCTCCATGTCGAGGCCCGGGGTCGTCTTGGCTACCTCCTTGGCGGGAGCCAGCGTTTGTTTCTCCACGAGGATCGTGCGAGGCTTACCCATCTTGCCGGAAGGCAACACGGAAGCGATCTTCACGGTCGTAGTCTCTGTGATGTCGAAAGGAGCCGTATATACGGTAGATTCCGGGGTAGGCTCGGTGCCATCCAGCGTGTAGACCATCTTCATCGGACGGTTCGTGGTGAATGTCATGGTAGCCTTGTCCGTGAAAGCCACGAAGTTGCAAGAACCGTTCGGTTGCTCGGGCTGCGGGATGTAGTAGTTGATACCGTGTCCGTCTAGGCGAACCTGAGCGTTGTCCAGACGGCGTTCGAAGTCCTTGTAATCCTTCCGGTCCAGCGGGCTCCAAGCGATCTCGGAGAGGGCTAGGATACGAGGATAGATACGGTACTCCATGATGTCCGTGTTATAAAGGTACTCACTCCATACGTTGCATTGCACGCCCTTGATGAAATGCCCTTTACCGGCCGCTGCCAGCGTGTCGGGGACGGGGTTGTACTTATAGACCCGCTCCGCCGTGGTGAATCCTCCGATAGATACCGGGTTGATCTTGTAGTCGCCTTGGAACTGGTCGATATACATACCCTCGCTTCCCGGGGTCATGATCACGTCGTGGTTCATGCTAGCGGCGGCGATACCGCCTTCCTCACCTCGCCAAGACATTACCGTGGCCGATGGAGCCAGACCTCCCTCGAGGATCTCGTCCCATCCGATCATCTTCTTGCCGTGCTTGTTTACGACCTTCTCCATGCGTTGTACGAAATAGCTCTGCAATTTCTCCTCGGCGGAATGTTCCTTGTCGCCTTTCAAGCCTTCCTTACGGATACGGGCCTGACAAAGCGGGCATTTCTCCCAGCTCGTCTTCGGGCACTCATCGCCTCCGATATGGAAATACTCGCCCGGGAATAGGGGAGCTACCTCGGCGATCACGTCCTCGAAGAACTGGAAGGGTTCTTCCTTCCCGGCGCATAATACGATGTCTTCCACGCCCCAGATGATACGGGGAGTACCCTGCTTACCCTCGCAAGACAGTTCCGGATAGGCGGCGATAGCGGCCATCTCGTGTCCCGGAAGCTCTATCTCGGGAACGATCGTGATGAAACGATCCGCCGCGTATTTAACGATATCCTTCACCTCCTCTTGAGTATAGAAGCCTCCGTACTCGGTACCCTCGCCATCGATGCGCTTAGAGCCGATCTCGGTCAGTTTCGGGTACTTCTTGATCTCGATACGCCATCCTTGGTCGTCGGTCAGGTGCCAATGCATGCGGTTGATCTTGAACAAGGCCAATACATCCAGCTGCTTCTTGATATTCTCTACCGGGATGAAATGGCGGCAGGGGTCTAGCATGATACCACGGTAGCCGAAACGAGGCTCGTCCTTGATAGATACGGCCGGAGCGGTCCATGCGATACCTTTCACGGCGGAAGGACTCTCGATCTCGGCGGGCAGCAATTGCAAGAACGATTGCATACCGTAGAAAAGACCTTGAGGGGTCTTGGCTTTGATACGGACGCCGCTGTCGGCTACGTCTAACGTGTATCCCTCGTCGTTTACGTCCAGAGAGCCGTCGATAACCAACGAGATACCGTCGGAGGTCTCTTTGTCGGCGGTAGCTATCTGGTAGCCTGTCGCCGTGTTCATTTTAGCCGCGAAGAACTCGGCTACGGTTTTCGCCTCCGGGGTGGAAGCGTAGATCTTCGTGTTTTTGTTTAGCTTGAAGTTTCCCTCGTTCTGCGTAAGGCTGACCGGTGTCGGGATGATGTTGATACCTTGGTTGTAAGCTTTCGCTTTACCGGGAGCATCATCACACGAGGCCATCAGGCCCAAGACAGCGCCGGCGCAGATTGTAGCAAGGAGCTTTTTCATAGAATTAAAAATTGAAAGTTGAAAATTGAATATTGTTTAGATGTTTTTGAGAGTTTAAAAAGAGAATTGAGAGTTGAAGATAAGATGCCGTTTGGCATCCTTTTCAATTCTCAATTCTCAATTTCCTATTTACCATGCGAAGATAGGATATTCCTTCATGATACCGTTCACCTTCTCACGAACGGCGCCGATAGTCTTATCGCATTCGGGAGCTGCCAATACGGTGTCGATCAGTTCCACGATCTCGCCCATAAGCGGCTCTTTAGCGCCACGGGTCGTGATAGCGGGCGTACCCACACGGATACCGGAGGTCTGGAAGGCCGAGCGGCTGTCGAACGGAACCATGTTCTTGTTCACCGTGATGTCGGCGGCTACCAAGGCTTTCTCGGCCACCTTACCGGTCAGGTCGGGGAACTTCGTGCGCAGGTCGATCAGCATGCTGTGGTTGTCCGTACCGCCGGAGATGATCTTGTACCCTTTGTCCGTGAAAGCCTTGGCCATAGCGGCGGCGTTCGCTTTCACCTGTGCTTGGTACGTCTTGTATTCCGGCTCCAAAGCCTCTCCGAAGGCTACGGCCTTGGCTGCGATCACATGCTCCAGCGGACCGCCTTGGATACCCGGGAATACGGCGGAGTCCAACAACTGAGACATCTTCTTGATCTCGCCTTTCGGTGTTTTCTTACCCCAAGGATTCTCGAAATCCTTACCCAGCAGGATGATACCGCCACGAGGACCCCGCAGGGTCTTATGCGTCGTAGACGTTACGATGTGAGCGTACTCCAGCGGGTTGTTCAGTAAACCGGCGGCGATCAGGCCTGCCGGGTGAGCCATATCGATCATCAATAAGGCGCCTACCTTGTCGGCTATCTCACGCATACGTTTGTAATCCCAGTCACGGGAATAAGCGGAACCACCGCCAACGATCAATTTCGGTTTCTCACGAAGGGCTACTTCCTCCATTTGGTCGTAGTCCACCCGTCCGGTATCTTCCTTTACATTATATTCGGTAGCGTGATAGAGAACGCCGGAGCTATTTACTGGTGAACCGTGGGACAGGTGTCCGCCATGCGACAGGTTCAACCCGAGGAACGTGTCGCCCGGATTCAATACGGCGAAAAATACGGCTGCGTTGGCCTGCGCCCCGGAGTGAGGCTGCACGTTGGCCCATTCGGCGTTGAATAGCTTTTTCAACCGTTCGATAGCGATCGTCTCACTTTGGTCTACTACCTCGCAACCCCCATAATAACGCTTGCCGGGATATCCCTCGGCGTATTTGTTGGTCAGACAGCTTCCCATGGCCTGCATGACCTGGTCGCTGACAAAGTTCTCGGAAGCGATCAACTCAATGCCTTTCAATTGGCGTTGGTGCTCCTTCTCGATAATGTCAAAAATGATGTTGTCTCTTTTCATTACCTCTTAAATTGGTTATTGCAATGATATGTTCCTCATTGAAAAGGAATCCTCGCGAATGTACTATATTATTTTAATACTATTTAAAAGATTCCGTTTAATTATTACAGATGCGCCGGAAACGGCTCCGCTTACCACTTGGTGAGGGTTACGTTTCTGAACTCAACCTCCTTACCCTCGCTCTGTAGCCCGATATGGCCTTCCTTCACCTTGTTGGTTCCGGTGTTCTGGTATACGCCGTTGATGTAAACGGTGATGACGCCGTCTTTCACGAAGATGTTCGCCTCGTTCCACTCTCCGGCGGGCTTCTCGCTAGACGGGTTCACGTTCTTTACGACAGGGAAGAAGGGACGTTCCTCTCCCGGGCGTTGCTGGTACTCGACAAGGTCGGAGCCTCCCAGCAGTACGAACAATCCGGCCCTCCCGGCTTGCAGATTACACTCGATCCCGTTCGGGAAGGGGTTCTTTAGGTCTGCGATATGCAGGAAGATACCGCTGTTCGCGTTGGAATCCCCATTCGGCCAACGCCATTCCACGTGCAATTTATAGTCGCTGTATTTCTCCTTGGTGTACATATAGCCGAAAGGCTGGCCGGTGATGAAGATCTTACCGTCGCGTACGGAATAGACCTGATCGGCGGGGACGGAGTTTTTGTCGACTACGAAATTCCAGTTAGACAGGTCTTTCCCGTTGAACAGTTTCTCGGTCTTCTGTGCGTTCGCCCCATTGGAGAAACAGAAGAGGGAGGCGGCTAATACAGCCAAAGATAGCATTCTTTTTTTCATGGCATTAAACTCTATTTATAGTATGATTAATCAACGATTAGTTTGCGATAGCGTACCCGTTTCGGCTCGGCGTCGCCCAATGTCTTACGTTTGTATTCCTCGTACTCGGAATAGGTCCCTTCGTAGAAGACCACGTTGGAATCGCCCTCGAACGACAGGATATGCGTACAGATACGGTCCAAGAACCAACGGTCGTGAGAGACGACGACGGCGCAACCGGCGAAGTTCTCCAGACCCTCCTCCAAGGCACGTAGCGTGTTCACGTCGATATCGTTGGTCGGCTCGTCGAGCAGCAATACGTTAGCGTCCGCTTTCAGCGTCAGCGCCAGATGCAGGCGGTTACGCTCTCCTCCGGAGAGTACGCCGCATAGCTTCTCTTGATCCGCTCCTGCGAAATTGAATTTAGACAGGTAAGCCCTTGCGTTCACCTCCTTGCCACCCATACGGATGAATTCCTGTCCGCCGGATACGACTTGGTAAACGGTCTTTTTCGGGTCTATATCCTTATGGGTCTGGTCGGCGTAACCTACTTGTACGGTCTCGCCCACCTCGAAGGTCCCCTTGTCGATGCTTTCCATGCCCATGATCATCTTAAATAAGGTAGTCTTACCGGCACCGTTCGGCCCGATGACTCCCACGATACCGTTCGGGGGAAGCATGAAGTTCAAATCATCGAACAGCAATTTATCGCCGAACGCCTTCGCCACATGCTGTGCCTCGATCACCTTATTGCCCAAGCGAGGGCCGTTCGGGATGAAGATCTCCAACTTAGCCTCACGCTCCTTCTGGTCCTCGTTCAAGAGGGCCTCGTACGAGTTCAGACGTGCCTTACCCTTGGCGTGACGGGCCTTCGGCGCCATATTGATCCATTCCAGCTCACGCTCCAAGGTCTTACGGCGCTTGCTGACTTGCTTCTCTTCTTGAGCCATACGCTTCGTCTTCTGGTCTAGCCAAGAGGAGTAATTACCCTTCCAAGGGATACCCTCGCCACGATCCAGCTCAAGGATCCATCCGGCCACGTGGTCTAGGAAGTAACGGTCGTGCGTGATGCAGATAACGGTACCGGCATATTGTTGCAGATGTTGCTCCAGCCAGTCGATCGACTCGGCGTCCAAGTGGTTGGTCGGCTCATCCAACAGCAATACGTCCGGCTGCTGGAGCAGCAATCGGCAAAGGGCCACCCGGCGACGCTCGCCTCCGGACAACGTATCCACCACCTGATCTTCCGGCGGACAACGCAAAGCGTCCATGGCACGTTCCAGACGGCTGTCGAGGTTCCATGCGTCCGTAGCGTCGATCTTGTCCTGCAACTCCGCCTGACGGTTGATCAAGGCATCCATCTTATCCGGATCTTCCAGCACCTCCGGATCGCCGAATCGCTCGTTCACCTCCTCATATTCTTTCAAGGTGTCCACGATCTCCTGCACGCCTTCCTGCACGATCTCCTTCACGGTCTTGCCCGGCTCCAACTTAGGATCCTGCTCCAGATACCCTACGGAATACCCGGGGGAGAAGACCACCTCTCCCTGATAATCCTTATCGATACCGGCGATAATCTTCAGCAACGTAGATTTACCGGAACCATTCAATCCAATGATTCCGATTTTCGCCCCATAGAAAAAGGACAGATATATATTCTTTAAAACCTGTTTTTGAGGCGGAAAGATCTTGTTCACGCCTACCATCGAGAAAATAATCTTCTTATCGTCTGCCATATAATTTTTTGTGTGTTAATTGGTTCCTTAACTTAAAATAATGGTGTACAAATCTACGTAAATATCTTTTATTTTACAAATGAACAAAGATCATAGGTATCAGATATCTACCGATTGCCAAGTTTGGCGTGTGGAGATTACTCGGTTCAATTCTCTTGTGCAAGAAGCCGGTAGATATGCTATTCCTCGGAAGTTGAGCTTTAGCGTTATCATAAATGAGGGTAGGAGAGGTTGTGCGGCGTTGTGGTTAGGACTGTGCGATCATGTGGCTTTAGGTTGTGATGATGCCGAAGATGGACGGCTGGGAGGTTGTGAAGACGATCCGCAAGTATTCGCAGGTGCCGATCATCATGCTGACGGCGAGAGGCGAGGAGAGCGACGAGCTGCAGGGCTTTAATCTGGGCGTGGATGAGTATATTTCCAAACCGTTCAGTCCGAAGATCCTGGTCGCACGTGTGGAGGCGATCCTGCGCCGCAGCAACGGCGGCAGCCAGGATGTGATCGATGTGGGCGGCATCCACATTGATAAGACGGCACATCAGGTCAGCGTGGATGGAAAACCGGTGGATTTAAGCTACAAGGAATTTGAGCTGATGACGTATTTTGCAGAGAATCAGGGAATTGCGCTTTCGAGAGAAAAAATTCTGAATAATGTATGGAATTATGATTATTTCGGCGATGCGCGGACGATCGATACGCATGTGAAGAAGCTTCGGAGTAAGCTGGGCGAGAAAGGCGAGTATATCAAGACGATCTGGGGCATGGGCTACAAATTTGAGGTAAGCGAATGAAACGTTCGGTCCGATGGAAATTTACAATCATATTTGCCGGGTTGATGACGGTTGCAATCGCGCTTATCTGGTGTATCAATAACTGGTTTCTGTCCGGATATTACCAGAATTATAAGATTCATACGCTGGAAAAGGGATATCGGGCGATTGACGCGATTATCCAGGATGAGGTCCGGAATGGCGAGAGTTCTCTGGAGGACGCACAGGCGGAGCTGAATTCGGGTTGGAAAGAGTACCAGAAGTCGAAAGATGGAAGTTCTGATATGGACAGTGCGGATGGCGGTTCGGCTCAGTCTGGTAAAAATGGAACCGGTGATAGGGCTGGCGCTGAGACACAGGATGCGCTGGGTGAATATGCGGAAGGTGACACGGTGGTGCTGGAGGATGACTCGGAGGATGCATCGGCGGATGCACTGGATGGGGAGGAAGCTTCGAGCGGCGGTGTCCGGCTGACAAATGTGATCCGCGAGCTGCGTGACCGGTCGAATATTTCCCTGCTTTTATATGACAGCGAGAGTGACCAGACACTCGTCTCCTCGGCGCGGGATGTGGAAGTCATGCGTAACCGGGTGCGGCGCTATATCGTCGGTCATGCGGGGGCGAAGCGGGATGTATTGCGGGAATATGACAACTACATGATTCAGAAGACGTTTGACCCGCTCAGCAAGACGTTTTATCTGGAAAGCTGGGGATTTTTCTCGGATAATGCGACCATTTTCATCATGACGATGCCGATGGAGAGCATCCATGAGAAAGGGGCATTTACCGGTGCCATCAGCGACCGTAACGGATATTTTGCTGAGGCTAATGGCGGCACCATCTT
>ENA-UEPQ01000985-UEPQ01000985.1-human-gut-metagenome-genome-assembly--contig:-NODE-985-length-13004-cov-4.532065_pt1 | contig 13004 bp, 10 predicted proteins | sample MGYA00242903_ERZ507922 | MGnify/ENA primary metagenome ERZ507922 (study PRJEB26167, sample SAMN06115483) | human gut metagenome | host: Homo sapiens | place: China:Sichuan | collected 2014-10-16... | reverse complement strand
TACATTATTGGAAAAGCATGGTTCCGTGTATCTCCGTGGAAAAAATTTGGATTTATATAAGAAAAGTGAGGAAAAAGTATGCAGTTTCAGTGGTATCCGGGACATATGACGAAAGCAAAACGTCAGATGCAGGAAGACATAAAATTAATTGATCTGGTGATCGAGCTTGTGGATGCGAGAATCCCGTTAAGCAGTCGGAACCCGGATATTGATGAGTTGGGAAAAAATAAAGCGCGACTGATCATCATGAACAAATCAGATTTGTCTGATGAGAATCAGAACAAAGAATGGGCAGCCTATTTTAAAAAGATGGGCTACTATGTTGTCGGTCTGGATGCGAGAACCAAGACAGGCATGAAAACAGTTACAAATGTAGTAGTGGAAGCCTGTAAGGAAAAGATTGAGCGTGACAGAAGAAGAGGAATCTTAAATCGTCCTGTCCGTGCGATGGTAGTCGGAATTCCAAATGTTGGAAAATCGACGTTTATCAATTCCTATGCGGGAAAGGCATGTGCCAAAACTGGAAATAAACCGGGTGTGACAAAAGGAAAACAGTGGATCAGACTGAACAAAAATCTGGAATTACTGGATACACCGGGAATTTTGTGGCCGAAATTTGAAGATCAGATGGTTGGACTGCGTCTTGCACTGATCGGGGCAATCAAAGATGAAATTTTGAATATTGATGAATTGTCACTGGAGCTGATCAAAGTTCTGACAAGAGATTATGCCGGAATTTTAACAGACCGCTATGGTGTAGATGAGACACAAACTCTGGTGAAGATTTTAGAGCAGATTGCAGAGAACCGCAAATGCATTTCCAAAGGAAACGAATTGGATTATAGCAAAGCGGCAGCACTTCTGATTGATGAATTCCGAGGCGGAAAGCTTGGAAAGATTACTTTGGAGCGGCCACAGATGCAGGCTGAATAAAGCCGGTGATGAACCTATTTTATACAGAAAGCGTCAAAAGTTGACAAAGGATAAGTGGACAGAATGGCAGAGAAAAAAATCGGTGAGATCAAAGAAGAACTTAAGGCAGTGGACGATGAGAAACTGCCTTCTTTTATAGAAACATATGAAAAAGACGAGCGTTCCGGTGTTGTGAAAATCGTAGAGCAGGCAAAGAAACGGTTTGAAAAATTAGAGGCAGAGAAGCTGCGCATTGAAAATCTGAAAAAATATGAGCGGGAATATGCAGATTATGGCTATATCTGCGGTATTGACGAAGTCGGAAGAGGACCGCTTGCCGGTCCGGTGGTAGCTGGCGCAGTTATTTTGCCAAAAGACTGCGATATTTTGTATATCAACGATTCTAAGAAGCTTTCTGCTGCAAAGCGGGAAGAATTGTATGATGTGATCATGGAAAAGGCAGTTGCGGTAGGTATTGGAATGGCAAGCTCACAGAGGATTGATGAAATCAATATTTTGCAGGCAACTTATGAGGCAATGCGTGAGGCTATAAGCAAATTAAGCGTAAAACCCGATATATTATTAAATGATGCGGTCACGATTCCCGGAGTTTCCATCAGACAGGTGCCAATTATCAAAGGAGATGCAAAAAGTATTTCCATTGGGGCAGCGAGCATTGTTGCGAAGGTTACAAGGGACCGCCTGATGGTAGAGTATGACAAGGTTCTGCCACAGTATGGATTCGCATCCAATAAAGGCTATGGTTCGGCGGAACATATCAAGGCATTGCAGGAAGTTGGACCATCTCCGATACATCGTGCCAGCTTTATCAAAAATTTTGTTTAAGGGATATGGACTACCGTATTAGAAATTGCTTCTGATCGCAGGAAAAATTTTACTATAGGGGAAGTTTGTATCAAGTGAGGCGAAACCATGCACATATCCGATATGTTAGGACAATACAACAGAAATATTTCAAGCGGAACAGAAGAGTTGAAGGCAGCTTCCGGTATGCAGAAAGTAGTATCTACACTGGAAGAATTGTCTTCTGGAAGTGTTTTTGAGGGAACCGTCAGTTCTGTGAAGAACGGAAAAGTGACTCTGGCACTTAGCGATGGACAGACGATCACAGCAAGATTGTCTGGAAAAGTGCCACTTTCGCAGGGAACGCCGATGTTTTTTCAGGTAAAAAGCAATGACGGTGCGACCATTGAAATCAAACCGTACACAGGCGCTGGCAGTGGAGGAAATCCAATTCTTACCAATGCACTGACGGAAGGAACCGTACCTGTGACGGAGCGGAATCTTGCAATGGTCGATGCCATGATGAAAGAGCAGATGCCAATTGATAAGCAAAGCCTTTTAAATATGGCAAGAATCGCGAATATGAATCCCGGTGTAGATATTACTACAGTTGTAAACATGACAAAGCTTGGAATCCCGGTTTCGCCGGAGATGGCAGCGCAGTTTGAAAATTACATGACGGATGAGCATGCCATTTTACAGGAGATGGATCAGGCGATGAACGAACTGGCTGATCTTGCTGGCTCTCATGATCTGACACCGAATCAGGCGGTACAGATGAATCATAAGATTCTCTCAATCCTTCTTCCAGAGCAGACTGCTGCCGGAGCACCGGTCAATACAGAGGGGCAGATAGAAATCGGTGGACAGACAACGGCAGAAGGGCAGATTGTGACTGGCGGACAGATAACGGCAGAAGGACAGACGACGTCGGAAGGACAGATTTTGACTGACGGACGGCTAGGCGCAGAGGAACAGACTGTAAACGGAGAGCAGACCACAACAGCAGGACAAGCCATACAGGAAGGAACAGGTGGTCAGGCAATTGGTGAGGTTTTATCAGATCAGCAGTTTTCAAGTCTTGGAAGGTTATTGCAGAATATTCCTTCACTGGTAGAAAGTACAAAACTTTTCCCGGAAGCGATGGAGCAGGATATTTTTATCGACACGTTGGAGGATGAAAGCGTAGCACAGAATCTGATGACAGAGGACGCTGCATGGAAAGCTGCGGACGGCAAAACGGCATTGGACAAAAATCTGACCGTCTCTGATTTTCTGCGCACAGTATCACAGCTTTTATCTGAAAACAATGGAATGGCATCGCAGAGTATCCAAAAATTATTCGGAAGTGATGCATATAAAAGTCTGCTTCGGAATGTGATGGAACAGCAGTGGCTGATACAGCCGGAAGCGTTGAAACAGGAGAAAAAGATCAGCCAGCTTTACGAAAAATTAGAGCAGCAGATGAGACAGGTGGAAGATGCGCTGAAAGAGGCAGGCGTTACGAAAACCAGATTTCCGGAAACTGCGGCAGAGGTGCGCGGTAATATTGAATTTATGAATCAGCTCAATCAGGCATATACATATGTACAGGTGCCATTGAAGATGTCCGGTCAGAATGCAAACGGAGAACTTTATGTATACACGAATAAAAAGAATCTGAGAGATCCGGATGCGGAGCTGAGTGCTTTTTTACACCTGGAGCTGGAACACCTTGGTTCTACCGATGTCTCAGTGAAAATGCAGCATCGGAATGTCAAAACAAATTTTTATATGGCTGACGATGCGTCCTATGATCTTGTGGAAAAGTATCTGCCCATTCTGGAACAAAAGCTGAAAGACAAAGGTTATCAGTGTACCATAACGATGACAAAGGAAGAAAAGAAGGTCAGCTTTGGGGATGATTTCCTGCGGAAAGATATGCCACAGACGGGAACACTGCATCGGTATTCGTTTGATGTGAGAGCCTAGTATATCAGATACAAAACAGAGGTGGTGAGCGGATATGGCATGGGATAATGAAAAGAAAAAGGTAAAAACAGCGGTAGCAGTAGCATATGAGCCGGGAGATAAAGCACCGAAGATCCTTGCCAGTGGCAGGGGCGAAGTGGCAGAAAAGATCATCGCAAAGGCAAAAGAAAATGATGTCCCTTTCTATAAAGATAATAAGCTGGCGGAGACGCTATCGAAATTAGAGATCGGGGATGCGATTCCACCGGAACTTTATGAAGTAGTCGCTGAGATCCTTGTGTTTGTGGATGATATGGATAAGATGAAGGCAAAATTGCAGCAGGCAGATATGTTATCATAAATGAAGTGAAATTGCAGCAGATGAATGGCATAATCAAATAGTGTGCTGCAGGAAGTGAATAGAATGAGGGACAGCAGGCACAAAAGAAGGATGCTGCTGTAGAAAAGAGGGTTTTATCAATAAGAGAAGTGTGGGAACTGCCTATGAAAAACTGGCAGGTGCATATTTGGAACAGCAGGGGTATGAGATTTTAGAATATAATTACAGATGCCGCATGGGAGAAATCGATATCGTGGCAAGACAGGGCGGATATCTTGTGTTTGTGGAAGTGAAATACCGTGCGGACAACGCAGCGGGAAATCCACTTGAGGCGGTGACTGCTGCAAAACAGAGAACGATTTCCAAAGTAGCTTCGTATTATTGCCTGACACATGGTTATGGAACATATACACCTTGCAGGTTTGATGTGGCGGCAATTTTGGGAGAGCAGATAAAAGTCATTCAGAATGCATTTGACTATCAGGGGTTCTGAGAGGGTGAAAGAATGCATTTTTATGGCTGCTTTTTCGCAGGACAAAATCAGGAGAGTTGTAAGCGATATGGAACATAAAAGCTGGAAGCGGAAAAACAATACAGGAGTGCCGGCAGAGGTGATACATCATCCTGGGGCTGGCGTGGAAGTGCCGCTTTTACATTTTCCGTTATTGGAGAAAACAGGAATCGTAAAAGAAGGTTTTACCACAAGACTTGGCGGCGTGAGTGAGGGTATTTTTTCCACCATGAATCTGAGTTTTACAAGAGGAGATGAAGAGGAGGCAGTCCGGGAAAATTACAGAAGACTTGCATCAGCGCTTGATGTGGATTATGATAAATTTGTTTTTACGGATCAGACACATACGACAAATGTAAGAAAAGTGACGGCGGAGGATGCCGGAAATGGACTTACGAGAGAACGGGAATTTCATGATACAGATGGACTGATCACGGATGTGCCGGGCTTAGTGTTATCAACGTTCTATGCGGACTGTGTTCCGCTGTATTTTGTCGATCCGGTGCATTGTGCCATCGGGTTAAGTCATTCCGGCTGGCGTGGAACAGTAAACCGCATGGGAAAAGCGACTATCGAGGCGATGCGGAGGGAATATGGAAGCAGACCGGAGGAACTGCGCTGTGCGATCGGACCGTCCATCTGTCAGGACTGCTACGAGGTGAGCGGGGATGTTGCGGTGGAGTTTGAGCGGGCATTTGCAGGACATGAGCGTGAAATCCTTCTTGCAAAAGAAAATGGAAAATATCAGCTTGATCTCTGGAAGGCAAACGAAATTGTACTGCTTGATGCAGGTGTCCTGCCGGAACATTTAGAAATCACGGACATTTGCACGTGCTGCAATCCTGACTTACTTTTTTCCCACCGCGCAAGCCACGGTAAGCGCGGAAACCTCGGGGCATTTTTATGTTTAAAATAAGATAAAGGAGCAAAAGATATGAGTAAAAATTATGTAGATTATATGGTAGAAGAGACAAAGAATATCCTCGCAATCGACAGTCCATCCGGCTACACAAAAGAGGTGGCAGACTATGTCATGGGAGAATACAAAAAACTCGGATATGAGCCAAAGCTTACGGTAAAAGGCGGTGTGCTCGTACCAATCGGCGGCAGGGACAAAGAGAACGCCGTTCTTTTGGAGGCACATATTGATACGTTAGGTGCCATGGTGGCAGAGATCAAAGCCAACGGAAGACTTCGTGTTACAGCAGTAGGTGGCATGAATGCAAACAATGCAGAGGGAGAAAACTGTAAAGTTGTCACCAGATTTAACGGAAAATACGACGGAACATTACAGCTGATCAACGCTTCCATTCATGTAAACGGAGAATATAACGATACGAAGAGAAGCTATGATTCTGTGGAAGTTGTTCTGGATGAAAAAGTAAAATCAAAAGAGGATGTGGAGAAACTCGGCATTATGACAGGCGATTTTGTCTGCTTTGATCCGAGAACAACTGTGACAGAATCCGGTTACATTAAGAGCCGGTTCTTAGATGACAAATTAAGTGTTGGAATTTTATTAGGCTATGCAAAATATTTGAAAGAGGAAAATGTGACACCGGATCGTATGATCTATCAGCACATCACTGTATTTGAGGAAGTAGGACACGGTGGCGCTGCCTCTGTCCCGGAAGGCGTGACAGAAGTGATCTCTGTGGACATGGGATGTGTCGGTGACGGACTTGCCTGTGATGAGACACAGGTATCTATCTGTGCAAAGGACAGCCACGGACCATATCACTATGATGTGGTAAATGGTCTTGTGAAAGCGGCAAAAGAGAACAATATTGATTTTGCAGTGGATGTCTATCCATACTATGGTTCAGATGCAGATGTTGCGCTGACCGCCGGATATGATGTGCGCCACGGACTGATCGGTTCGGGTGTATATGCATCACACGGTTATGAGAGAAGCCATGTGGATGGAGTAAAGAATACGTTTGAACTTCTGAAGGCTTATCTCGGATAGCAGAAACGATGCTGCCTTTGAAAAGAATGGCATATTAAAGATTTCTTAATAATATCCTAGGATTATCTTCATTGTAATAGAAGACCTCTCGTGCTATATTAACTGTATGAAGAATGATAGTACACATCATACAGCTAATACAGATGGGAGGTTTGTTATTTGATTCAGTTAAATTACAGGGATGCAAAACCAATTTATGAACAGATCAAAGATGGTCTGAGAAAGCTGGTTATCACGAATTCCCTTATTGCAAATGAAAAGCTGCCCTCCGTGCGGGAAATGGCTTCGAAGCTTGCCATCAATCCAAATACCATCCAGAAGGCATACCGGGAACTTGAGGCAGAGGGATATGTCTATACCGTTGCCGGAAAAGGAACATTCGTCGCCGAGCGGAAAGAAGTGCTGGGTGTCAGAAATGAAGAACTGATGAAGGAATTTGATGAAGTGGTGACGGAACTGTTGTTTTTGGCGATGGATGAGGACAGTTTGAAAACACGTATTGAACAATTGGCTAAAGGGGGAGAGGCACAATGATCCAGGTTCATAATTTAAAGAAAAAGTTTGATGATTTTCAGGCGTTGAACGGCGTGGAAATGCATGTGGGAAAAGGTGATATTTATGGACTGGTCGGGCCAAACGGAGCAGGAAAGTCTACGTTGATCCGCCATCTTACCGGAGTTTATAAGGCAGATGAGGGAGAGATCCTGATCGACGGTGAACCGGTATTTGAAAACCGGAACATCAAGCAGAGGATGGCTTATATCCCGGATGAACTGTTTTATTTTATGCAGGCAGATACGATGGAGATGAAACGCTTTTATGAAGGCATCTATCCACAGTTTGACAGTAAGCTTTTTTATAAAATGCAGGAATTTTTCCCGACGATCGATGTGAAACGCACTATCAGACGGCTGTCGAAAGGCATGCAGAAACAGGTAGCGTTCTGGCTTGCTATCTGCTGTAAACCGGATCTGCTGATCTTAGACGAACCGGTGGACGGACTTGATCCTGTGATGCGCAGACAGATCTGGAGTATCTTAATGGCGGAAGTGGCAGAGCGGAAAATGACAGTTTTAGTGTCTTCCCATAACCTGAGGGAACTGGAGGATACCTGTGACCATGTGGGCATCATGCACCATGGAAAAATTATGATCGAGCGGTCTTTGAGCGATCTTCAGGGAAATATTTCCAAGATACAGGTGGCATGTCAGAATGGTGTGCCAAAATTGCCGGATGATTTTGAGGTGCTGCATATGGCAAACACAGGGCGTGTCTATACCCTGATCGTAAAAGGTGATCCGAAGGAGGCAGAGAAAGTTCTTCTGACAGAAAATCCTACCATTGTTGATGTGCTTCCGTTGACACTGGAGGAAATCTTTATTTATGAATTGGGAGGTGTGGATTATGAAGTCAAAGACATCCTGCTTTAACAAAACAATTTTCAAAAAAAATATGACACATTTCTGGCCTTTGTGGGCATTGTACAGTTGTTATCTGATCGTTTCGCTTCCGGTCGGACTGTGGTTTAATATGCGGTATTATCTGCAGGATGACAGTTACAGCCAGCTCCAGAGACAGGTTTATGCGATCAGTGGCGCTATGCGGGCAGCCATGAATCCGGTGATCACATTTGCATTTGCAGCAGTGATGATCATGGCAGTGTTTTCCTATCTGTATTCTGCAAAGAATACGAATATGATCCATTCACTTCCGGTGGACAGACGGGAGTTGCTTGTGACGAATATCATATCTGCGTTTGCATTTATGGTCGTTCCGCAGATCCTGACCTTTATTATCACGGTGTTCGTCTGCATTGGTGCACATATCACCAATATCCAGTACATTTTATACTGGTTTGGTGCAGAAGCCGCAATGACGTTTTTTGCACTGGCGCTCGGCGCATTTGTGGCGATGTTTACCGGACAGCTCCTGGCATTTCCGGTGTATTATGTCGTAGTCAATTATCTGTATGTAGGATGCTGGTATCTGATCAACATGGTGATAGAGAGTGTCTGCTTTGGGGTGTCAAACAATTGGAATCCGGGGAAATCCTGTATTTTGTCTCCTATTTATTATCTGACAAACAATCTGCGGATACAGTCAGTAGAAAACAGTGAGTATGTGACGGTTGGAATCGAGTTTAAGGGTGCATATCTGCTCGGGATTTATGCAGTGGCAGGTGTGGTATTCCTGATCGCAGCCTATCAGTTGTATAAATGGAGAAAATTGGAGACTGCAGGTGACCTTATCAGCATGCGGGGAATCAAGCCGGTGTTCCGCTGGGGCGTGGCTGTCTGCGCCGGTCTGCTTGGAGGAACTGCCGTTGCTGACACGATCGGAAACAGTTTTTCTTCGGCAAAGGTACATTTTTGGATACTTGCAGCAGGCACCCTGATCTTTGGTGCGATCGGCTTTTTTGTGGCGGAGATGCTTATTGAGAAGAATTTCCGTGTGTTCCACAAAAAGAGAGTTGGGGAATGGGCAGTCTTAACGGTTGTTCTGGCAGCATTTCTGGGTGCACTGAAACTGGATCTATTCCGGATCGAAGGAAAAATACCGGATGTTTCAGAGGTTAAGGTGGTATCGCTCAATCTGGACTATACGCTCCGCTATACCGAACCGGATGATATTCAGAAGATCATAGATCTCCAGAAAGAGATCCTGGCACAGAAAGAAGAGTGCCTGAGCGCAGAGAACCAATATTATCTCTCAATCACATATACCCTGAAGGATGGTAAGAAGCTGCGGAGAAGTTATACAGTTCCGGTTGGGCAGGCTGCGGCTGCGGACAAAGATTCTGTCGTCGCAAAAGTGACTGCGTTAGAGAGTGATCCGGATAAGATGATGCAGAACATGTTTGGCAATTACTATAAGACGAATGAGTATTATGCCGGCAGTATTTCATTTGTAGATGAGAACGGCAGAACAGAGGATTACCGTTTTACACAGGAAGAACTTGACGCTGTCATGGAGGCGGTGCAGAAAGATGTGGAAGCGGGAAACATGACGTACTATCAACTTTATTCGCTCCGTGCCGGTGATGAGGATAACACGTACAGGGATCGTTATTTTAACAATCTGGATATCAGTTTTTATAATCCGGACGGTATCATCTGGAATTACAGTTCTTACAGTGTGGATGGGGTTGATGTGACAGAAGCGGTGCTGACAGGGGAGAAGACTGCAGAAGAGGCAGAAGCTTATTTCCCAAACAGTGACAGCGCCTATGTTGAGTTCGGAAGCAAATGCACAAACATTATTGAGACATTGAAAAAACTTGGGATTTTGAACAGTGAGCGAAAACTTATGACTTATGATGAGTATGACGCACTGATGAATCCGGTTACGGCAGTAAGGGAAAAAGGAATACCGCACATTTCCTAGACAAAACGCATAGTTCAGAAAAAAGATGGAATAAATATTGTTATTCCATCTTTTTTATTGTAAACTGTTATTGTTATTTTTAGCGTAACGGTAGAAAGCCATTTAAGGTTATAACAGGAAAGTAGTGGAGATCCCAGTTCTTTCCGTGATACATGAGAAAAGGAGTTTTATCAATGAGTAAACCAGTCGTAGCGATTGTTGGACGCCCGAATGTAGGAAAGTCTACGTTATTTAATGCACTTGCAGGTGAGCGTATTTCAATTGTACAAGATACACCGGGCGTTACAAGAGACCGTATTTATGCGGAGGTGTCGTGGTTAGATCACAATTTTACCATGATCGATACCGGAGGTATTGAACCGGACAGTAACGATATTATTTTATCACAGATGAGAGAGCAGGCAGAGATTGCGATTGCAACTGCAGACGTGATCATGTTTATTGTCGATGTCAGACAGGGATTGCAGGATTCGGATTCCAAAGTTGCAGATATGCTGCGTCGTTCCGGCAAACCGGTCGTGCTGGTTGTCAATAAAGTGGACAGCTTTGAAAAGTATATGGCAGATGTCTATGAGTTCTATAATCTTGGAATCGGAGATCCGTTCCCGGTTTCTGCCGCTTCCATGTTGGGACTTGGAGATATGTTAGATGAAGTGGTGAAATATTTCCCGGAATATAAGAAAGATGACGAGGAGGACGACCGTCCGAAGATCGCCATTATCGGAAAACCGAATGTTGGAAAATCATCCCTCATCAATAAACTGGCGCAGGAGGACCGCGTCATTGTATCGGATATCGCAGGTACAACCAGAGATGCAATCGATACTGATATTAAGTACAATGGAAAAGAATATGTGTTTATCGATACCGCAGGATTGAGACGTAAGAATAAGATCAAAGAAGAGATCGAGCGTTACAGTATTATCCGTGCAGTGACAGCCGTTGAGCGTGCAGATGTCTGTATTATTGTGATCGACGCTACCGAGGGCGTGACCGAGCAGGATGCCAAGATCGCAGGAATCGCACATGACCGTGGAAAGGGAATCATCATCGCAGTCAATAAATGGGATGCAATTGAAAAAGATGATAAGACCATCTACCGCCATACCGAGAAAATCCGTGACATCTTAAGCTTTATGCCGTATGCGGAGATTATTTTCATCTCTGCAAAATCAGGACAGCGTCTCAATAAGATTTTTGAGACGATCGATGTCGTGATCGAGAACAACAGCATGCGTGTGGCAACCGGTGTATTGAATGAAATCGTTACCGAGGCAGTTGCGATGCAGCAGCCGCCATCGGATAAGGGAAAGAGACTGCGTATTTATTACACGACGCAGGTTTCAGTAAAACCGCCAACCTTTGTGATCTTTGTGAATGATAAACAGCTGATGCATTTCTCCTACACAAGATATCTGGAGAACCGCATCCGTGATACGTTTGGATTCCGGGGAACAGCCCTTCGTTTTATCATCAGAGAGAGAAAGGAAAATGAAAAATGATCATCGCCAGGATAATTGCAGTAGCGATCGGCTACGCCTGCGGATTATTTGAAACAGGTTATTTTTATGGGAAAAAGAAAGGTGTGGATATCCGCACAAAAGGAAGCGGCAATTCCGGTGCGACAAACACCTTAAGAACCTTTGGCTGGAAGGCAGGACTTGTGACCTGCCTTGGTGATATTTTAAAAACAGTAGCGGCAGTGTTAGCCGTTAAACTGATCTTTGGAAGAACATATACAGAAGACATCATTCTTCTGGAGCTGTATGCAGGTTTTGGAGCGGTGCTCGGACACAATTTTCCGTTTTATCTGAAGTTCAAAGGCGGAAAAGGAGTTGCATGTACCGGTGGAATGGTGCTTGCAGTATTTCCGATCGTTGCACCGGTCAGTATGGGACTTTTTCTGGTGATCAGCGCAGTGACAAAGTATGTATCTCTCGGCTCGATCATCGGACTGATCAGTGTTTTCGTCCAGGTGGTCGTATATGGACAGCTTGGGATTATCACAGTTCCAATGGGAATCCGTGCGGAATTTTACATAGTGACAGCCTGTTTTACCATTTTAGGGGTATGGCAGCACCGTGCAAATATCAGACGTCTTGCAAATGGCACAGAGAATAAGATCGGTGCGAAAAAGAAGGAGCAGAAATAATTTTTTGATTTGGAGTGAGAAAAAATGGCAGATGTTGCGATCATAGGAGCAGGAAGCTGGGGGATCGCCCTTGCAAAAGTACTGCATACCAATGGAAATAAAGTGACAGTGTGGTCGATCGTGGAAGATGAGATTACCATGCTGAAAGAAAAACATGAGCATGTGCAGAAACTTCCGGGGGTAAAACTGCCGGAAGATATGGAATTTACGACAGATCTGGAATCTGCGGTTTCAGGTAAAGCATACCTGATCCTTGCAGTGCCGTCTGTATTCACAAGAAGCACAGCAAAGAGCATGGCGCCTTTTGTGAAAGAGGGACAGATCATCGTGTGCGTGGCTAAGGGAATCGAGGAAGAGACACTGATGCCGCTTACTGACATTGTGGAGCAGGAGATCCCGCAGGCAGAGGTTGCAGTGATGTGTGGACCAAGCCATGCGGAAGAAGTTGGAATCGGACTTCCAACTACGGTTGTAGCAGGAGCGAAAAAACGTGCTGTTGCAGAGGAAATCCAGGACATTTTCATGAACAACGTTTTCCGTGTGTATACAAGCCCGGATGTGCTTGGCATGGAACTTGGCGGTTCGTTAAAGAACGTGATCGCGCTTGCAGCCGGAATGGCAGACGGTCTGGGATATGGTGATAACACGAAAGCGGCACTCATCACCAGAGGAATGTTTGAGATGAACAAGCTTGCTGTGACGATGGGCGCAAAACAGGAGACGTTAAACGGACTTACCGGAATCGGTGATCTGATCGTGACCTGTGAGAGTAAACACAGCCGTAACCGCAAAGCCGGAATGCTGATCGGACAGGGTTACACCATGCAGCAGGCGATGGACGAAGTGAAAATGGTCGTAGAAGGTGTCTACTCTGCGAAAGCAGCGATCGCCCTTGCAAAAAAATACGGTGTAGATATGCCGATCATTGAGCAAGTCAACAAAGTATCATTTGAGGACAAACCGGCAAAAGAGGCAGCCAATG
>ENA-UEPQ01000972-UEPQ01000972.1-human-gut-metagenome-genome-assembly--contig:-NODE-972-length-13118-cov-7.273829_pt1 | contig 13118 bp, 9 predicted proteins | sample MGYA00242903_ERZ507922 | MGnify/ENA primary metagenome ERZ507922 (study PRJEB26167, sample SAMN06115483) | human gut metagenome | host: Homo sapiens | place: China:Sichuan | collected 2014-10-16... | reverse complement strand
AGGAATAGGAATGAATAAGGGCTATATAGGATGGGTCTCTTCCTTGTCTTTATTGATTAGCGTGATTTGCTTCTGCCCTCAATGTAAACAACCAAAAAGCAAATTTAAAGAATTAGTAGAGACAGAAGGTGCGTTACAATTCGTTGACGAACATGTACTAGGTGTTGCTAAAGGTGTAGACCCAGTGATTTTGGAAGGTCTGAACGCTCACTTTATGGGAGAATGTACCGAAGTTGGTATGTATTTGGCCATGAGCCGTCAAGCAGACCGTGAGGGTTATCCTGAGGTAGCTGAGGCATTCAAGCGTTACGCTTGGGAAGAGGCTGAGCACGCTGCTAAGTTTGCGGAGCTTCTTGGCGACGTAGTTTGGGATACGAAGACTAACTTGAAAAAGCGTATGGAAGCTGAGGCTGGCGCATGCGAGGACAAGAAACGTATCGCTACATTGGCTAAACAACAGAATTTGGATGCGATCCATGATACCGTACATGAGATGTGCAAAGACGAGGCACGTCATGGCAAAGGATTTGAAGGTTTATATAATCGTTATTTCAAGTAATTTAGAGGTATTAGTTATATGTTTTAAAGAGGGGCGTTCTGTGAAGAATGCCCTTTTTTGTATTTGATAAAGTAATTTTAGCCTTTCAAGAGAATAACGATACTATATTTTATGTACTTTTGTACACGTCAACCACAAGGAAAGATGCCGGAGTGGTCGAACGGGCCGCACTCGAAATGCGGTGTACGGGTAACTGTACCGGGGGTTCGAATCCCTCGCTTTCCGCAGAAAAGAGGATGTGTCCACCAAATATCATGACACACCCTCTTTTTCTATGTCGTCACTGATTTAGTGCCGATATGGAACTGACAACTTCACACATACAGTTTATCAAAGAACATGCAACAGACGATTTAACCCGCCTGTTGCTTTCCGCTGCCAAGTATCCCGGAATGGATATTCCCTTTTTAGTCGATCAGATTGCTGTCCGAAGGCAGATCCGGGAGAAGTTGCCGTCGTGGTTTGAGAACGGACAATTGGTTTTTCCGGCTAAGATTGCGGCGGAACAGTGTTCATCTGAACAGACAGCAGCTTATAAACAGGAACTGATTGGTGAAAGTTGGACTATTTGCGACCTGACGGGAGGACTGGGAATCGATAGCTATTTTCTTTCCCGCAAGGCGAAACATTTGACTTATATAGAACGTTTTCCTGTTTATTGTGAAGCCGCGAAACATAATTTTTCTGTCTTGGAGGCCAACAATATAACGATCATAAATGCTGATGCCGCCCAAGTTGTTGATACCCTTCCGGAGGTCGATGCTTTCTATATCGATCCTGCACGCCGAGGAGAATCTAACAAGCGGGTTTTTGCTTTGCAGGATTGTGAACCTAACCTGCCCGGACTGTTGCCGGCGCTTCTGAAACGTTCCCCGCGCGTCATTGCAAAGCTTTCGCCGATGGCAGATATACAAATGACTTTGGAGCTGTTGCCGGGGACGACATCCGTGCATGTCCTTTCGGTTAGGAACGAATGCAAGGAACTGCTTTTTGTGGTGGAACGAGAGGCGGATGGCAGAGAACCGTTAGTCCGGTGCATCAATTTCGGACTGGATGGAATACAATCTTTCTCTTTTACATTAGAAGAGGAACGTAGCGCCGTATTGGTTCCTGCCGGTCAGGTAGGTACATATTTGTATGAACCGAATGCCTCGGTTTTAAAAGCCGGCGCATTTAAGCAGATTGCCGTCCGGACGGGAGTGAAGAAGTTGCAGGTGAACAGCCATCTATATACAGCGGACCATTTAGTTTCCGACTTTCCTGGTCGCAGATTCCGAGTGGATGAAGTGCTGTCTTTTACCGGAAAACTCTGTAAAGGACTATCAAAGACAATCCCCCAAGCAAATATAACCGTGCGTAATTTTCCTCTCTCCGTAGAAGAACTGCGTAAGCGGACGAAGATCACCGACGGAGGCCATGTCTATCTCTTTGCAACTACCTTGGTGGATGGAGAAAAGGTGCTGGTCAAGTGTTCCAAAGCCTGATCGATCAGGTGAATAACATCAGCACCAATTGTGCTGAAATCACGCGGATAAACATTGAAAGCGGATAGACGGTGGCATAAGAAACGGAGGGTTCGTCGCCATCGACAGTCGTGTTGGCATAGCTCAGTGCCATCGGGTTTGCCATGCTCCCGCAGAGCATACCCACGTTGTGCGCATAATCGAGTTTGAAAAATTGCGAAGATATGAAACCGACGATCAGCACCGGCACGATCGTCAGCAGAAATCCAAGCCCGATCCAAAGCAATCCTTCTGCCCGAAAAACCGTTTCGAAGAAATGTACACCCGAATCGATCCCCAATCCCGCTAAATAAATAATGATCCCCAGTTGACGAAGCATCAGGTTGGCACTCATTGTCGTGTAGGTTGTCAGGTGGAAACGAGGGCCGAATGCGCCCATCAGGATTCCGACGATGATCGGGCCTCCGGCGATCCCTAATTTGACTGGCGTACTCATCCCTGGTAACGTGATCGGCAATGCTCCTAACAGCATCCCCAGCGATATACCAATGAAGACAGCCAAGAGGTTCGGATTGTTTAACCGCTTGATCTCATCCCCTAAAATCTTTCCGACTGTGTTTACCGAATTCGCTTCTCCCACGATAGTCAACCGGTCACCGATTTGCAGGCGCAGGTCGGGAGAGGCCAGCAGGTCTATACCGGCACGGTTCACACGCGTAATATTGATACCGTAGAGGTTGCGAAGGCGGAGAGAGCCTAATTTCACACCGTTCACTCGGTTGCGTGTCACCGCGATGCGGCGCGAGATCAGTTGGCTGTCAATAGCATTCCAGTCGATATCCGCCTTGTTCCAATCTACATTCTCCTGCTCGCCGAAAAGGACTTTAATATTTTCGACATCCGATTTAACGGAGATGATCAAAAGGTGGTCATGCTCGTGAAGTAAGGTGTCCGAAGTCGGAATGCTTACTTTACCGTTTCTCCATACACGTGAAATAACGAAATGCTTGTCCGTCAGCTTCATTACGTCCTTGATGCTCTTTTCGTAGATAGCCGGATTGCTTACATGAAACTCGGCGACATAGGTAGTCGTGTCGCGTTGTTCCTTTAAGTCTTTCTGTTTCTTGTCGGCAAACAAGGCTCTCAGAATAATAATCGCCAAGATCACGCCCACTACGCCGAGCGGATAAGCGACGGCACACGCCAAAGCCATGTCCGTCACCCCTTTGGTATTGGCCGGATCTATCTGCAACAAAGCCTGTTGGGCGGCTCCCAAAGCAGGCGTGTTGGTAACGGCCCCGCAAAGCAAACCGACCATATTGGAAAGGGAAACTCCTGTTACCCAGTGCAGACCGACTGTCATAATGAGTCCGAGCAGGATAACGCCTAACCCCATCATGTTCATAGCTACCCCTCCCTTCTTCAGCGAAGAGAAGAAACCGGGACCAACCTGTAACCCTAATGCATAGACGAAAAGGATCAAGCCGAAACTTTGAGCAAAATACAGCATATCCTTATTCACGACGATCCCTAAATGCCCGGCCAAGATACCGGCAAAGAATACGAATGTGATACCCAATGAGATCCCGAATATCTTGATCCGTCCTAAATACAATCCAAGTGCAGAGACCAGTGAAATAATGATGACTGCCTGCACCATCGTAGGCTCTAAAAAGGCCTCTTGTAACCAATTCATAAAGTTCCCCTGTTTATTGACGGCACAAAGATAGGACAATAATTTGATTCGTCATCTATTTCTCTCGTTCCCGCGCTTGACACAGGCTCCCCTTATTGTCTTTGTTCGTTTGTTTCATTACCTTTATCCCCAAAATAAGATCAGATTCATATTTGTTAAATCTGGAAAAATATGTCATTGAAAATAATCCATACTGCCGACTGGCATCTTGGGCAAACCTTTTTCGGGTATGACCGTGATGAGGAACATGAGGCATTTCTTTCGTGGTTGATCGATATATTGACGCTGCGGCAGACTGATGTCCTGCTGATAGCAGGCGATGTTTTTGATGTTGCCAATCCGTCGGCAGCCGCCCAACGCCGTTTTTTCCGTTTTTTGCGGGAAGCGAACCGGCGTAACCCACAATTGCAGATCGTGATTATCGCAGGTAATCATGATTCGGCAGCCCGTCTGGAGGCGCCGATACCCCTGTTGGAAGAACTGAATACGTCAATTGTAGGGGCTGTCCCGCGAACCGACCTGTGCAAGATCGATTTCGATTCGCTTCTGATTCCTTTATATAATAAGGAAGGAAAACGGGAAGCGATCTGTCTGGCTGTTCCCTATCTTCGTCAGGGAGATTATCCCGCTTCGAAAGAAGGGAAAGATACCTATGTGGAGGGCGTTACCCGAATGTATCGCCAGCTCTATGATTATGCCGACAGCCAAAGGCAACCGGGCGAGGCCCTGTTTGCGATGGGACACTTGCATGCGACTGGTGCTGAACTGTCGGAAGATGACCGGAGCGAACGGACCATCATGGGAGGACTTGAATCTATATCGGTAGAAGCCTTTAACGAGGACTTGGCCTATACGGCCCTCGGTCACATCCACAAGGCGCAACGGGTAGGGGGACGCGAGTCTGTACGCTATGCCGGCAGCCCGCTTCCGATGTCTTTCTCCGAACAGCATTATCACCATCAGGTTGTTGCCTTTACCCTCGAAAACGGATGCCTGTCGGATCTCGAAGCAGTGCCCATCCCACTCCGAACCGCCCTGCATCGGATTCCGGCGGAACCGGCGTCGCCTGCCGAAGTCCTTTTGTCGCTTTCCAACCTACCGTTGGCGGAAGAGGGAGCCGATCGCAGCCTATGGCCTTATCTGGAGGTGCAGGTACTGCTGACGGAGCCAGATCCGGGGTTTCGGCATCGGGTGGAGGAGGCACTGGCGGATAAGGCTGTACGCCTGACTTCCATCATCCCTTCTTATCCGAAAAAGGAGGGAGAGGAAGATTCTCGTCCTTTCTCTTATACGGATTTACAAAAGATCGCTCCGCTGGATATGCTTCGCCATACCTTTACGAACCGTTTCGGGGGAGATTTGCCGGAAGAGTTGGAAAAGATGTTTAACGATGTAATGCGGGAGGTTTCCCTATGAAGATATTAGCGATACGAGGTCGTAACCTGGCCTCGTTGGAAGGTGATTTTGAAATAGATTTTACGGTGGAGCCGTTACTTTCAGCCGGGATCTTTGCTATTTCCGGGCCTACGGGAGCAGGTAAGTCCACCCTTTTGGATACGATGTGCTTAGCTCTGTTCGCCCGTACGCCTCGTACCGACCAGGCGAAAGAAAATAATGTCAAGCTTCAGGATGTCAGTAATGAACAATTGTCGCAGAGCGATCCTCGTTTCTTGCTGCGGCGGGGAACATCCTCCGGTTTTGCAGAAGTGGATTTCATGGCCTTGAACGGACACCGCTACCGGACACGCTGGTCGGTGGCGCGGGCACGCGACAAGGAAAACGGACGGTTGCAGAATCCGCGTTTGGCTCTGTATAACCTCGACAAGGAGGAGGAAGAGCAAGGGACGCGTTCCGATCTGCAAGCCCGTATTATCGATTTGATTGGCTTGACTTTCGAACAGTTTACGCGTTCCGTATTGCTGGCGCAGAATGATTTTTCCACTTTCCTGAAAGCCGAGCAGGGAGAAAAAGCTTCCTTATTGGAGAAGTTGACCGGAACCGAACTCTATTCCGCCATTTCTCGCCAGATATTTGAAAGGAATGCGCGGGCGAAAGAAGCCTTCGACTTGATCCAAACGCGAATACAGGGTATCGAGCTATTGACGGATGAGGAAGAAAACGACTTGCGCATTCGCCTTGCCGGAACGGAAAAGGAGCTGCAGCGAGTCGAGAAAGCGAAAACGGAGCAACAGGCCCTTCAAGAGGCCGTCCGTTCTATCGAACAGCAGATAACCATCCGCCAGAGACAACAAAAAGAGGCGGCCGATAAGTTGGTGCACGCAACGGATTTGTTGACGGTCGCTCGCCATGAATACGAAAAGGGAGTGGAGGAACAGCAACAGTCTGAGGCTCGTTTCAAATCCCTTCAACAGGAGATCTTGCAGGCGCGTAAACTGGACATCCAGTTGGATGCGGCCATCCGCGATCTGTCACACTCGGAGCAACAGTTAAAGAATGTAACGCTTCGTAAGGGAGAGGCCGAAAAGAAATATCAGGCTGCCATCCTCCGGCAAAAGCTGGGGATGGAGGAGATTGCCCGTCTGACCGCTTGGCGTGAGCGTTATAAGGAGAAGGAAAGTATTGCGGAGCAGCTTTCGGCCTTGTTGCTGCATTTGGATGCTGCATCGGCTGCCCGTTCAGGAGTGGAGGCGGCAAACCGTTCGATCGAAACGCTCCGGCAGGAGGTTGTGGCGTTGAATAAACAACTTGCCGGTCTGCAACAGACCAGTGCAAACAAGCAGCAGGCGTTGAAGCGGGCTGAAGCGGATTACCGGAATCTGGAAGAGGAACTGAAAGCTGTCGATGCACCGGCTTTGGACAAACAGATCGAGAAACTTCGCCAGGAACGGGAACAATTGCTTATCGAACAGGCACGCTTGGAGGCTTCCGGTAACATAAAGGATTTACGTGGCAGGTTGCAGGATGGACAACCTTGTCCGGTTTGCGGGAGCACACATCATCCTTTTGCAAATCAGGTTCCTGTCGCTCCTGTTTCTGCTCTAACCCTTCAATTGCAGGATTTATCGAATAAAAAAGAAACCTATGTTGCTCATACCCGCCATCTTACCCGTTTGCAACAGCAGCTGCTCCAACTCCATAAAGAACTTGCAGATAGCGAGGCCGCCTGTAAGGAAATGGCTGGTAAGCAACAACTCGCTGCCAGTCGGCAAGAGAGGGAAGAAGCTATTGTAAAAGAGCAATCCACCCTGTTGACCCAGTCCCTTTCGGCTGCCGACCTGCTGTTCGGCAATAGTGAGTGGCAGAAAGCCTGGTTGCAGAATCCGGAAACTTTCCGTAAAACATTGACAGACTTTGCCCGTCAGTGGCATGAGAATACCGAGAAACTCCATCAACTGGAACGGCAGGAAAGCGCCCAAAAAGCCGAATGCGAATCTCTCGCCTCCTTCCTTCCTTCTCTCGAAAAGCAAGCCGAAGAATCCGGACAGCTCCACGAAAAGAACCGTGCCGTTTTTTCCTCTTTGCAGGCAGAACGAAAGAAACTTTTGAATGGCCGATCTGCAGATAGCGTAGAACAGGAGTACATCCGGCGAATGGAAGAACTGAAAGAGCGTTTGAAAAAACTGTCGGCCACCCAGACTGAGCAATCCGGCATCGCCGACCAGACACGCGGCATTGCCGACCAGATTGCAAAAGACCTGACCGAGGCCTCTGCCGACCTGCTCCGGAGAAAGGCGGCTTTAGACAAATGGACAGCTGATTATTTGGATTCTTCGGGTGGAGAGCCACTCGAAGTTATCTTGTCCCGGTACACACAGGAAAAGACGGAACTTGCTTTCCGGCTTCGTACTCAGACGGAGAACAAGGCGAAAGTTTCCGGTCTGCAGGAAGAATTGAATGTCCGGCGTACGGAAAGCGAACGTTGGGCGAAGCTGAACGAACTGGCCGGTTCTGCCGACGGCGCCAAGTTCCGTCGTATAGCGCAAGGATATACGCTCGATATACTGTTGAACTATGCCAATGTGCAACTGCGTGAATTGACAAGGCGCTATCGGCTGGAACGGGTTCCCGAAACACTAGCCTTGCAGGTGATCGACCGGGATATGTGCGATGAGGTGCGTACCGTCCATAGCCTTTCAGGGGGCGAATCGTTCCTTGTTTCGTTGGCACTGGCGCTTGGCCTGTCTTCCCTCTCATCCAACCGGATGCGGGTTGAAAGCCTTTTCATTGACGAAGGTTTCGGTTCTTTGGATGCCGAGACGCTTCGTGTGGCGATGGATGCTTTGGAAAGTTTGCGGACGCAGGGACGCAAGATCGGAGTTATCTCACATGTGCAGGAAATGACTGAGCGCATCCCTGTCCGCATCTGTGTGAATCGCGCCGGCAATGGACGCAGCTTTCTTGAAGTTTTGTAAAGTTCCAAAATCCCTTGTCTCCGCGCTTGACGCGGGGCCGCAAAAGAACAGGTTTTATAAGGTCCGGTTCTCATGCGATCCCGCGTCAAGTGCGAGAATAGGGCTTTCGCCTTTACATATCTTCGACAATAATCCTAAAGCCGACGTTCATCGGCCGCTGCCAAGGCAGGTAGGCTTTGCGGATGGCCGATGTGGAGTATTTAGGACGTTCACGCCAAGAGCCGCCGCGTACGACTTTCTTTTCGACAGCCTCTTTGTTTGCCTTTTCTTTTAAAGGATAAGGAATGTAATCGGAGGCTGTCCATTCCGCCACATTCCCGTTCATGTCGTACAATCCCCAGGGATTGGGCTGGTAAGAGGCAACAGGGCAACTGATCAGTTGGTGGTCGTTTACGTTCAGGATTTTCGGTAGGAAATCCCAGAACTTGCGCATGGGATCGTTTGCCCGCATCGGTTTCGGATCTACGCCTGTTACCGCCAGATCGACAGTCGTACTGTCTGCCAAGTTTTCGAAAGCACCGAAGTCGCTCTCCGTCGATCCGAACCAGAAATCATCTGCGCTTCCCGAGCGTGCTGCCCATTCCCATTGTGTTTCGGTAGGCAGAGAAACTGTATTGCCTGATATTTCGCTGATCTTTTGGCAGAAAGCATTCGCTTCGTCCCAGCTGACGCGCACGACAGGCTGTTTTGGCCGGTTGGCAGCATAGCCGGGGGTCGTATGATCTTTCCAAGTCTGTCCGATGTACCGGCTGTCGTGTTCCGGGAAAAGTGCGCGGAACTGCTCGTTCGTGATTTCGGTCGTGCTTATCCAGAAGCCTTCCTTCACGTTTGCCTTGAATGCTGGCGAAGCGGAGGGAGTCCGGTTATTACCCATCACAAAGCTGCCGGCGGGAATCCATACCAGGTCGATATGCACATCCGGAGTGATGGTGAGGCGGCGGGTCGTTTCGTCTTTGGCAGCTTGCCGGGCAGTCGCTGTCTGTGTGTCGAACGGGAATCCCTTTACCTTAACCGGGCGGACCGGTTTGGCCGGCTCTTTTATTTCGGCTGTCTCGCCGGTCGTTGCTCCGGTAATGCCGTCTACCTTTTTGTTTTCTTTCAGCCAGTCGGCGTAGTCGGCAATCTCTTTTTGCCAGTCAACCCGTACACCGCTGTATTTCTCGGCCAGCTCCATACGGCGTTCCACCTGATCTTTGGGAGATTGAGGCTTCAGGTCTATTTGGGTGAAAGCCCCATAATAAGGCGCGTTGAGATCGATCCAGGCATAGAGCGTTCGCATATCCTCTTCCGGAACCTCTACGCCGTGGTGTCCGGCTTGCAGGATGCGGATCAGTTCGCTGTTGCTTGCGTGAAACTCGGCCGGCTTGAGGACATAGATGTCTGATTCCGGTCCCTGGCGGTACACGTATGGGTGCAGGTTCAGATAGCTCTGGTCGTACTGCTTGTTGATTTTCGTCAAGATACCTCTCTTATATGTGACCATCTGATCCTTGCGGAAGTCCGGTTCGGCATTTTTCCCGTTGTGGCAAGAGACGCAGTTACGATCCAGTACCGGTTGCACTTCCAGACGGAACGTGAACGGGCGGACACCTCCTTCCGGTGTTTCCAGCCGGCGTGCCTGCTTGGCCGAAGCAATCGTGCGTTTGGGAATGGGTATGCTGTTCTGATCTTCATGGCAACCGACGCAGGAGACGATCTCGCCCGGCATCCCAGTCAGCCAGCTGCGCATCCATTGGATGGCTGCCCCGTCTTTATCCAATGGCTGAATGGAAATCGGCGTGTTGGCGGGAATGGTGAATAGCGCAGAACCGTCTTCCTCGACCGGGACTGTTCCGAGTATACGTTTGATATCCCATCCACTCTGTATTCCCTGTGCATCGTGATCGGAAGGAGCTAAGATATAGGCATACTCATAAGCAAAGATACGGAGAGCCTTGATCGTGCCCCGGGGAACGCCCTGCGTACCTTCTCCTTCGTAGATATCCTGGATAAAGACCGTAGCCTCTTTGCTGTCCGGCTTGATCTTCGAAGGGATGACAGGAGGTGTTTCGCGTTTTACCAGCGGGATGGGAGCGGTCAGACCTTCCCCTTCCTGCTCGGCAATGAGTGTCAGGTTATCGAAAACGTCGACCAGGTAAATTCCCCAAAGCGCATCCTTGGCCGGTTTGCAGGCGACTAAAAAATACTTTTCGCTGAGCGGGTACGGCTTCATGAACTGAGGCCAGACGCCTTCCACCAATTCGTCCTTGATGATCGGTACGATCGGGCGGTCTTTGAACGGCAGTTCCTGTATCATCCCCTTTTCCTCTTTCCGGCTTTTGGCAGGGTCGAAGATGACGAGCCGCCCTGAACGTGCCGTCCCGTGATGGCCGGAGATGATGCCGATGAAGCGGCTGCTGTGCTTGGAGAGCGGTTTCATGTCGAACGTACTGTTCGGGAAATAGGAGCCGCTGCCGTAGAGCGCTTTGTTTTCCGTCCCGTCGGGGTTCATGTGCATCACGATACGGGAGAAATAGTGTGTCAGGTCCGTATATTCCCAACGGGTGTACATGATGCGTCCGTTCGGGATCACGATAGGCGACCAGTTCCCGTCCTGGTCGAAGGTGAGGCGGCGCAAGTCACGCGTCTCGGGGTCAAAGGAAACAAGGTTGGCTACCACATCGTCGCCATGCACACAAGGAACGCCGTTGTAACCGATGTTGGTCGTCGCCACTACTTTCCCGTCCGGCAGGTAATTGGCGTCGCAGAATTCCAGATCCGGCTCATCAACGGTGATCTTTTGGTGAAGGTTGCTTCCGTCGATGTTCATTTCGTATATCTGCCACTTCCGGTTCTTGTCGAGCGAGGAGAAGAGGAGGCGGTCGGCATCCCAGTGGAGCTGTATGTCTGAAACGGGAACATCGGCTTCGGGCTTGTATATCCGGCTGCTTTCGATTTGTCCGCGCAAGCCCGTGAGCAGGTCGATCTCGGCATCGTAGTCTTTACGCGAGTTGGAAAATAGCGAGTTGTAGTTGGCTGTCGAAGTTCCCATCGACGGCCCCATCGCCTTACGGGCTTTATCTCCCAAACGGTAACGGGCCACTATGATCTTGTCCATGTCCAGCAGCGGGTTGGCCAGGATGATCTCACGCTTCAAGGCAAGTATTTCTTGAGCTTGGCCAATTACTTCGTCGACCGTGTTGCCGGAAACCTTATCGGAGAAGGCCTGCCGCACGCCGGGTAGAAGTGTTTCCAGACGGGATAGTTTTTCGTAAAGCGCGGGAGCTTTTCCTCCCAATGCTGTTTTTGTGTCGTCCAGATAGGCACGTATGGCAGTAGGATTTACCCATCGGATTTGCACTTCCAGATCGCTTAGCTGAATTTGGCGTATTGAATCTTGTCCGTTCGTTGCGGAAATACCGTATACGGAAAGAGAGAGGAACGTGAAGAGTAAACAAACTTTATGCTTCATATCATTATTATTTTTTCAAAATCTCTATCACTCTATCACACTTCGTATATAAACTATTCATATACAACTGTTTGTTGTGTGATATATGTCACTTTTATCTATCACTCTACTATCACTCCATCTTTTTCCAATACGGCAGAAAAAGATACAAAGCATATCGCTTGTTTTCAACAAGATAGTGAGATTTGATGCTGAACACTCGGATGTTTGTTCTCTGTACATCCGGGTGTTTGCCCTCCCGACACCCGGATGTTAAAGGTGGGTTTACCCGGGTGTTCAAGAGCTTTTGCAGGTACTTTTATGAAAAAAAGAGCCTTGTTGTGACTTATTTGTCTGCTAATTTGTAAATTTCCGATGCAGCCATCAGGAATGCACCTGTACCATAGAGCTCGGTCATGTCGCGTGTCACCTTTTTAGGATCGGCACCTACCGGCTGAACCCACCCTAATTTCCCGTTCGTTTCAACTGCACGGGTCAGTGCTTCCCATCCTTTTTTTACGACTGGTAGGTATTTGTCTGCCGGCAGATACCCCTGGTTGATTCCGTATGCCAAGCCGTAAACGATAAATCCGGTCGCGCTTGTTTCGGGTGAAGGATAGCTGTCCGGGTCCAGCAGGCTGGCGTGCCAGTAACCGTCTTTTCCTTGCAGTCCGGCAAGACGCTCGGACATCTCTTTATAAAGTTCGAGATAGAAAGGACGGAATTCGGTATCTTCCGCCGGCAGCGTCTTCAGGATTTCCGCCAGCCCGCCGATTACCCAACCGTTGCCACGTCCCCAGAAAATCTTCTTGCCGTTGGCTTCTTTCTGTCCGATGTAGCGGCTGTCGCGATAGAAAAGATCTTCGTCTTTATCATACAGATGGTTGTAAGTGGCACGAAATTCACTGTCGGCGAAGTGCATGTATTTACGGTTGCCGGTCAGCGTGTAGAGTCGTGTGTAGACTCCGGGCGCCATGAAAAGGGCGTCGCACCACGTCCAGCGTTCGATCGTGCTGCCTTTGCTGTAATCGAGATCCATGCTTCCGTTGGAAGGATTGTTCAACACCCAGTCGGCGCGGGCGATGGTCGGTTTCAGCATATTCTCATTCTTCTCCTTATTATAGAAATCGATATAGGTCTGTGCGATACAAACGTCGTCGGCATGATACATCCGATTGGCGACCTGCCAGCTCTGGCGGTTGAAGATTTTCCGGAGCCAGTCATAATAAGTATTGTCTCCACTCAGTTCCGCCCAGTCGAACATCCCCATATAAAGTGCTCCGGCGATCCATCCGCGCGGTTCGCTCTTGGCATATTTGTTTTCGGGATAATCCTTGATCTGCCAGTCCGCCACCCGCCGGGCAACTTCCATGATGCTTTGCCGGTCCCAGCCCGTTTCCGTCGCACTGACAGCGGCTGTATTTGTCGTTTCGGCCTGTGCCGGCAGATTGTTCACTAAACAGGTACAAGCGCAAAGTGAGAGGCCTGTACAGATGTACTTGATTGTAGTTTTCATGATATTCGTTCTGTTTCTTTTAATTCTGCATCAAAAATAGGAAAGATAAGGCTCAGGATATAATAATATCATCTCAAAATG
>ENA-UEPQ01000967-UEPQ01000967.1-human-gut-metagenome-genome-assembly--contig:-NODE-967-length-13163-cov-5.645423_pt1 | contig 13163 bp, 10 predicted proteins | sample MGYA00242903_ERZ507922 | MGnify/ENA primary metagenome ERZ507922 (study PRJEB26167, sample SAMN06115483) | human gut metagenome | host: Homo sapiens | place: China:Sichuan | collected 2014-10-16... | reverse complement strand
GTTCGGGCTCCTCCGCAATGTGAAACCGGCGAAACGCCGGATGGAGCGCAACCATGACTGAGATCCTGCTCTGGGCCGGCTACTTCGCGGTCTTCGCCTTTCTGGTGCATAAGGGACGCAGCAAGGACGCCGTGCTCAGCGGCTCCGTAGGATTCGGCGTGCAGGCCTTCGCCTATGTCGCCACCTACATCTCGGCGGTGGCGCTCGTCGGGTTCGGCGGCCTCGCCCATGCCTACGGCCTGCAAATGCTGCTCGTGGCCGCGGGCAACGTCTGGTTCGGGACGTGGGCCGTCTACCGCTTCCTGGCGTGGCCAACGCGCAAATGGCAGGAACGCCTCGGCGCGCGCACCCCGGCGCAGCTGCTCGGCCTCGGGCACGGCTCGCCCAGCCTGACAAGGGCGATGGCCTTTGTTTTCGCCTTGTTCCTCGGCGTATACGGTTCGGCGGTCATCAAGGGGGCGGCGCTCCTGCTGGCCGAGATCCTCCCCGTGCCCGTCTGGGCGCTCATCTGGCTGGTGGCGATCATCGTAGGGCTCACCGTCTTCATCGGCGGACTGCGCGGCGTCCTCTACACCGAAGCCATGCAGGGCGTCGTCATGCTCGTGGGTATGCTCATGCTCGTGGGGGCCATCTTCTCCAAGGTCGGCGGCCCGTGGGAAGGTATGCAGGCGCTGGCGGCCCTTCCCCCCAGCGATCTCGCCAACAACGGGTTCGTCTCCCTGTCCGGCGGGGAACGGGGGCTGTTCATCCTCTCGCTGGTCGTCGTGACCTCCATCGCGGTGTGGGCCCAGCCGCAGATGATGCAGCGCCATTTCGCCATCGCCGATCCTCGCCAGCTCAAGAAAACCACGCCGCTCGCCATGTTCATCCTGACGGTGCTCGTGGGCGGGGCCTACTTCGCGGCCGCGCTTTCCCGGCTTATCCTGCCCGAAGTCGCCAGCCCCGATCAGGTCATGCCCAAGCTCGTCCAAATGCTGCTCCCCGAGTTCGCCCTGCACATCTTTGTACTGGCCATCGTCTCCGCCTCGCTGTCCACGGCCACCGGCATCTACCATATCGCGGTTTCCGCCCTGTCCGAGGACCTGCGCGGGCGGCCCAGCAACCGGCTTTCGTGGTTCACCGGCATCGCCATCTGCGTGCTCGTCAGCGGCGGCTGCGCCCAGATCAAGGGGCAGCTCGTCGCCCTGCTCTGCACCACCAGCTGGAGCATCGTCGGCGCAATGGCGCTGGTGCCCTACGTCGCCCTCGTGCGCTTCGGACGCCGCAACGCCGGGGCAGCATGGGCCAGCGCCGCGTGCGGGTTCTTCTCCTGCCTCGCCTGGTACCTGATCGCCTACGGACCCACCTCCATTTGGGGGCCGCAGCTCGGTTCCGTAGCCGCGGGCATCCCGCCCTTCTTCATCGGCTTCCTCTTCTCGTGGATAGGCTGGATCGCGGTTTCCGCCCTGTCCGAATCCCCGGCTTTGGAACAGGAGGCCTGATATCCCGGGGCTGGCGGCGTGGAAAGTCCCGCCGCCAGCCCCGACGGTTGCGGACGCCCCATCGAAGCGCTATAGCGGAGAGAAACGCTCAACGTGAAGGATCGCTCTGATGAGTCAGCCTGAAATCAATATCCGCATTCTGGATCTGAACGGCCCGCGCATGGCGCAAACCGAGCGGTCATTGCGCCGCCACCTGAAACAGCACGCTGTCGAAGCCCGCATCACCTGCGTAGGCTGCGGGCTTGAAATCGCCCGGCAAGGCTTCACAAACGCGACGCCCGCCCTGCTCATGAACCAATACACCATCACAGAAGGCAAGGAGATCACGGAAGAGGCCATCGAAACCTTCTGCAAGCAACTCCTCGTCTGGATCGAAAAGCAACAAGCCGGTACCCGCTAGCGGCTTGTTGGGGGACGGGCGGGAAGGCGTTGGGAAGGGGGAGTCTTACGCGTTTTCCCTTCCTCAAGTCCGCCGAAGGGGATCGCCCTGCCCTTCAAGAAATTCCGTGCGGATCGAATCCGTTCAGCGCGTTCCGTGAAACCGATTCCCTTTGAACCGCCATAGGGTTCAGGGGCGCAACGTCCGGCATGGGCACAAAAAAAGCGCGGCATGGCCCGCGCTTTTTTTGTGTGTCCCGCCCGCTTATTTGTAGGCGTTCATCATGATCTGCGTGGTTTCGTCGAGCGACAGCGCGTAGGGATCAAGCTCGAACAGCCCGCCCATCGTATGCCGCGCGTTGGCCGCGCACTTGGCCATGTCTTCCTTCGTAATGCCGTAGTCGGACATCTTCAGGCCGTCGACGCCGCACGCCTTCTGCAATTCCACAAGCGCCTTGACGAACGCCATCGGGCGCTCGGCCTCCGGCAGGTGCCCCGTCACCACGCCCATGGCCTTGGCCATAGCCGTGAACCGTTCGGGGGCCTTGTCGGCGAAGAACGAATAGTACGCCTCGGAAAGCATGATCAGTCCCGCGCCGTGCGGCAGTTTCGGATAGAATGCGCTCAGGGCGTGCTCCATGCCGTGTTCGGACGTGCAGCAGGAGGTCGACTCGACCATGCCGGAAAGCGTGCTTGCCAGCGCCACCTGCGTGCGGGCTTCCAGATCCGATCCGTCCTTCACGGCGGCGGGCAGATATTTGGCGAGGAGTTCAATGCTTTTCAGCGCATAGGCGTCGCTGAGCGGCGTGGCGACGTTCGCGATATACCCTTCCGTGGCGTGGAACAACGCGTCAAAGCCCTGATAGGCGGTCAGGTGCGCCGGGATGGTCAGCATCATTTCCGGGTCCACCACGGAGAGCACGGGGAAGGTTTCCGCGCAGCCGAAGCCGATCTTCTCGTTGGTGTCCTCTTTGGTGATGACGGTCCACGGGTCGGCTTCCGTGCCCGTGCCCGCCGTGGTCGCAATCGCCACGATGGGCAGGGCGCCGTTCACCAGCGGCTGCCCCTTGCCGGAGCCGCCGGAGATGTAATCCCAGTAGTCGCCGGGGTTTTTGGCCATGACCGCAATGCTTTTCGCGGAGTCGATGGAGCTGCCGCCGCCAAGGCCGATCACGAAGTCGCAGCCCTGCTCGCGGGCCAGCGCCGCGCCTTCATGGACATGGCGGAGCACCGGGTTGGGCAGGATCTTGTCGAACAGCGCGTGCCCGATGCCCTGCTTGTCCAGCATGTCGATGAGGCGATCGAGATAGCCGTTCGCGCGCATGGATTTTCCGGCGGTGATGACGACGAGCGCTTTCTTGCCCGGCAGGGGCGTTGTGGCGAGATCGTTGAAGCTGCCGGGGCCGAACAGGATCTTGGTGGGAATGGAATACGTGAATTTCATATGATTCTCCCTGATGAATGGACGGTGCGAAAGCGCACGGTGAACGAAGTATAGAGTGCTTCACGAAAGCGCGAAGTCAAGGGGGCTGACCTCTTTTTGTGGGGCGAACCCGACCGGGGCAAGGCGGCGTGCCGGCCTCCCGCAATGGATGGAGAAGGCGTGGGGGCCGCCGCATCCGTCGTCATTCAATCCATGCGGCCCGCAATACGCTGATTTCATGGGCATAGCCGGGAAGCTCATTGGGCGTTTCCAGATAGAACGGCAAGTGCCTCAAGGCGGGATGGTTGATGATCCGCGCAATCGCCTCCAGCCCGATGGTCCCTTCGCCGATGCGGGCGTGGCGATCCTTGCGGCTGGCGAAGGGCATCAGGCTGTCGTTCAGGTGGATGGCGTACAGTTTGCCCAGCCCGACATGCCGGTCGAACTGCTCCAGCACCCCGTCAAGATCGTTGACGATATCATATCCAGCCGAATAGACGTGGCAGGTGTCGAGGCACACGCCCATCTTGTCGCCCAGCGATACCGAGCGGAGGATATGCCCCAGCTCCTCGAAACGGCTTCCGACCTCGGTCCCCTTGCCGGACATGGTTTCCAGCAGGACGCGGGTGGTCTGCTCCGGACGCAGGATCGCGTCCAGCAGTTCGACGATGAGCGCCATGCCCGCGTCGATCCCCTGCCCCACATGGCTGCCGGGATGAAAATTATACAGCATATGCGGCAGATACGTGTCCAGCGTCATCACGTCCTCGCGCATGGCGTCCCGCGCGAACGCCCGCAGCCCCTCATCAAGGGCACACGCGTTCAGCGTATAGGGCGCGTGCCCCAGAACGGGCGCGAAGGCGTGCTCCTCCATCAGGCCGCGCAGGGCTTCCGCGTCCTTGGGGTCCGCCTTCTTGGCCTTGCTGCCCCTCGGGTTTCGCGTAAAAAACTGGAACGTATCCGCATTGATGGAGAGCGCGTCCTCCCCCATGTGGCGGTACCCTTTGGAACTGGACAAGTGACACCCGATATGCAGCATGACGACCCTTCCTGAATGGCTATCCTGTATGAAAAACACAAAGCGCCCCGGCGGTCAATCCCACCGGGGCGCTTCGCGATAATGGACCTGAGACTCTAAGGCTTAGGCAAGGGCCTGAAGCAGCAGCAGAGCCACAATGTTGATGATCTTGATCATCGGGTTAACAGCCGGGCCAGCGGTGTCCTTGTAGGGGTCGCCCACGGTGTCGCCGGTAACGGCGGCCTTGTGCGCATCGGAACCCTTGCCGCCGTGGTGGCCGTCTTCAATGTACTTCTTCGCGTTGTCCCACGCGCCGCCGCCGGAGGTCATGGAGATGGCGACGAACAGGCCGGTCACGATGGTGCCCATCAGCATGGCGCCGAGGGTCGCGAACGCCGCGCTCTGGCCGCCGAAGGCGTCGATGATGAAGTACACGATGATCGGGGCGAAGACCGGGAGCATGGAGGGCATGATCATTTCGCGGATGGCGGCCTTGGTCAGCATATCCACGGCGGCGCCGTAGTTGGGCTTCGCGGTGCCTTCCATGATGCCGGGGATTTCGCGGAACTGGCGGCGCACTTCAACCACGACGGCGGAACCGGCGCGGCCCACGGCCATCATGCCCATGGCGCCGAACAGGTACGGCAGCAGGCCGCCGATGAACAGGCCGACGAGGACATAGGGATCCTGCAGGGAGAAGGACACGTTCAGGTTGGGGAAGAAGCGGCCGAGGTCTTCGGTGTAGCAAGCGAACAGCACCAGAGCGGCGAGCGCGGCGGAACCGATGGCGTAGCCCTTGGTCACGGCCTTGGTGGTGTTGCCCACGGCGTCAAGCGCGTCGGTGACTTCGCGGACGTCGCCGGGCAGGTTGGACATTTCGGCGATGCCGCCGGCGTTGTCGGTCACGGGGCCGTAGGCGTCAAGGGCGACGATCATGCCGGCGAGGGCAAGCATGGTGGTCGCGGCGATGGCGATGCCGAACAGGCCGGCGTTGCTGTAGGAGAACAGGATGCCGATGGAGATCACGATGACCGGCAGAGCGGTGGATTCCATGGACACGGCGAGGCCCTGAATGACGTTGGTGCCGTGGCCGGTGGTGGAAGCCTGCGCGATGCTGCGGACGGGGCGGAACGCGGTGGCGGTGTAGTACTCGGTGATCCACACCAGCGCGGCGGTGATCACGAGGCCGGTCAGGGAGCACATCAGCAGGTTGCCCACGCCGAAGGTCTTGCCCTGGATCTGCATTTCAGGAGCGCCCCAGAACAGCAGGAAGGTCACGACGATGATGAGACCGGCGGAAGCCAGAGCGGCGACGGTCAGACCACGGTACAGGGCCTTCATGATGTTGTTGTCGGAGCCGAGGCGGACGTACTTGGTGCCGAACACGGAGCCGAGGATGCACACGCCGCCGATGAGCAGGGGGTACATCATCATGAGGTGCTGGAGTTCGCCGGTGAAGTAGATGGCGGCGAGCAGCATGGTGGCGACCACGGTCACGGCGTAGGTTTCAAAGAGGTCGGCGGCCATACCGGCGCAGTCGCCCACGTTGTCGCCCACGTTGTCGGCGATGACGGCGGGGTTGCGCGGGTCGTCTTCGGGGATGCCGGCTTCGACCTTGCCCACGAGGTCGGCGCCCACGTCGGCGCCCTTCGTGAAGATGCCGCCGCCGAGACGCGCGAAGATGGAGATGAGGGAAGCGCCGAAGCTGAGGGCCACGAGGGCTTCAAGCATGGTCTTCTGTTCCACGCCGAACATGGTCAGCAGGCCATAGTAGAGGACCACGCCGAGCAGGCCGAGGCCCACGACCAGCAGACCCGTCACGGCGCCGGCCTGGAAGGCCACGTTGAGGGCGGGGGTCATGCCCTGGCGGGCGGCTTCAGTGGTACGGATGTTGGCACGCACGGAAACGTTCATGCCGATGTAGCCGGCGACGCCGGACAGCACCGCGCCAAGCACGAAGCCCAGCGCCACAAGGCCGGAAAGGGCCCAAGCCAGAAGCACGGCCACGATCACGCCCACGATGGCGATGGTTTTGTACTGACGGTTCAGGTACGCCTGAGCGCCCTCCTGAATAGCGCCGGCAATCTTCTGCATTTCTTCCGTGCCGGTACCGGCGGAGAAGACGCGCTTGGAGGTATCATACGCATAGTAGAGGGCGAACAGCCCGCAAGCCAATACCACGATGAATGAGAACATCTCAGAACCCCGCATATCGCTTTTTAAAAGTGAACAAAGGACGCTCCCCCCTCCGCATCGCGCCTTCCGGCGGACGCGGTATGCCGGAAAAACGCGCAATCGAGCCTCCGGCCGAAACCGGGAAGCTCGTATGAGGTACAGCATCTCAAAAACACTGACCATATCAATGGAATCGGAAAATGTTACTCAAAAATAAGAGCACTGGCAAGCAAAAATCAGGGCCGGATACCGCGAAAAACCCTTCCGCCAGCCGCTTTCCGGCCTTCCAACCCTTGCCCGGCCCCCTTTGAGCCCCTTCCCCATCCGAAACGATACGGCCGTTTTCACAAAAAACGGCATCCCGGCATCACGATGCCCCTCTCGCCGGGACAAACAGCCGCCTCTCCTCGCATAAAAAGGGGCAAGCCGTCAACACCGGCCCGCCCCTTTCCGTATGGCATATGCGGAACGCCTATTTTTCGAGCGCCCTTTCCGATACCAGCATCCGCCGCCCCGCCGTGCCGTCGGGCTGCGTGTCCGTAAGCACCAGACGGTATCCGAAGGAGATCGAAAGCGGCTGATGCCGGTTCGTCCCCAGATCGAGGCTGACTTCAAGCGGGAGCCCGGCTTCGCGGTTCAGCGGGCGGGGAACCAGCACGGTGTCCTTGGAGGCAAGGACCCTGCCGTACTCGTCCGAAACGTAGACGCTCAGCATGATCTCGCCGTACCACGAGGCCCAGTCGGGCAGCTTGTCGATGACCGGATAGGCTTCCGCAACGATTCCAAGCTCATTGCCCACCGGTATCACCTGATACTGGAAAGCGAGGTAACGCATCTGGATGTTCTGGGACGCCTCATTTTTCCACGGATTGCTCGGGAGATGCCGCACGGACAGCCCCGAACACCCGGCAAGCAGCAGGACGCCAAGCAAAGCGAACACGCGAAGATTCATGAAGTTCCCCATCTTGCAGGACATGTTCCGACCGTTCCCATCGGGCCGGGGGACCCGCTTTCCCCAAGCCTTCCCCCTCTTCTACCCAATAGAACGGAGAAAGGTCAATGACAGACCCGGCTCATTTTTCTATCCATGCCTCGAGGCGGGCGGCGAGCTCGTCCGGCGGGTAGCTCGGGCGGTCGTACATGCCCGCCTGCACCCGCTGGCGCGAGGCTTCCGACAGGATGACGGCCGCGGCGACGGAGACGTTGAAGCTCTGGATCATGCCGTACATCGGGATGTACACCTCGCCGTCCACCAGCGAGTTCAATTCGGCGGGAACGCCGCTGTGCTCGTTGCCCATGATGACCGCCGTGGGCTTCGTGAAGTCGTAGGCCCCGAGGGGCTTCGATTCCGGCGTGCAGCTCGTGGCGAGGATCTGATGCCCGCCCGCCTTGAGCGCCGCATACAGTTCCTCGGCGCTGCGGTGCCGGACGCTTTCCACCCACTTGCGGGCGGACGCGGAACTTTTCTTGCCGAGCTCCGGGAACGCCGTATCCGTATAATAGAGGTGCAGCGCCGCAACCCCAAACGCGTCGGCGCTCCTGTAGATGGCCGAAACATTATGCGGATCGTGAATATTCGCCAACACCAGCGTCAGATCCTTCTGACGCCAGCGCAGTACCCGTTCCAGCTTGGCCCGGCGGCGCTCGGTGATTTCTCTGGCCACAAGATTCTCCTTACTCTTCAGGCTGAACGCCTACAATTCATCCCCGCCGCCGTTCATCGACAAGGCGGCGCGCTGCGCTTCCAGTTCCGCAAGCTCGGCTTCCAGTTCGCCGAGCTTCTCCAGCGCCTGTTCGCTTGATTCCTTCAACTGGCTGAACTTCTTCAGCAGTTCCGTCGTCTTGTTCCCGTCGGCGTACACCTCGGGGTCGGCCAGCGCGGCCTCGACGTCCGACTGCTCCGTCAGCAACGCCTCAAGCTGCGTTTCCAGCTTGGCATACGCCTCCTGCTTGGGGCGCATCTTCTTATAGAGGGCATTGCGCTGCTCGGCCTGCTCGCGCTTGAGGCGCTTCAGCTCTTCCCGGTCCAGCGCCTTGCCGGGGACGGGGCCCTCGGCCTTCCGCCCGGCGTCCTTCTCCCTTTCCTTCCCGGCCTTGGACGCCGCCAGCGCCGCGCGCCGCGCAACGTCGTATTCGGCGAACCCTTCCTTATAGACGGTGATCCCGTCCCCGGCCATCGACCACGCCTCGTCAGCCACTTCCGAAAGCAGATACCGGTCGTGGGCCACCATCAGCAGCGTCCCGTCAAAGGCGTTCAGCGCCTCGACCAGCGCCTCGCGGCTTTCGAGATCCAGATGGTTGGTGGGTTCGTCGAGCACAAGGAAGTTGGCGCGCGCGAGGAACAGCGACGCCAGCACGAGGCGGCTGCGCTCGCCGCCGGACAGGCTGCTCACCTGCCGGTCGAAGTAGTTCTGCCCGAGCAGGAACAGCCCGAGGACGCTCATGAGCTCCTCTTCCGTCATCCGGGGATCGGAAAGCCGCCGGATTTCGCCGAGCACCGTGCCCGAGCTGTTCAGGAGCTCCGTCTGGTGCTGGCTGTAGTAGCCCATCTTGACCAGCGAGCCCATGGCCTGCGTCCCGCCCTTGCGCTCCAGACGGCCCGCGAGGATTTTGAGCAGCGTCGACTTGCCGCAGCCGTTGTGCCCCACGAGGGCGATGCGCTGGCCACGGTAGATCGTGAACGTCAGCGGAGGCCAGAGGCTCACGCCGTCCGGGAAGGCGAACGCGAGATCGGCCACGGACAGGATGGTCTTGTCGGCCTTGGGCGGCTCGGGCCACTTGAAGCTGAGTTCCTTGCGCTTGGCTTCCGGGCGGAAGCCTTCCAGCTCCTTCTCAAGCTTCTTCGCCATCTTCTGGCGCGATCCGGCCTGGCGGGCCTTGGTCGCCTTGGCCCCGAAACGGCGCACGAAATCCATCTTGCGCTCGATTTCGGCGTTCAGGCGCTGGGCCTCGCGTTCCCTCTGCTCCTCAAGCTCTTCCTGCAATTCCACGAACTGGCTGAACGTCGCCTTGCGGAAAACAGGTTTCGAGCCGCCGAGGTACAGCACGTGCGTCCCAATCCGGTCCATGAACACGCGGTCGTGGGCCACGAAGACCAGCGCCCCATTGTAATCCATGAGGAAATCTTCCAGCCATTCCACCGCCTCGATGTCGAGGTGGTTGGTCGGTTCGTCGAGCAGCAGGACGTCGGCCCCGGCGACCAGCACCCGGGCCAGCTTTGCACGCTCGCGCCAGCCGCCGGACAGCTGCTTGATCGGCAGGTGCCACTTGCCCTCGTCGAATCCCAGACCGGACAGCACGGCCTGCGCCTTGTGCTCGGGATTGTAGCCGTACAGGGCCTCAAGCTCGGCCTGCCGCGCACCGAGGCGCGCGATCGCGGCCTCGTCCTTGGAGGCCGCCGCCGCTTCCCATGCGGACCAGAAGTCATGCCAGTCCGGCAGGACGTCCACCACCCATTCGAGCAGCGGCGTGTCCAGCACGGCCTCGTCCAGATCCTGCTGCACGTACCCCACACGGCAGCCGCGCGGCATGATGATGCGCCCGGAATCCGGGGCATCGGCGTCCGCCAGCATACGGATGAGCGTCGACTTGCCGCAGCCGTTGGGCCCGCACACGCACAAGCGGACACCGGAGTCGATGTCCAGAGAGAAGTCGGAGAAGATGTCCCGACCGCCGAATGCCTTGGAAAGATTTTGGATTGTTATTTTCATAATACGATGGGAATGCTATTCGTCGATCTGTTCGGAGGCCGTCTCCATGCCGTCCAGCCCCAGACGCTCACGGCGCGCGGCTTCCTGCTTGCGTTCACGGGTGCCGAGCGACGCGGTGCGGCATTCGTCCCACTTCGCCGAGCGTTCCTGATGGCGGGCGAAAATGAGAAAACCGGTATGGGCCACCATGCGGTCTTCGGGGCGCAGGCGATCCGCGATGGGCTTCCAGCGGCGCACGAGGATTTCGCAGACTTCGACGTCGTCGAAGGGCCCCTGCTCCAGCCCGAGGAGGAGCTTGCCGACCTGATCCACGGTGGGCAGGAGGAACGCCAGCGCAGCGCCGGGCGTCACGGCGGCGGGGATGTGCTTCAAATAATCCCACGGCGTCCGCACATCAAGGAACAGGGCGTCCGCGCCGGTCACGTCGCCGAAGCCTTCCGCGATGTCCTGACAGTGCATGGTCACGTTCTGCCCCACCCCGGCCCACTCCAGGTTCCTCCGGGCGAGCTTGTGGAATTCCTCCCTGGCCTCGAACGTATGCACCTTTCCGGTCGTGCCGGAGAACCACGACAGGGCCACGGTCAGGCTGCCCGATCCGGTGCCCGCTTCGATGACCGTGCGGTTCGGCCCCACGCCGAGACGCATACAGATATACCCGATATCCTTGGGATAGAGGATCTGCGTCTGGCGTTTGACGCCCTTGACGATATCGTTCAGCGTGGGCTTCTGGATGCGGTACGGCACGCCGAGCGTCGTACAGACTTCGGAACCGAACGGCGCTTCGACCACATCGGCCATGCGCAGGATGCCGTCCTGCGTGTGCATGTCCTGATTTTCATCAACGCGGCGCAAGCTCCGCTTCCCCTTGGGGGTAACAATAATAACGAGATCTCCGTATGCGGGCATGAATTTTCCTTGGTTTCATTCGCTAAAAGTAAAGGCCATACTCCAAACGCGCCGAAGCGTACAGAGGGGATAGCCCACAGTCAACCTGAAAGCAATGGCGGACGCCCCTTTCCGCCCGTGAATTCTTCGCCGGGATGCCCCGCCCGCTCCGGGCCATGCCGCCCGCCCTTCCCAAGCCTTGCAAAACGCGCCAGATCAGGCTTGACCTCGGGGAAGCCTTGCTTTATAGATTGTCGCTGCCATATTTGCGCCAGTAGCTCAGTTGGATAGAGCAGCAGCCTTCTAAGCTGCGGGCCGTGGGTTCGATTCCTCCCTGGCGCACCATTTTTTCAAGGGGTTACAGTTTATCTGTAGCCCCTTTTCCTTTAGACACATGCCGTTGGACACATTCAGTCACATTGCCCTTAAGCAATGACGCCGCAAAATCCACATGCGGCAGTGATTCCACAGCGGCTACTTTTTGCTTCGTCATCACATGCTGGTAGTGTTTCATCAGCATCAAAGGCGAAGAGTGCCCCATGAGGCTTGCCATAGTGCCGGGGTCAATGCCTACAGCCATTCCCTCCGTGGCAAAGGCATGGCGCAAATCATATCTTCGCATCCTCCGAACGCCAGCTTTCTCCAAAGCCGTACGCCAAGCCGTCTTCACGTTCTGCACGGGCTTACCTTTCCAGTTGACTACAAACGTAGCGCCGGATTCTAGATCGATCCGTTTCCATTCAGAAAAGACCGCGTGAAGGCTATTCCTGATGGGCACCTCACGCCATGACGTCTTGGCACCCTTTTGGGCGTTCGGCACTCGAACGACACGCCGTGCTAAATCCACATCCTGCCACGTAAGCCGGAACAGTTCTGATGGGCCAACACGAACCCCCAGTTGAGAACCAAGAATAATGACACGCTGCAAATGCGGAGGCGAAACAGCCAAGATTCTTTCGAGTTCTTCTACGGTTGGCGGGACAATATGCTCATAATCAGCAGGCGGCATCTCTGGCATATCCGGGACTCTAGTAAGATAACCATTTCGATATGCCCATCTCAGTACCGTTCGGAGAACCGAAAGCCTGCCTCGAACTGTCGTCCCCTTTATTCCTGTCTCTGACAAAAAAGTTTTTATCTTTTCAATATGTTGCTTTGTAATTTCCCCTATAGGGACATTCCCAAAAACACTTAAGGCAACTTTCATACTGGTCAACTGCCAATGGAGGGACTTTTTGGAAAACTGCCTCTCCTTAAGATACATATAATAAACAGACTCCAACGGCTCGTTAACTTTGTCTTTGCTTGTAGCTCCATCATCTGACTCTGGAACGAACCATTCCCTTTCATATTTAAGTCTGTACTTTATCAGAGCGTCTTCCTTCTCTGCCTCCGGCTCCGTGGAAAAGTACAAACTTTGGCGCTTCCCTGTGAAAGGATTGTTCCAGTATACCTCATACCGCTTCTTCCGAGATCCACTCCTGATTCTTATAGCCATGCCAGTCCTCGCATATGAACGGCCCACCATAATGTCCTGCCATTAGGAACCATTCATCGAAAGTTCCGCAAAAAGTTCATTGGCATTTCGTCCAGTTACGCTGTGTTTAGGCTTCTTCTGGGGATGCTTCTTGAACACTTTTGCTCGTTCTGTTTGGACTGCTATGGACAAATGTGTCGCTAAACCCATAATAGCCGCACGACTCAATCGCAAGCCGCCCCCTCGCCCTCGTCCAAAGTCCATTACCGGTGTCACGTTGTACTTCTGTAACAAGGCCATTACCCGCTCTTCCCCTGTGTTCAAAATAAAGGCGACATCAGACTTCGTGTACCATACCCGTTCCATAGCTCCTCCACAAAAAGGCCCCGCCGGAGCGGAGCCTTGAACCTTATACCTTAGCCCATGCAATAAACAGCGGACCAACATATGCTATTGTTAACAAAATATCTTTCCCATCATTGCGTAAAAAAACTCCCCAAGGATGGGCAACCAAGGACACCGGAAACTTTCCCCCAATCAGGAACACAACCCCGCAAGCCTGAAAAGAAAATCGGTGTAGCATAATGCACCTACGCTATTCCGGCAGCCGCTAGAT
>ENA-UEPQ01000964-UEPQ01000964.1-human-gut-metagenome-genome-assembly--contig:-NODE-964-length-13186-cov-12.395911_pt1 | contig 13186 bp, 15 predicted proteins | sample MGYA00242903_ERZ507922 | MGnify/ENA primary metagenome ERZ507922 (study PRJEB26167, sample SAMN06115483) | human gut metagenome | host: Homo sapiens | place: China:Sichuan | collected 2014-10-16... | reverse complement strand
ATGGAGTTAGTATAGATGTTGAGAAATTAATTGAGATAGTAAATAAAAAATAATTGAACAATTTTAGGAGGAAAATATGGATAATTTAATACAAATGGCAATAGATAATAAAGAATGGGTTTTTAGTGGAATAGGTGTAGCTATTCTTTCTGCAATTGTAGGATTTTTTATAAATAAACAATCTAATTCTGTTAAAAATAAAATAGGAAATAATTCAAATAATAATAATCAAGCAGGAAGAGATATTAATATTGGAGGAAAAAATAATGGAGATTAATAAAACAGAAAGTAAAATAGGAAATAATTCAAATAATAATAATCAAGCAGGAAGAGATATTAATAATATATATAACATCTATGTATATGGAGATAAAGTTAAAAAAGATGAAAATTCTGAAACTTCCAAATATACTTTATTTGAAGAGTTACAAACTAATGTTATTCCTTTATTAACTGAAAATAAACAAATTTTTGCTAATTATTATTTAAAGGACAATAAAAAACTTTGGGATAAATTTGAATATAAAATCTTAGAAAATAATTCAAAAATAAAAAATATCTTAGAAAATAATTTACATCTATTTCAAGATTATAAGAATAAATATTATTCAAATTTAGAATTAATTAAAGAGTTTTTAATTCATATCGAAGAATTTGAAAAAACTCGTGAAGATAGTGAGAAATTTAGAGAAGTTTTATTCCCTAAAAAAATATATTCAATATTTGGAATAGCCCCCATTGAAGATAAAATTATTCCTTCCGTTGAATCCTTAGAAGAATTAATTAGAAAATTAAAAAATGAAGATAACTTTATTGAAATTAATTTAAATAATAGAAATCCATATATTAAAACTAAAAAAGAAGAAATTTATTTAACAGATACACCAAGAGTAAGACAGTTATTTCATAACTATAATTGCTTTAAAAAAACAGAAGTAAGACTAGATATTTTAATTTATAGTTTAAATATTATAAGTTCAAAAAAATTAGAATATAAATTTTTAGATGATAACAATTTAAGAGAAATCCTAGTAAAAGGGAAGAAAATAATTTTTGTATATAAATATTGTTTGAGTAAATTAGATTTAAGGGCTATGTATCCAGAAGAAGAAAGCATTATTGTTAATTTACATAATTGGAATGGAGAAGGGTGTATATCTAAAGAAGCATATGAAGAAGCTAATAGAATGAATATAACTCTATTGAAAATGGAGGATTTTTATGAATTTATTAGAAAGTTATAATGATATTGAAAAAATAGTTCATTTAATAAAATCACATATACATCTCTTTGATGATTTTGAGAATGTTTATTTATTTGGGTCAATATTGGATAAGAAATTTCCTAATGATATTGACATTTTATTAATCTATTCTAAATTTTCAGATAATTTAATATGCTCTACAAATAATATTTCTAATGAATTACAAAAAATATTAAATTTTCCTATTGATTTAACTACATTAAGCTTAGAAGAGTTGAAAGAAGTAAAATTTTTAGATAAGATTAAATTGAAATATGTTAGAATAAAATAAATTATAAAAAAGATATGTTATTATAATAAATTAGATTTTTAAAAATTAGGAGAAATTTAATATGATAGAAATTAAAAGTTTAAATGCTTATAATGGAGACTGTTTTTTTATATATTTTCCAGAAGAAAAATTTAATATTCTTATAGATGGAGGATATACAAATACTTTTAATAAAATAAAAAAAGAATTAGAAATTATAAAAGAAAGAGGAGAGCATCTAAATTTATTAGTTGTTACACATATAGATAATGACCATATTAATGGAATTATCAAGTTAATAAAAGAAAATGGTAGTAATGAAGAAAGTAAAATTATAAAAATTGATGAGATTTGGTTTAATTCTTATTTTAACTCTCCAACTTTAAAAAATGAGATTTCTATTTCAGATGAAAATATTAAAAAGTTAAAAATATTTATAAAAGAAAGTTATGATATTTATTCAAGTACTGAAGTAGGAACAAAAGAAGGAATAAAATTGAGTAATCTTCTAATAAATGGAAAATATGTGGTAAATAGTTCTAACGATTTTAAAGCTATTAATATTGAAGAGACGAATGAAATCCAAAAAGGAAATATTACTTTTAAATTTTTATCACCTTTAAAAAAAGATTTAGAAGAAATAGATATTTTATTTAATGAGAAATTGGAGTTTTTAGAAAATAAAGATGGAATAATATATGAGAAAAGTCTAAATGATTATTTTGAGAAATTTTTGATAAGTTTAGAAGAAAATAATATAGAAGTTAGAAGCCAAGAGATTTCAACTGAAAATGATATAGTAAAACTAGCAGAAAAAGAAGATGAAGAAAAAAATAGCCTTAACAATAAAACATCTATAGCTTTTATTATTGAATATAATGATAAGAAGTTAATATTTTTAGGAGATGCTTCTTTGAATGTATATAGTAGTCAGTTAAATAAAATTTATCCAAATTTAGATGAAGTAAATTTTGACTTTATAAAATTATCTCATCATGGAAGTAAATATAATATTTCTAAAAAGTTTATTGAAGATATAAATTGTTCAAATTATTATATATCAACTGATGGTAGTGGAAATCATGGACATCCAAATAAAGAAACAATATCAAAATTAATTATTAATTCTAAAAATCCAATTAAAATTTATTTTAATACATTTAATCTTCGCCATAAAAGATGGTTATGTAATTTAGAAAATGATACACAATTAAAGGAAAAATATAATTACGAAATAAAAATTGATGATGTGATACAATTATAGGGAGTTGTTTATGCAAGAACTAAAACAAATAGTTGGGAAAATAAAAAAAGGGACTTGCTTTTTAGTTAGTAAAGAATACATATTAACTGCAAGACATTGTGTTGAAGATATATCTATTTCAACAGAAATAGATATAGAATTTTCAGAGTTAAGAATACTAAAAAAAGCAGTATTAGTAGAAAAGTTAGAAAGACCTCTAGATTTAGCTATTCTTAAATTAATAGAACCATTTGAAAATAATCCTAAATTAAAAATATGTACAGATATTATATTTAGAGAAGATAAATTCTGTAGTTTTGGATATTCTTCTGAAGAGTCAGAATTAGGAAAAATTATATTAGGGCAAGTTAATGATTCAGACTTAATCCTTAATAAATATTTAGATTCAAATGATGAAATAGATTTAAAGTTATTTCCTAAAGAATTAGGAAATGTTCCTCCTGATTATCTTTCAGGGTACTCTGGAAGTCCTGTTATTATAGAGAAACAGATAGTTGGAATTATAAAAAATTGTTTTTTTGATAAAATATTAGGAGCTCAACAACTTTCCAATTTCAAAGAAATTTTTAAAAAATATGAAATAGATTATCAAGAAAAAAATTATTTAAGACAGAAGCTATATAAAAAATCATCAGATGAACTAACAGCAAATAAGTATAGTAAAAAATATATTCCTGATATTTATACAGAAATTCCTGAGTTAAAAGAAAAAATAAGATATTTTTCTCTTCCAACTTTATTTTTTAAAAAGTTTTTAAATAATTTTATAAATTTTGACTGCACATATTTAAATTCAATTTTAGAAGAAATTCAACTAAAAAAACTAAATTTTAAAGAATATGAAAATAAAAGTTTAGAAGATTTAGAGAAGATTAAAATTTCTATTAAAGATAATATTTCTTATCTAGAAAAACTTAATCATTTTGAGATTTTAGATAAAGAAAAAATAGAACAACCACCTCTATCTTATTTAAAATATAAGCTAATGAATAATTTAAATTATGAATTAAAAGACTTTTTAAAAATAATTGAATTATTTAAGTCAAAAACTTTATTGCTTATAGATAATGCTGGAAAAGGGAAAACAACATTTTTATGTGATATTGTAGAAAATTTATATTTTAAAAGAAATATTGATTGTATTTTTATTTCTGCTCATAAAATTCAAGATGGTGATATTATTCAATATTTAACAAGGGAGTTTTTTGATTATTCTAGTTTTATAAATAAGTTAGAATATATGGCTAAAAAAGATAAAAAGATAATAATTTTTATAATAGATGGACTGAATGAAAATGATAATTTAAAAAATTTCTCTGAAAATTTAGTACATTTTATTGAAACTATACAAGAAAAAGAAAATTTAAAAATAATTTTAAGTTGTAGAAGGGAATATTTGAGTGAAAGATTTGAAGAACTAATGTTTTTAAATCATGAAAATAAAATTACTCTTATTGAGAATGTATTCAAAGCAGAAAATTCTTTTAGAAGGGAGCATTTAAATAATTATTTTAAATATTTTAATATTAAGGCATCTCTTTCTCTTGAAGTAGAAGATAAATTAATGGAAAATCCTTTGCTATTAAGATTTTTTTGTGAAGCATATCAAGATTGTAATTGTAGTGAAATTTTATCTTTATATAAGTATAATTTATTTGTAACATATACAAAAAATAAAATAAAAGCTTTAGAAAAAAAAGGGCAAAATATTGGTGAGTTAGAAAATATTTTTTATACAATTTCAGAATATATGTTAAAGAATAAAACTTTTTCACAAATTCCAATTAATATAATAAGGAATAATAACTTTATAAAAGAAATTATCTATGAAGATATTATTTTTAAAGATGGATTAAAAAAAGTAATATCAAGCATGGGAAGAACCATAGAAGTATTAAGTTATACTTTTGATGAATATAGAGACTATCATTTAGCTTGGTATATAAAAGATAATTTATCTCCTGAAGAAGTGGAGGAAAATTTGGAGTTGTTGAAAAAAACACCAATAATAGAAGGAGTATCTAAATATTTATACCAAATAGCTAAAGAACTTAATGATAATAATTTAATAAATATACTAGAAAGAAAAGTTTCTACAATAGAGCCATTCTTGGAATATATATTTGGAATAGAGGATTCTAATATTAAAAAAGAAGATATATTAAAATTAGAAGAAATTTTTAATTCTACTCCTGAATATAATTTTTTAATTCTAAGGAATTTATTTTTAAGAAATGAAGAAAAATATAGAAATTTGAATATAAATCATATTTTTAAATTTATAAATAAAATGTCTGAATTTAATTATTGGAATAAGTTTTTAATTCATTTTGAAACTAATCATTATTTTAATGATAGTAGTAAAAAATGTCTACATTCGTATATTAATGCTACAAAAAGAATTTTTTATAAAAATAAACCAGTTTTAGCTTTTAAATTACTAATACTTTTATTGCCTCTTATTCAAAGGCAATATTCTAAATTTTATTTTAATACTTTAGAAAAAATATTAGAAAAAAATTTAAATTCAGATAAAATAATTGAAATTATTAATAATATAGAAAATGAAGTTCTATTAAACAGTATTTTAAGGGAGTTTGAAGAGTAAACATATGATAAAGGTATTTGAATATGATAAGATTTATTTTAATTTAAATGAGATTCCAACAATTCAAAAATTTATAAGTTATTTTGGAGTTATAGAGCAAAGTTACATGGGAAGCTTAATAATTCGGCTTCATAATTATATTTTTTATAATTGTATTAATTTATATGAAGAATATGAAAAATATTATCAACAAGAATATGACACTTTTTTTATTTTTTTAAAAAAAGTATATGGTTTTGCTATTGATAAAAATATTACAATAGAAAATCAAAAAAAATATTATTATACTAATATTTCCTGTAAAAATGATTATAGAATAGGTTCAATCTTAACTGATAACTATAACAATAAATTTAGAGAAATAGTTATAAATTTTTTTAAGGAGAATGAATAATTATGAAAATAAAAACAGATTTTATTACTAACAGTTCTTCAACTTCATTTATTCTTGCCTTTAATCCTGAAAGAGCAAATAAAGAAGTAGTAACATCAAACTTAATAAAAGCATTTGGAATAAATGAAGATTCTATACTTAGAGAAATTTTTGAGGATTTTTTATATCATCTTAACTATGAAGAGTTTGATAAAAAAAATTTAACCTCATATCAACTAAATATATATAAAGATGAACTTGATAAAATTAATGAACTGAAAAAAAAAGGATTTAAAATATATATAGGAAGTTTAAGAAGTGAAAATGAATTTATTGAAAGTTTTTTATGTCAAGATATTTTTTATGTAGAAAGTGATGAAGTTTATTTTAATGGGATTGATAATGCATGGTAGTAATAAAAAAATATGAAGATGAAAATTATTCTGTTCTTTTTAATAAAAAAACAGGATTATTATTAAGAATAGAAAAAAAGGGATTTAATGAGCCAGAATATTCAAAACATGGTCCAGAACTTTTAGATGTTTCTATTACTAATTGGTGTGATAAGGGATGTAATTATTGTTATAGAAATTCAAATATAAATGGACAACATATGTCTTTAGAGAATTATGAATTTATTTTAAAACAAGCACAAGAATGTGATACCTTTCAAATTGCTTTGGGTGGTGGGAATCCTAATCAACATCCTAATTTTTGTGAAATTTTGAGATTAACAAACAAGTATGGTATAGTTCCATCTTATACTACAAATGGTAGAGGACTTAACGAAGAAATATTATTAGCTTCTAAAAAATATTGTGGAGCTGTAGCTGTAAGCTATGGAGAAGATGATTATTTTATTAAAGGAATTGAATCACTTATTTCAAAAGAAATAAAAACTAATATTCATTTTATACTATCTAATCAAACTATTGATGTAGCTATAAAATGGTTAAGGGAGAAACCTCAATTTTTAGAGAAAATAAATGCCATTGTATTTTTAAATTATAAACCTGTTGGAAAATTGAAAAAATATGATAATTTACTAAATATTTCAAATAAAATAGAAGAATTTTTTAATCTGATTTCTAAGAATAATTACTCTTTTAAAATTGGATTTGATAGTTGTACTATTTCATATATAGTTAACTTTTTAAAAAATGTTTCTCCAAGTTCTATAGAAAAATGTGAAGCAGCTAGATTTTCAGCTTTTATTGATGAAAATTTAAATATGTATCCTTGTTCATTTATGGTAGAGAGTTATCAAGGAGTTAATATTAAAGAAAGTTCTATTTTAAATATTTGGAAAAATTCTAATTTATTTAAAGAGTTCAGAAATTTCTCAATACCAACTAAGTGTAAAGTTTGCAATAAATCAAATTTATGTGGTGGAGGATGCCAAATTTTTACTGAAATCAATATGAATTGCAATCAAAAATAAATTAATTAAGGAAAGTGAAGAATATATGGGAACATTATTTGTTATTGGTAATGGATTTGATTTAGACCATAATTTAAAAACAAGTTATATAGATTTTAAAGAATATTTAAAAAATCAATGTAATGATTTGGATGAAAGTAGATTCGGCTATATAGGTTTTGAAGAAATGCCTAAAGGAGATATAGTTGTAGATGAAACAGATATTTTGGTTAATCTAATTCATGGGATTGACCAAGTGAGTAATGAGTTTTGGAGTAATCTTGAAGAAGAATTAGCTAATGTAATATTTGATGATTTCTTTGACCGAGAATATCCTCTTGATGAAGATGGAGATGATGATTTTTGGAAAAAATCTTATATTAATAATGATAATTCGATGTTTTTTCCAGAGTTAGCAAAAGTTCTTTTAAATAAATTGAAAAAATGGGTATTAAGCATAAAATATGAAAATGTTATTCCAAAAGATGAAATAATCAATTTAATAAAAAATAAAGAATGTACCTTTTTAAATTTTAATTATACTGAAACGCTTGAGAAATTTTATGGACAAACTTGTTATCATATTCATGGTAAAATAGGAGGTTATGAATTGCAGTTTGGACATAATGATAAAAAAGATTATACAGATGAATTGTTAGTTTCGTATTTAGGAGCAGAGAATAATATTCAAACATTAAAAAATATATGGTTAAAAGACACAGAATTAATACTTAAAAATAATTATGATTTTTTTAAAGAATTAAAAACTAAAAATATTAATGAAATCTATTTTTATGGTTTTTCTTTTGGAGAAGTTGATTTAGTTTATATACAGGAAATAATAAGAAATATTGACTCTAAAAATTGTACATGTTATTTGAGAAATTTTAATCCTGAAGAAGTAGAAAGACAAAAAATAAAATTAAGAGAACTATCTTTTTGTGGAGAAATTACTATATTTTAAAAATAAGTTAAATATAAGAGAGTGAAAATATTTAAGTTTTCACTCTCTCCTTATTTAAAGACTAACTTTTTTATTAATATATTCATATATTTTATCATAAGGTATAGTTGAAGAATGGCTATACATTTTATTGTATATTTTTTTGAAATCCTCTATTATTTCTTTCATAGAAATAGATTCTCCCCTATTCAAATTTCTATGTCTTATTGCATGAAGAAACATCTCATAATATGCATATTCTGGATTTTCTGATATCTCTCTAAGAGATATTCTCGCATTTAAAAAACTATCTTTTCTTAGAGTTAAGTAATCAAAAATAGAAGAATCTATAATAGGAAAACATCCTAATTCTCCATTAATCTTATTCCATTTAGGAATTTCTCCAAAACGTCTTGTATGTCCTTGAATTAGTTTTCCTTCAATTTCTGCTAAATTCTTCCTGTATTCTTCATTTTGTTCTTCATCTAAAGAAAAAGCAGAAATTTCTGAATTTCTCGAAACTTTCATTTGAAATAATGGAGACTGAACAATAATAGAAAATCCTATTTTCTTATTTTCTCGAAAATATTGTTCAATTTCTTTTATTTTACAACTTCTTGAATCACAAGAAATTAAGCCATTATGTTGTTTAAATCGCTCACCTAAATTTCTTGCGAGTCCAATATATAGAATTTCTTTAGTATTATAATTCCAATAGCAATATATTCCATTTGAGCTCCAGCCATATGTATCTCTAGGTGAGCAAATATCATCAATATATTCATATATTTTTTCTTGTTCATCATATTCATAAGCTTCTGAAATAATTGTACAAAACATCTTTTACCTCCAAGTTATAAAATTTTTATAAATATTTCTACAACTTCCTATATTCAAAATAATAATTATAATTCTATCTTGATAAATTTTAAATAAAGCTCTATTATTTCTAATTTTTAATCTATAGGTGTAGTCATTAAAGTAATGATATTTTTTTACGTTTTTATTACTTTTTGTCAACTCTTTAAAAAATTTTCAGCACTCTTTTTATATAGAACTTTATAACTATAGTAATTCATCTAAAGAAATATCCTTAGACATATAGTTTGTACTATATGTGTAGTATATAATATAAAAAGAAGAAAGTAAATAAAAATCTCCTTTCTTTATATCAATAAGTATACTTTTTGAGATATATTTGAATAGATGGATCTTATTAGCTTTTTCTATCATATTTTCTCTATAAAAAGTTATCAAAATTATTTTTTGATTTTATTGACTTTTTGATAACGAAAAGTTATAATTTTGTTAAGAAGAATTTTATGATATAATATATTTAAAAGTAGAGAGGAGGTTTTTATGTTAAAACAAAAAAAATTAGGACTTGGAGTAGATGATTTTAAAAAAATTAGAACACTAGATTATTATTATATAGATAAGACTAAATTTATAGAAGATATTCTTCTTGATGGTGCTGATATTAAATTATTTTGTAGACCAAGAAGATTTGGAAAAACTCTTAATATGTCCACTCTTAAATACTTTTTTGATATAGAAAATAGAGAAGAAAATAGAAAGCTATTTAATGGGTTATACATAGAAAACTCTTCTATGATAAGTGAACAAGGAAAATACCCAGTTATATTTATTAGTATGAAAAGTATAGGAGGACTAAACTGGGAAGTTTCTTTTAATAGTATAAAATCAAAAATAAAAGAGCTTTTTAGAGAGCATATTTTTTTAGCTGATTCATTAGATAAATATACATTAATAGAATTTGAAAAATATCTAACTGGTGATTTTGATGAAGCACTGTCAAAAAATTCTTTGAAATTTTTAACTGAAATATTATATAAATTTTATAAAGAAAAAGTAATTTTACTCATAGATGAATACGATTCTCCAATAATATCAGCCTATGAAAATGGATATTATAATGAAGCAGTTAATTTTTTCAAAGGTTTTTATGGAGATGTACTTAAAACCAATGAATATTTACATATGGGAGTTTTAACTGGTATAGTTAGAGTAGCTCAAGCAGGGATATTCTCTGACTTAAATAATATAGAAAACTATACTATCCTTAACAGGAAATATTCTCAATATTTTGGACTACTTGAAGATGAAGTAGAAAAAGCTCTCCAAGATTATGATGTTAGTTATAAACTTGAAGAAGTTAAGTCTTGGTATAATGGATATAGATTTGGAGATTCTGAAGTCTATAATCCTTTAAGTATATTAAAATTTTTAAGTAATCAAGAGCTAGGAGCTTATTGGATAAATACTTCAGGAAATGCCGTAATAAAAGAGTTACTTAAAAACTCTGATAAAATGGTATTTGATATATTAAATAATCTATTTAATGGAAAAGAAACTGTGGTATATATAAGTCAAAGTATAGCTTTAGGAAATAATTTATCCCCTGATGATTTATGGGAATTGCTATTATTTTCAGGATATTTAACAGTAAAAGAAAAGATAGATATGAATACATACTTTGCAAGAATACCTAATAATGAAATTATGACATTCTTTAAAAATCTGTTTGTAGATATTATCTTCAATGGATTGGGAACTATTAGCAGACTAAAAGTAGCACTTTTAACTAAAAATTTAGAGGAAATAATAAGTTGCCTTGAAAATCTTGTGTTAAATGCAATGAGTACATATGACACAGATAAGAGATATGAAAATCCTTATCAAACTCTTTTAGAAGGATTTTTATATGGATTAGAAGGAACATATCTTTCAATTCCTAATTTTGAAAGTGGAGATGGAAGACCAGATATAATTCTAAAGCCAGTAGTTAAAAATAAACCAGCCTATATCTTAGAGCTAAAGAGATTAAAAGATAGAACAGTAGAAAAAGAGCTAGAAGAAGCTTTAAATCAAATTAAGACAAATAGATATGATACTCTTTTAAAAAGAGAAGGAATAAATGATATAACAAACATAGCACTGGTTTTTGATGGAAAAAGAGTATATCATAAAATAGAAAAATAATGAAAGAGAGAGAAATCTCTCTTTTCTATTATAGAAAGGAACTTATATGAGAAAATATCTATATATACGTGTTTCTATTAAGGAACAAAATGAAGATAGGCAATTAGCCTTAAAGGATAAATATGGATTGAGGAACTCTGATGTATTTATTGATAAAGCAACAGGTAAAAATTTTGACAGACCAGCTTATCAAAATCTAAAGGAAGAATTGCAAAAAGGAGATACCTTAATTGTAATGAGCTTGGATAGATTGGGAAGAAATAAGGAACAAGCTCTTGAAGAATTAAGAGAGCTTAAACAAAGAGGTATTAGACTCATAGTAGATGACTTACCAACTACTCAAATAGAGTTAGATGAAAAAAATCAACTCATAATTGAGATGATTAATAATATCTTAATAGAAGTTTATACCACTCTTGCTGAAGAAGAATTAAAAAGAACTAAGATTAGACAAAGACAAGGTATTGATTCTATGCCAGTTAATGATAATGGTAAAAGATATTCAAAAAAAACTGGAAGAGAAGTGGGAAGACCAAATAAACAAAAAAATCTTACTACTGAACAAGAAAGATATATCAAGGCTTGGTTAAGTAAAAGTATTAAGTTATCTGACTGTATTAAATTAAGTGGATTAAGTAGGGCTACCCTTTATAGAATAAAAGGAAGTATACTTTCTCAAAATAATGTCTCAAAATATAAGACTGAAAAAAATGGATGAACTTTTTGATACTTTAGATGATGATTATATAGATAAAATATTAGAGCCTGATTTCTGCATCTCAGAAATGTCAGAGTTGAAAAAAGGGGATAAGTTATTAGAATTTAAATATCCAACTGTAGATAAAACTTCAGATAAATTTGAAGAAGATGAAGATTTAAATGAATATGCTCCATTTTTTGAAGTTCATACAGTAGAGAAAAGTTTTAAAAATATATATTATCTATTATAAATTTATATCACTTACAGATGATGATAAAGATTTATATTTGTTAAAAAATAAAAATAAAAAAATATATAAATTATTAGAAAATTATATAAAACAGTTAAGCCAAAGAGAAAGAATATTTAAAAAAATAATATATATACTTAAAAATGAGATTATTTTTAATGACAAAATACTAAAAAAAATTGAAAAGAAATTAAAACCTATATTTTTAAGACGAGGTATAAGTCGCCTAAAGTTTTAAAAAGGGCTTAAAAAGGATTTTACGAGGTCAATTTTTGAAAGAAAAGTAAAAATGAATAATGTACGAATTATTAGACCAAAACCACATGGACATAATAGATTATAAGATTTTTTAGAAAAAATAAGAAGAAGTTGATTATACTTAAAATAGAAGTAATAGAGTTATAGCTCAAGATGTAGGAACAATATATAGACTTACTAAAGAAATGAAAAAAATGACTATGTTTTAGTACCTAGTGGAAGTGATATATATAGGAAAAGTTTTAGAAGATAATCCTATCTATATAAAAGAATTAGATAATGATATTGATGGTTTCTGTCATCAAAGAAAAATAAAATGGTTCTTTAATAAAAAAAAAGTATTAATAAAAAAGTTATGACAAGTAGACTTTTTGATAGCTTTAATACTTACTTAAACACCTATTTTTATGAATTTGTTAAAAAGTCAATAAAAATAAGGATTTAAAAAATAGATTATATTTGATTATTTTTATTGGCTTAATACTATCGATGAATTTATAACAATATGGATTTTAAGAGGAATAGAAGAATAAAAAAGCTTCTTTGTACAATTAGAACTTGAAGTGGGAATTTATAAATTAAATTGTTATCACTGATAATATATGATATAATAGTGTTATAATATGTTAGAATAGTGTTAGGATTAATAAGGAGATAAATTATGAAATTTTTAGAAAATTTTAATACTGAATTAAAAGAAGTTTTAACATCTGAATTAAAAAAAGAAGTTGTAGCTTTTGCTAATACATGTGATGGAACTATCTATATAGGTATCAATGATAAAGGAGAAATTATAGGAGTAGAAAATTCTGATGATATTATAGAAAGAGCAAGTGCTTCTATTAGAAATGC
>ENA-UEPQ01000916-UEPQ01000916.1-human-gut-metagenome-genome-assembly--contig:-NODE-916-length-13518-cov-6.850086_pt1 | contig 13518 bp, 10 predicted proteins | sample MGYA00242903_ERZ507922 | MGnify/ENA primary metagenome ERZ507922 (study PRJEB26167, sample SAMN06115483) | human gut metagenome | host: Homo sapiens | place: China:Sichuan | collected 2014-10-16... | reverse complement strand
TTGATTTTTATTTGGGGGATGAGTGAATATCTCAGTGCAGGTAGTGGACATAATTTAATTCTTACAGCAATTTATAGTGGGGCAAAATTAAGTTTGCAAACAGCAGGCGGACTTACATTATGTATGCTCATTGGTTTTATCGCTGAAACTATATGGCATAGATTAAAATATTTTCGCTATATTTGTTCATTTGTGATTTTGTTTATAACCACATTATTATTTGTAGCTAGATTTCCTTTTTATCAACAATTCCATAGCGGTTTCAATCAAATGTTATTTACAGCAATGCATGAAGATTTATATGCATTATTTATTTCTTTGGTGGAAGAATTTCAGTTGCCATTGAAATTGCTATTAATAATTGCTTTAGTTGCTATCTTGAATTATGCTTTTAATAAATTTTTAGTTTATAGTTTTAAAGTTAAAAGATGGCAAATATTACCAGAGAAAATAAAAACGGTTTCCTTGCTCATGTGCATATATGTCTTAGGTACATTATCTTTATATGGCGGTGGCTGGAGCTGGAAATCTGGTGTGAATTGGGAAAATGCAGGAATTACAAATGATACATTTTTGAATGAGTCTATTTTAGATGATTACCAAGCTATTTATCGAGCATATGCAAATCAAATGCGTATGGAAGCTTGTAATGGACTTAGTTTTTCAGCGCAAAATGTGAGAGATTTAGCAAAATCTTTAACGAATAAAGATGGCGGAAATGATTTAAGTATATATCTAGCTAAAGAAGCAACAGGGGCGAAGATAGAAAAACCAAAACATATTTTTGTGATTGTATCAGAAAGCTATGCGAACTGGCCATTATTAGATAAATATAGCAATTTGCATATTGCTGATAATATGAAAAAAATAATCGCTGAAGATGATACGATTTATACTTCGCATATGTTGCCAAGTGGTTCAAGTACAGTAGGTGCTTTGATGACTATGGTTACAGGTATGGCAAATTCTAATTTATATTTAACAACTATGCCAGAAGCCTTAGCAAATCCTTATATCACAGCAACAGCACCACAGATGAAAAATTTAGGCTATGAAACAAGTTTTTGGTATGCTGGCCCTGCTACATGGGAAAATATTCAAGAATTTACATTAGCACAAGGCTTTGATAATTTTTATAGTAGAGGCAATATTGACCCTAATGCTACAGGTAGCGTATGGGGTGCTGATGATGAATACTTATATGATGCTATTTTTAAACAGATTGATGATGATAAAATGACTTTCTCGGTGATTTTAAATACATCAAATCATTCACCATTTAATATTGACTTAGAAAAAGAAGGTTTTGATGCTAGTAAAGTAATTGAAGGTTTGCCTGATAAAGAAAAAAATAATCAAGAATTAATTAAAGAGCTTGGTCATTTTTGGTATGCAGATAAGATGGCAAGTGATTTCATCAATAAAGTCAAAGCAAAATATCCAGATAGTTTATTTATTTTTGTGGGCGACCATGCTGATAGATATAATATCGATAAAGTACCTACAATGTATGAACGCTATAGCGTGCCACTTATCATCACAGGAAAAGGCATACAAAAAGATTTATTGCCAGAAGATATGGCAGGAAGTCAAATAGATATTATGCCAACAGTGATAGATTTAATAGCTCCAGAAGGTTTTACTTATTATAGCGTAGGAAAATCTTTGAGTGAAAATAAATTAGGTCAAAGTTATGCTTTTTGGATAACTGCTGATGCTATCGGTAATACTGATGATTTAGTAGAAAAACCACAATATTTTAATCGTGAAGTCTTGCCAGATAGAACTGTTTTAGAAAATTATATCAATGGTGTAAGAGCTATTTCTTGGTGGCTTGGCAAATATGGTACAATTATAGATGAAGCCTTGTTGCAGTAAAATAAGAATAAGGTATAATTATATAGAAAAATAAAAAAGATAGGGTGAATAATTTTGAGTAATTTAGAAGTTGGTATTGTAGGATTGCCAAATGTGGGTAAATCTACTTTATTTAATGCTATTACAAAAGCAGGTGCAGAAGCAGCAAACTATCCATTTTGCACAATTGAACCAAATGTAGGTGTTGTAGATGTTCCTGATGAAAGATTAAAAGTTCTTCATGAAATGTACAATTCTAAAAAAACTACTCCTGCAAGCGTAAGCTTTGTTGATATTGCAGGTTTAGTAAAAGGTGCTTCTCGTGGTGAAGGTTTAGGAAATAAATTCTTATCCCATATTCGCCAAGTAGATGCAGTAGCTCATGTTGTACGTTGTTTTGCTAGTGGTGATATCACTCACGTTGAAGGTAGTGTAGACCCAATTCGTGATATTGAAATAATCAACACTGAACTTTGTTTGGCAGACCTTGATTCTGTAGAAAAACGTTTAGATAGAGTTTCTCGTACAGCTAAAAGCGGTAATAAAGAAGCTCGTGCTGAAGAAGCTGTTTTGGAAAAAGTAAAAAAAGTAGTAGAAGAAGCTATTCCAGCACGTCAGGCAGAACTTAGTGAAGATGAATTAGAACTCATTAAAGATTTGAACTTATTGACTTTAAAACCTACATTATATGTAGCAAATGTAAGTGAAGATGAAGCAGCTACTGCTGAAAATGATAATGAATATGTAGCAAAAGTAAAAGAATACGCTCAAAAAGAAAATGCAGGCGTTGTAGTAATTTCTGCTAAAGTAGAATCTGAAATTGCAGAACTCGATGAAGAAGAAGCAAATGAATTTTTATCTGATTTAGGACTTGATGAATCTGGTCTTAATAAATTAATCAAAGCAGCTTTTAAATTATTAGGTCTTATGACTTTCTTGACAGCTGGTGAAGATGAATGTCGTGCATGGACTATTAAAGTGGGTACAAAAGCTCCACAGGCTGCAGGTAAAATTCACTCTGATATAGAACGTGGCTTCATTCGTGCAGAAATCGTATCTTATGATGATTTAGTAGCTTCTGGAAGTGTAGCAGCAGCTCGTGAAAAAGGTCAAGTTCGTGTAGAAGGTAAAGATTATATCATGCAAGATGGCGATGTTACACATTTCCGTTTCAATGTTTAATGCATAAATAAATATAGGGAAAATTCTTCCCTATATTTTATCTGGAAAATTTTAATAAAATTTTAATAATTTAATTAATTTAAAGCAAAAGGAGTGTTATTTATGCGTAAATTTAGTTTGGTCGGCTTAGTGATGGCTCTATGTATTTTATTTTCTTGTAGTCTAGTACAAGCACAGGATTTAAGAACAATTTCTGTAGATGGAAGTTCTACGATAAAAGTTGCTCCAGATAAAGCAACTATAAGTATTAGCATTGAAAATACTGCAAAAGATGCAAAATTGGCTTCAGCACAAAATGCTCAAATCATGCAAAATATTCAAAGTGCTATATTGGGATTAGCTATAACTAAAGATAAAATGCAGACAACAAATTATAATTTATATCCTGTATATAACACTAAAGATAATAGTAGAGAAATCATTGGCTACAGTGTATCAAATGAAATTACTGTTACTATAGATAATATCGATATGGTAGGAACTGTGATTGATACAGCAATTAATGCAGGTGCTAGTAATGTAAATTCTATAGAATTTGGTTTAAAAGACAGCCAAGTTTATAAAGATAAAGTATTACAGCAAGCTATCGCAGATGCTAAACGTAAAGCACAAGTAGTTGCTAATAGCTTAGAAAAATCTATAGTAAATGTAGTCAGTGTAAATACTGGAAGCACATATATTGAAGCTAAAAATTTCAATAATGCTATGTATATGAGAGCAGCTGATGCAACAGGAGCAACTTCACCTATTCAAAGTGGTGATATCAGTGTTAGAGCAAATGTATCAGTTGTATTTGAAATGAATTAATTAGATAAAAAAAAGACTTTAGTTCTATTTAGAGCTAAAGCCTTTTTTTGCGTAATATTATAATTTTTCACCAGCATATTTGATTAAAATATGACCACTTCTGCGATTTGTAGCAAGTGGCCTATTGTGTACGTCGCAAATGCGAAGAAGTGCGTTGATATCAGGTTCGTGAGGCTGAGCGTTTAATGGGTCGCGCATGAAAATTACATAATCTACTTTTTCAGTTGCTACCATAGCACCGATTTGTTGGTCGCCACCTAAAGGACCAGACATCATAGTTTCAACATTTAAATTATATTTTTCGTTGATTAATGTACCAGTTGTGCGAGTTGCTACAAGATGAAATTGTTTTAAGACATCAAGATGATTGCCAACAAATTCAAGCATTTCTTCTTTTTTCTGGTCATGGGCAATTAATGCGATAGTTTTCATAAATTTAACACCTACTTAATAATATAATTCCTTTTCATTTGTTATGGAACAAAGAAAAGGAATATAGGAGAAATAATAAAACATAAAAGGATTTCCATATATTAATCTTCTTTGTATCGACATAAACATCTAAAGGATATTATAAGTATAAACTATTTGACTTTTTTGGTAAAGAAAAATTCAGGTAAAATAATTCCAAGATAAGGTATTAATAAATTTGATAGCTTGTTATATAATATTACTTTAAAGTGTTGATAGAGCATATTTATTGCGGTATAATTATAAAAAATGAATTATATTCATATTTTGAAGAGGTGTGGGTGTGTATCCTATTAATTTAATTTTGGATAATAAGCCTTGTGTAGTCTTAGGTGGCGGACATGTAGCACTGAGAAAAGTAAAAGGTTTATTAGAGGCAAAGGCAAAAGTTACAGTTATCTCTCCTCAAATAGTGGAAGGTTTGGCTAAACTAGTGGAAACAAAAGCTATAATTTGGCAAAAAAAATGCTATGAACAAGGAGATTTAACTGATTTTATTTTGGCTATTTGCGCTATAGGCAATGAAGAAGTAAATGCACAAGTTCGAAAAGAAGCAAATCAAAAAAAAGTGATATTAAATGTAGTTGATAGATTAGAATTTTGTGATTTTGCTTTGCCTGCAAAAATTAGAAGAGGTGATTTATTAGTAACTTTTTCAACTAATGGAAAATCACCAGCATTATCTAGATATTTGCGTTGTAAAATGGAACGAGAATTTGACGAAACATATGCAAATTGGTTAGATAAATTAGTGCAATTAAGAAAAGAAGCTATTGAAAAATTGCCAACAAGTGATGACCGTGAAATCTTTTGGCGTAGTGCGTTAAGTGATGATGTGATGGAACTTGTAAGGGCTAAAAAATATGATGAAGCGGAGGCGAGCATAAGAGATGCAATTAGTGGTTTTAGGGCTTAATCATAAAACTGTATCTGTAGAAGTACGTGAAAGATTTGCCATTTCTGTTGACAATATTAATAAAGGATTACGTCATTTAGATAATTATAATGGAATTAGTGAAGTTGTAATTTTATCTACTTGCAATCGCACAGAAATCTATGCTGTTGTAGATGATGCAAACGAAAATATGCAAGATGTAAAAGAGTTTTTCTTCACGCTTGCAGGAAGTGATGATGCGAAAGATGAGTATTTTTATTATCATGTAGATAAAGATTGTATACGTCATTTATTTGCAGTAGCTTCTAGCTTGGATTCACTTATCATTGGTGAAGGTCAGATTTTAAGTCAGGTAAAAAAAGCTTATTCAATGGCAAGAGAAGCTCAAGCGACAAGTACAATTTTAAATACTTTATTTCATCGTGCGATTACTACTGGAAAAAGAGTACGTACAGAAACTAGAATTGCTTATAATGCAGTATCTGTTAGTTATGCCGCTGTACAGTTAGCTTTAAAGATTTTCGGCAGTCTAGAACATAGCAATACGCTTATCTATGGTGCAGGTCAAATGGCAGAACTCACTGCTCGTAATTTAATGGGCAAGGGCGCTAAGAAAATTTATGTAGCTAATAGACATTTTGATAAAGCACAGGAATTAGCTAGTCAATTTGGCGGTGAAGCAGTAGGTTTCCGTGATGCTTTGCGCAAAGCAAATGATGTAGATATTGTAGTAACTTCCACAGGAGCACCTCATTATGTAGTAAAACCTTGGGAAACACAATTATTCATGTCTAAGCGTAAAGGTAGACCGCTTGTCATCATTGATATAGCAGTGCCTCGTGATGTTGACCCAGATGTAGCAGAGATAAAAGGCGTAGAATTATATAATATTGATGATTTAGAAGCTGTAGTTGAAGATAATATCAAAGAACGTGAATATGAAGCATATCAAGCTCAAAAAATTATTGATGAAGAAGTAAATTCAATTTTAGAGCGTTTTCAATATTTATCTTGTCAGCCAGTAATGGCTCGTTTATCAACGAAAGCTGAGCGCATTCGTCGTCGCGAAGTGAAACGAGCAATGACAAAACTTGGCGATTTAACTGAAAGTCAGGTTAGAGAAATTGAACATATGTCACATATGATTGTTCGTAAATTATTGCGTGAGCCAATGATTAAGTTAAACAGTTTTGCAGGAACACAACAAGAAGATTATTATGTGAATGCTGTAACTAAGTTATTTAAAATAGATGTATTAAAAGAGAGGGAATAATAGTGCGTAAAAAGATTGTTATTGGTACACGTAGCAGTAAATTAGCATTATGGCAGGCAGAATATGTGGCAGATCGTCTACGTAAACAATATGAAGGTTTGGAAGTTGAATTGATGCATATTGTTACTAAAGGCGATAAAATTCTTGATGTGCCACTTGCTAAAATCGGTGGCAAAGGATTATTTACAAAAGAACTTGAAGTAGCAATGTTAGAAAAACGTGTAGATTTAGCAGTACATAGTTTAAAAGATATGCCTACTGTATTACCAACAGGATTATCTTTGACCACTATAACTAAGCGTTTAGATTGTGGAGATGCACTAGTTAGTCCAAAATATAAAACTTTAGAAAATTTACCACAAGGGGCTAAGGTAGGAACTTCTAGTCTTCGTCGCAAGGCTCAATTATTAAAAGCACGACCAGATTTAGATATTCATAGTCTTCGTGGAAATGTAAACACAAGACTTCGTAAATTAGAAGAAGAAAATTTTGATGCTATTGTTTTAGCAGTAGCAGGGCTTAAAAGATTAGGCTTTGGTGATAAAATAACACAGATTATTCCTCGTGAAATTTGTCTTCCAGCTGTAGGTCAAGGTGCTTTGGCTATAGAAACTAGAGAAGATGATGAAGAAATAAAACAAATGCTTGAATTTTTGCATGATGATAAAACAGCAGATGCGACAAAAGCAGAACGTAGTTTTTTAGCTCGTGTTGAAGGCGGTTGCCAAGTGCCAGTGGGTGTTTATGCTCAAGTTGAAGATGATGATAGATTATCAGTAGAAGCAGTAATTGGTTCTATTGATGGCAAATGTATAATTCGTGATAAAGTCATAGGTTCAAGAAATGAAGCACAAGTTTTAGGAAAAATTTTGGCAGAAAAACTTTTAGCTAATGGTGGACTTGAGATTATGCAAAGCTTGGGTTTATGCTGTTTAGACAAAGCATAAATAAGTAATTGGGTATTAATTTATCTTTTGGAGGTTTTTATTAATGAATGGAATGGTTTATTTAGTAGGTGCAGGTCCTGGAGATTATCGCCTAATTACTTTAAAGGGAAAAGAATGTTTAGAAAAAGCAGATGTAGTTATTTGTGATTATTTAGCAGATAAACGTTTGATGGCTTTTGCTAAAGATGATATAGAATATATCTATGTAGGTAAAAAAGCTGGCAATCACGCAATGCGTCAAGAAGACATCAGCCAACTTATCGCTGATAAAGCGAAAGAAGGAAAATGCGTGGTACGCTTAAAAGGTGGCGACCCATTTGTATTTGGTCGCGGCGGTGAAGAAGCAGAAGTTTTAAAGAAAAATAATGTAGCTTTTGAAATTGTACCAGGTATCAGCTCTGCTATTGCAGCACCTGCTTATGCGGGTATCCCTGTAACTAATCGCAAAGTTGCAGTATCTTTTGCTGTAATCACAGGTCATGAAGACCCAACAAAAGGAAAATCCGATATAAATTGGGAAAAATTAGCCACAGCTGTAGATACATTAGTATTTTTAATGGGTGTAGGTAATTTACCACATATCACAAGTCAATTGATAAAATATGGAAGAAGTGCAGATACGCCAGCAGCTTTAGTGCGTTGGGGTACAAAAGCAGAACAAGAAGTATTGGTGACTACAGTAGGTAATGCTGTGGAAGATGTAAAAAAACATAATTTGAAACCACCAGCAGTTTTTGTAGTTGGTAATGTAGTAAATTTACGTCAGACAATTCAATGGTTTGATAATAAGCCGTTATTTGGCAAAAATATCTTAGTTACAAGAGCTCGCGAACAAGCTTCTAAATTGACAACAGCATTAGAAGATTTAGGGGCAAATTGTATAGAAGCTCCAGCTATAAAAATCACAACTCCTGATGATGATTTTGCAAGTTTAGATAAAGCTATCGCTAAAATCGGTGAATATGAATGGATTATTTTCACTAGTACAAATGGTGTAGATAGATTTTTCGCTCGCTTAAATGAAAAAGGATTAGATGTACGTAGCTTAAGAGATGCTAAAATTGCAGCTATCGGTACAGCTACTGCAAATAAATTAAAAAATTATGGTATCATTGCAGATAAAGTACCAACAATGTTTATGGCAGAAGGTATTTTAAATGTTTTAAAAGATGATATTAAAGAAGGTACAAAAGTCTTAATACCCAGAGCACAAAAAGCTCGTGAAGCTTTACCAATAGGACTTCGTCAATTAGGTGCTGTTGTAGATGTAGCAGAAACATATACTACAAAAATGGCAGATACAAATAAAGAAGAGATAAAAGCTTTATTAAAAGAACATAAAGTAGATATGGTAACTTTTACAAGTTCTTCTACTGTAGAAAATCTTTTAAAATTAATTGATGAAGATAAATCTTTATTAGATAATGTGGCTAAAGCAAGTATTGGCCCTATCACAGCCAATACTTGTAAAAAACATGGGCTTACTGTTGATGTAGAAGCCGATGTATATACTATAGATGGTTTAGTAGCAAAAATAAAAAATTTTGGATGGTGACTATTGATGAAACTCAATACTTTAAGACCACGCCGTTTGCGTTTAAATAGCGCTGTTCGCGACATGGTTCGTGAAAATTCTTTATCTGTAAAGGATTTAATTTATCCTATCTTTGTGGTTGCTGGTGAAAATGTAAAAGAAGAAATTCCTAGCATGCCAGATGTATATCATCTTTCTGTAGATAATGCAGTAAAAGTAGCTAAAGAAGTTTATGAACTTGGAATTCCAGCAATTGAAGTTTTTGGTCTTCCTGAATATAAAGATGAAATAGGTTCTAGTGCATGGGATTTAAATAGCCCTGTACAACGTGCTATGCGTGCAATTAAAGAAGCTGTGCCAAACCTTGTAATTGTTGGTGATGTATGCCTTTGCCAATATACAACACATGGTCATTGCGGTCAGCTTTGTGGTCATGAAGTAGATAATGATGCTACTTTAAAATTGTTAGCAAAAGTTGCTGTAAGCCAAGCTCAAAGCGGTGCGGATATCATTGCCCCATCTGATATGATGGACGGCAGAATTGCTGTAATTCGTGAAGCTTTAGATGAAGCTGGATTTAAAAATGTATCTATCATGTCTTATGCAGTAAAATATGCTTCTGGATATTATGGACCATTTAGAGATGCAGCTGATTCTGCTCCTCAATTTGGTGATAGAAGAGCTTATCAGATGGATCCTGCTAATAGTCGTGAAGCTATGAAAGAAGTAGAACTTGATATGGAAGAAGGAGCAGATTTCATCATGGTAAAACCTGCTTTATGTTATCTTGATATCGTTCGTCAAGTTCGCGATAAAATTGATCGTCCTATAGCTGTATATAATGTAAGTGGTGAATATTCCATGGTAAAAGCAGCAGCTCAAAATGGCTGGATTGATGAAAAACGCATCGTTATGGAAACACTTCTCAGCATGAAACGTGCAGGTGCAGATATCATCATCACATATCACGCTATTGATGTAGCAAAATGGTTAAAAGGCTAAAAACTTGTTCATTTCTTTGATGGCAAAGAAACGAACCAAAGAAAACCACCGCAGATAAAATTTGAACTTTGAACATAATTATCACTTCATACAACGCTTAGAAACTCGCTTCGCTCAAACATTCAGACTAAAACCGTATTCAGTGATAATTATGTTCAATAACCTAAAGGTTACCATTCAAATTTTATAATGCGGAAAAAATAGTACGGTATTATTAATAAATACCAAATATTCCCGCGTTAGCAGACTTTTACGGTAGCTGAAAGCTATTGGCAAAGATAAAATTAGGGCTACGGTTTTAGCTCTACTGTTTGAGCGAAGCGAGTTTAGAGCGTTGTAGACATAATTTTATCTTTGACAAAGTAAAATCAATATCGCGGGTGGTTTTTCTTTTTGGTTCATTTTTCTTTTGACTAAAAGAAAAACGAATGAGCGAACACTTGTAATAATTCTTTTTTTATGCTAAAATATCATTCATGAGCAGTTTCTCATGTAAGACTGCGGTATTCGGGTCTCGCGCAATGGAGACTCATGAACCCCGCCAGGTCCGGAAGGGAGCAACGGTAAGTGATCATCTTCATGTGCCGTGAGGGCGCCTGAATACCGTGTTCTTACCTGAGAAGCTGTTTTTTTTATATCCAAAAATAGGAGGGGAGCATTTATTATGGCTTATATGGCACTTTACCGAAAGTGGAGACCACAAGATTTTTCGGATCTTATAGGCCAAGAACATATCAGTGAAACTTTATCTAATGCTATAAGCACCGGTAAAGTAGCTCATGCATATTTATTTTCTGGACCACGTGGTACAGGGAAGACAAGTACAGCTAAGATTTTAGCGAAGGCTTTAAATTGTGAGCATGGACCGACACCAACACCTTGTAATCAATGTGTATGTTGTCAAAAAATAAATGATGGTTCATTCATGGACGTTTTTGAAATAGATGCGGCTTCCAATCGTGGTATTGATGAAATTCGTGATTTACGTGAAACAGTGAAATTTGCTCCTGTAGATGGTAAATATAAAGTATATATCATCGATGAAGTTCATATGTTGACGACAGAAGCTTTTAATGCTTTGCTAAAAACATTAGAAGAACCACCATCTCATGTTGTATTTATTTTGGCAACAACAGAAGTGCATAAGGTGCCAATAACAATACAATCACGTTGTCAAAGATATGATTTTAAACGCATAACGAAAGATGATATCTTAAAGCGACTTGTGATGATTACTGATGAAATGGAGTTAAATGCAGATAAAGATGCATTGTCTATTATTGCCATTCAAGCAGATGGCGGTATGCGTGATGCGCTTAGTTTATTAGACCAGTGTCTTGCTTTTACCAAAGATGAACTCACTGTTACACAAGTGAGAAAAGTATTAGGGCTTGTAGGTCATGATTGGATATGGCAGATAACAGATGCTCTAGCTAAAAAAGATAGTCAAACGATTTTAACTATCCTTGATGAAGTAATAGCTCAAGGTAAAGAAATAAAACAATTATTGAACGAATTAGTATTACATTTTCGTTCAATCATGCTTTATAAAGCTTCAAATAAATTATTAAATTTAAATATGTATTTTGAAGATGAAGAAATATTATCTCGCCAAGCTAAAGAATTTACGCATGACCAGATAATGCAAGTTATTCAAAAAATACATGAGGCTATTAATGAAATAAAATGGGCAAGTCAACCTAGAATAACAGTAGAAGTTTTATTTTTAAAATTATGTTGGCAAGGCGAAGTTGAAAATAATAATTCAGAAAAAATAATGCCGATGATGAATAATATACCTGCAGTAAATAACAAAGGTGCTTCAGAGGCAAAAATAATGGCGCTAGAACAGACTGTTTCTCGTTTAGATAGAATAGTTAAAGCGCTCAGTAGTCAGTTGGCTAATATGCAAGAGCAGTATAAATCAGCTCCGATGACAAATGCGCCAATGGCGAATACTTTTGTAGAGCCAAGACAGAATACAGTAAAAAAAGCTTCAAAAATGGTTAAAACTGAACCAGTGCATACTAATATAATGCCAATGGAAAATGCTGATGCTACAGCTATTTGGCAAAATGTGTTGGCAGGGCTTAATGCTCGTCGCAAAAAAGTTGTAGTGGCTTGTGTAAATAGAGCGCTACCTTATCGCATAGCAGATAATCAATTTTTTATCCATTTTGATAGCCCCTTTTTACAAGCTCGTACAGAAAAAGATGATTATCGTTTATTGATAGAAGAAGTATTAGAAAATGTCGTCAGTATAGTGAGTCTGCCATGAAAAAAACAAAACAGTCAGGATTCACGCTTATAGAGCTGGTCATAGCCCTTACGGTCATTGGCGTACTGATGCCGATAGTCTACCAGCATTGGCAAATCGGTTACATCGCAGAACAACAAAGCCATGCCGCCGATCAGCTACGCCAGGTCAACGATGCTTCTGACGCATATATCAAAAGGCACTTCGATACGTTGCTTTCTTCAACAACCCCTTCTTCTGGACCTCAAATCACAATCGATCAGCTCGTCAATGACGGCCTACTTCCAGAGGGCTTTCGCAACAGTAACATATGGGGACAGTCTTATGAAATCTATGTTCGCAAGCCCCACGAAAATACGCTGAACAGCATCACGATCACACGAGGAGGGCGAGAACACAAAGAGGGAGACTCATTCGCCACGCTGACGGTGCCCGGTGCAGCTCTCCGACTTGGCGGCGCGGGCGGTTTCGTGCCTACTGGTGCGCTCCCCGGTCAACAAGATGGAACACTGCACGGCGCAGCGGGCGGATTCATCCTCGATCTCGCCGCACTCGGTATCACTTCCCCCGGACCGGGGCACCTTGGCGCGTACTCGGCTTTCGACGAGTACGACCTCGGGACCGACTATCTTTACCGCGGCGAGGTTCCCGGCCACCCCGAGTACAACCAGATGCAAACCGAGCTGGACATGACCGGGCATGGCATCGAGAACGTGGGTTCAGTGCAGTACGTTTCGCGGACGGTAACGGACGGGGAAAGCTGCTCGACCGAAGATGAAGGAAAAATGTTCCTCGACGAGTTGCAAGGCATGTACCTGTGCCGAAATGGGATGCTTGTTCTCATGGCCGACACGGGGAACAGCACTCAGTTCAAGATGTCCACGGTCGCCAATAACGGCGATAGGATCGCAAAGCCGTCCTGCGCTCCCGGCACCGGTACGTCCCCCCAGATATACGTCGCCCCCGCAATCGCCTCCTCCGGCTCTCAATCTCCGGCCATGTCCGCACTTCAGGCATGGGCAACGTCCGTCTCGGCTACCGAGTGGCAAGTCCACCTTCGGGTGCTCAATACTTCCAATTCTGACGCATGGGTATATCCCACGCCCGAGTATGGCCGGGTGATGGTCTTCACTACATGCACAAAGCAATAATGGTGCTATCATGAAGCCTTTTTTCTTTTTTCTGGCGTTCCTACTCCTCACGGCCACAGCCCATGCTGATGTAGAGAATCTTATCGCCGCAATGGTCCGTGACGGCTTTGGCGGCCTCGGCCATCGACTCCAAAAAGTTATC
>ENA-UEPQ01000894-UEPQ01000894.1-human-gut-metagenome-genome-assembly--contig:-NODE-894-length-13735-cov-7.096866_pt1 | contig 13735 bp, 10 predicted proteins | sample MGYA00242903_ERZ507922 | MGnify/ENA primary metagenome ERZ507922 (study PRJEB26167, sample SAMN06115483) | human gut metagenome | host: Homo sapiens | place: China:Sichuan | collected 2014-10-16... | reverse complement strand
ACAGTGTGAGAATCCATTCTGTGAAATGTAGAGGGGCTTTTGGGGGATATCAATATTATATACTTGATATTTTTACTATAATACAAATCAACTCCGCATCTGCTGGAGCGGATCCCCTTCGGAATGGAACTCGCAGCCGTCAGCGCTTCCCGGGCCGAACGCTACCCTGCCCCACTATCGGGCACGGAACGTGCAAGCTCCGGTTTCCGCAGCTTTCACGATTTTGCCCTGTCCTCCCACACGGACGGAAATCTTTCCGTTCTCCCTACCCTCCATCCCATCCATATATCCTTCAAGGCTTTTTTGCCGTCACAGCCTCTCTTTTCCCCGCGCGGGCGGCTTTATCCGCCCACAGCCAGCAAAGAATGCCTTGCATGAAGGTTAAAGGTAAGATAGTTTATTGGACAGACCATTGACCACTGTCCATGAACAAGGCACACGAGCGGCCCGCCTGCGGCATCAGGCGGATGCCCAACGCGCATCAGAGGCTGCCGGATCCCACAGGACCTGCCTCAACAACACGCGACGCCTCGGAATTTCATGGGATGGAATTCTGCCTTCCCACCTTTTCCGGCAGGGAACCCGTCGCCCTCCCCCAACACCAAGGAGAAGCCATGTATACGTTGGCACATTTGCATGTCATATGCCGGGATATGGAAAAAATGATCCGCTTCTGGCGCGAGGCGCTCGGTGCGGAATTCGTCGAATACCGTACTTTCGGGGACGATCCGGGTGCGATCATGCGCTTCGGAGGACTGGAAATCTATTTCAAGGAAATCCCGCAGGCCAAGGAGCTGCAATCCGGCCAGGTCGGCTACGAGCATGTGGGAGTGTATGTGCCGCATCTCGAGACCAGCGTGGAATCCTTGGTCAAGGGCTTTGGCTGTACGCTGGCGTCCATGCCCGCCAATCAGAACCGCGTCGCCTTCATCCGAGGCCCTGAAAACCTGATGCTCGAACTCATAGAAGCCTGATCCCGTTCACCCATGAGGCCGCCCCTGTGTTTCCATGTCGGGCGGCCTCATATCCGTTCCAGAGTCTCTCTTGTTGGAGAGCCGAGGGGCACCAAGAGGAAATGCATTGTAATTTTATACACATCAATAGCACCCTCGAATACCTGACGCGCGCCGTGGGCCGCATCCCGGACCCCGCCTCAACTGAAACAGCGCCAAGCTCAGCCCCAAGACAGGCCCCTGGACAGCCACAGCATGGGATGGTGTACAAGACATTAAGGAGCCCATCTCTACCAAGGCACAAAAAAGCGGAACCTCTGAGGCTCCGCTTTTTGTATGGCGTTTCGCAGGCGGCTCAGCGCGTCGCGGGCGGTTGCCTGAGCCAGTCCTCCCACGCGTTGGCCAGTGCTTCCTTCTTGGAAAGCACCACCGCCATGATCGCCTTGCCCTTGTCGGCGTTGCCATACCCGAGCACGTCATAGCACTTGAGCCACGAAGTCCGCCCGAGGCGGGTCCACTCGGAGAGATCCTCCACCACGCCGAGCAGTTCCATGCCCTGCTCCTGCAAGGCCCTGTCGTCCGCGACAAGCATTTGGGAAACCTTCGTCCGCTCGTAGGCCATCGCTTCCCGGCCCGCGCGGATCAGTGCGTCGCGGGCCTGTTCCGGCAGGCCCTGAAGCCATTCCTCATTGACGATGATGTTGGCGCTGTGGACCGCATAGTTGATGCAGGTGGCGTACTTCTGGTGATCCGCGAACTTCATGGTCACCACGTTGTTGAAACAGCCCTCCTGCCCGTTGACGGTTCCCTTGGCGAGCATACCGTAGGTGTCCGCGAAGGACGCGGGGTGCGGCTTGAAGCCAAGGGCGTTGAAGGCGGAGACCGCCAGCGCGTTCTGCGGTGTGCGCACGGCCAGCCCCCGGACGTCGGCGAGATTGCGGACGGGATGGGCCGCGTCCGTGGTCAGCTGCCGATAGCCGATGTCCACGATGGCGAGGACGCGCGCCCCGCTCTCCTTGACCGCCCACGCGTTGTGCTGGCCCCACATCAGATCGACCAGCTTGCGGAATTCCTCCAGCGAGCCGAACAGGTACGGCATGTTCAGCCAGCCGCAGGACGGCGCGAACGGCATGAAGTTATTCGTCGCCAGCACGGACATCTGGATATCGCCGTGCTGGAGCGCGCGGACGGTCTTCTGTTCGTCCCCAAGCCGCATGTCGGGATACAGCTGAAATTCGAAGGCGCCGCCCGAATATTTCTGGGCCAGTTCGACCAGCTTCCCGTAGGTCACGTTGACGTAGTTCTGTTCGCTCGTGCCGACCGAGGAAGCCACCTTGACCGGAATGGCGGCCACGGCCCGCCCCGATACAAGGCCGGCCAGCGCCGCGCAGGCAAGAAGGACCATCGCGCATCGTTTCATAACATACTCTCCCCAAGGGTTGTCCCGCCCCGCCGGACGGAGGGCCCGTTTCTCCAAGATCCGGGAACGCCCGCAGTGCCGGGGTGTCCCTTCCAAAGCTAGGGCCTATCGTTTCATGAGATGATGGGCGCTTTTGGCGTAGAACTCGATGCCCGAGGGATCGAAATGCTCAAACTTCTTCATGCACTCTTCAGCCAGTTCGGGATAGGGGCCGTCGATCACGATGTCCTTGTTGCCCCGCCGCAGGATTTCCAGCGGAGACAGCCCGAGATAAGGCAGATCCATCACAGTGTAGTCCTGCTTGTCGTAGATACTCGTGGCATGAACGATGCGCCCGATATTCGTGTAGAAAATGGCGCAGGTACACATGCTGCACGGGCTGCCGGGCACGTAGATCGAGCACTGCCACAGGAATTCGGGATCGTATTTTTGGGCGGCCTCGCGGCACAGGTTCATTTCGCCGTGCGCAAGCGGGTCGTGCTCCGTGAGGCAGGTGTTCAGCCCTTCAAGAAGCAGCTCCCCCGAAGGCCCCGCCAGCACGCAGCCGTAAGGCTCGTTGCCGTAGGCCAGCGACTTGAACCCGGCCTGAATGCCCTTCCGGAGCAGTTCGATGTCCTTCTCGGGGGTTACCCATGCGAAACGCCCGTCGGTCACTTCGTTGCCGTGCACAGTCAGTCTTTTCTTTTCCATGACGAATCCTTTTCAAAGGGGGGAATCCCCCCGTTTACGCGCAATCCCGATTCCGGCGCGGGCCGCCGTCAGACCTTCCACTCCCCGCCCCGCTGATGCGGGCCGAGCCCGTCCCTGACCAGATGGCAAGCCACGAAATGGTTGTCCCCGATCTTCCTGAGTTCCGGCTCCTCATGGCGGCAGACGTCCTCGGCAAAGGGACAGCGGGTGTTGAACCGGCAGCCGGGCTTGAGATCGATGGGGCTCGGGGGATCGCCGAGCAGCTTCACGCGGCCGCCCTTGGGAGAACGCGACACCTGCGGGACGACCGACAGCAGCGAATAGGTGTAGGGATGGGCGGGGGACGTGAACAGGGACACCTTGTCCGCCACCTCCGCGAACCGGCCAAGGTACATGACCCCGATGTCGTCGCACATGTGCTGCACGACGCCGAGGTCATGCGAAATGAACAAATACGTGAGGTTGTTCTTTTCCTGGAGGTCCATAAACAGATTGAGTATCTGCGCCTGGATGGCCACGTCGAGCGCGCTGACGGGCTCGTCGCAGATGATCAGTTCGGGATAGCTCGCCAGCGCCCGGCCAATGCTGATGCGCTGGCGCTGCCCTCCGGAAAACTGGTGCGGGAACAGCGCCCGCTGCGCCTGATGCAGCCCGATCTGCTCGAAAACCTCCTTTTCCCGCTCCTCGCGTTCCTCGTGGCTGCCCAGGTCCATAAGATTCAGAGGGTCCTGCACGATCTTGCCCACGCGCATACGCGGGTTGAGCGAGGAGTACGGGTCCTGAAAGACGATCTGGTACTTGGGGCGCAGAGCCTTGAGCCGATCATCCGGGATGCCCACAAGCTCGTTGCCCTCCAGCCTGATGGAACCGCCCGAGACGCCCACCAGCCCCATGACAGCCTTGGCTATGGTTGTCTTCCCGGAACCGCTTTCGCCCACGATGCCGAACGTGGTGCCCTTGCGCACGCGGAACGACACGCCGTCCACAGCCTTCACGTAGGAACGTTCCCCGAACAGCGACTTTTTCGGGAGCGGAAAGTGAACCTTCAGGTCCCTGACCTCAAGGAGGCCCTCATTTTCAGTGCTCATGGCTCACCCTTTGGTAAACGGTGTTCTCTTCACGGGCCAACGTCAGCTGTAGAGCCAGCAGGCCACTTCATGTCCGGCGTCGATCGCCTTTGCGGGCGGGTTGTGCTCCATGCATTCCGGCTTCCCGCACGGACAGCGCTCGTAGAACGAACAGCGGTCCTTGCCGAGTTCGGCCATGCCGAGCACCATGCCGGGGATTTCGTGCAGGCGGTGCCGCCCGCTTGTGGGCGTCCGCTGGAGGTGCGGAATACAGCCCTTGAGCGCTTTCGTATACGGATGCTGCGGGTTGAACAGAATCTGCTCGACCGAGCCTTCCTCGACCTTGCGGCCCGCGTACATCACGGCGACCTTGTCGGACACCTCCGCGACCACGCCCAGATCGTGGGTGATCATGATGATGGACGCGCCCACGCGGTCCTGCATCTCCCGCAGCAGGTCGAGGATCTGCGCCTGCACGGTCACGTCGAGGGCGGTGGTGGGCTCGTCCGCGATAAGGATGTCGGGATCGAGGCACAGGCTCATGGCGATCATCACGCGCTGGCGCATACCGCCCGACATCTGAAACGAATAGTCGTGCATCCGCTTCTCGGGGGAAGGGATACCCACCGCCTTGAGCATGTCGACGCTCTTGTCCCACGCGTCCCGCCTTGTCATGTCCTCGTGCCGCAGCAGCGTCTCGACGAGCTGATTGCCCACGGTGAACACAGGGTTCAGCGAGTTCATGGGCTCCTGAAAGATCATGGCGATCCGCTTTCCCCGGATGTCGAGGATGGCGTCTTTCTCCAGTGTGAGAAGGTCGGTCCCGCGGTACAGGATTTCGCCTCCGGCGATCCGGCCCGGCGGGATGGGCACGAGCCCCATGATCGAAAGGGCCATCATGCTCTTGCCGCACCCGGATTCCCCGATGATGCCCACGGTCTGCCGGGGATCGACTTTCAGGTTCACCTTGTCGAGGACCCTGACGATCCCCATCTTCGTCGAGAACTCCACCTGAAGGTCCCTGACTTCAAGCAACGTATCTTCCATGGTTCGCCTCGTTTCGAAATCGGTTTGCGGGCCGCGCTAGCGTCGCCGCAGGCGGGGGTTGAACGCATCGTTGATGCCGTCGCCGATCAGCCCGATGGCAAGTACCACAAGGAAAATGGCCAGGCCGGGGAACGTGACCGCCCACCAAGAATTCATGATATAATCCTTGTTGGAGCCGATGATCATGCCCCATGTCATGATGTTGGGGTCGCCGAGGCCAAGGAAGCTCAGGCCAGACTCGAACAGGATGGCCGACGAAATGGTCAGGGTGGCCACGATGACCAGCGGCGGGATGGCGTTGGGCAGGATGACCCGGCACATGATGGTGGCGTTTCCCGCGCCCATCGTCCTCGCGGCGGCCACGTAGTCCATTTCCTTGATCCGCATGAATTCGGCGCGGGTGACGCGGGCGACCTGCGGCCAGCTCACAATGCCGATGGATACGGCCACGCTGGTCAGCGAGGGGCTGAACAGGGCCACCACAACCATCGCAAGCAGAAGGGGAGGCAACACCTGAAAGAATTCCGTGGCCCGCATGAGCAGTTCGTCCCAGATGCCCTGCCGGTATCCGGCCAGCGCCCCGATGGTAATGCCGATGCACAGCGTCACCAGCGTGGCGAAGCCGCCCACCGCCATGGTGGCCTTGCCCCCGGCGATGATGCCCGCGAAGATGTCGCGGCCCAAGTAATCGCTGCCGCAGATCAAGCCGTATTCACCGGGCGCGCTCATGGGCGGAGCGACCATCTCGAAGGGATCCACCGGGTAGACCAGCGGGCCCACGCAAGTGAGCAGCAGGACGGCCCCGAGCAGAACCAGCCCAAGCACGGCGGCCCGGTTTTGCAGGTACATCTTCCACGCTTCACGCAGGGGGGACTCTTCCTTGTATTCCCAAGCGGCGCTTTGTTCGGACATGGCTACCTCCTCCCCACTCTCATTTTGGGATCAAGAAACCGGTAGGCGAAGTCGGTCAGGACGTTGGCGATGATGACCACGAACACGGAGCAGAAGAGGATGCCGAGCAGCGTGGGATAGTCCTTGCGCAGGATGGACTCGTAGGCGAGCCGCCCCATGCCGGGCCAGTTGAACACCGTTTCCACGAGCACGGCCCCGGCGAACACCTGGCTGAATTGCATACCCGCCAGCGTCACCACCGGGATGAGCGCGTTCTTCAAGGCGTGCTTGTACACGACCGTCCGTTCCCTCAAGCCCTTGGCCCGTGCCGTGCGGATGTAGTCCGTGCCGAGGATGTCGATCATGGAGGCGCGCTCCATGCGGCTGTACTGGGCGATGTAGAGGATCGCCAGCGTCACCACCGGCAGGATGAGGTGATGGGCCACGTCGAGGACATAGGCAAACCCCGTGTAACCCGCGCCGATGGTCGTCATGCCCGACACGGGCAGGATGGGGATCCACGATGCGAACAGGATGAGCAGCATCATGCCGGTCCAGAACGCGGGGGCGGAAAAGCCGATCAGGGCCACGATGGTCACCAGATGGCTGGTCCAGCTGTTCGGACGCCGCCCGGCCTGCACGCCGAGGCAGACGCCGATGAGGACCGCCGCGCACACGGCGGTGACCACGAGCAGCAGCGTCGCGGGCAGGCGATCCTGAATGAGTTCCATCACCGGAAGATTGAAGAAATAGGAGTAGCCGAGATCGCCGTGCAGCACCTTGCCGAAATAGGCGACGAACTGGTTGAACAGGCTCTGGTTCAGCCCGTACTGCTCACGGATGGAGGCAAGCAGTTCGGGGCTGGCACCGCCCATTTCGCCAGCAATGGTCACCGCCGGATCGCCGGGAGCCAGCCGGATGAGGAAGAAGTTCAGGCACAGTACCAGAACGAGCAGGACGGCCGCCCAGAACAATCGTTTTCCTACGACACGCAAGAACGTCATAAGAACTCTCCGCGTATGTTGCGAATGGGCCGGGGCCCCATTCCGAGAATTGACAGACAGGCACGTCCGGAACAGCCCCTGTCCGGGAGGACGCCGGGCCGCGCAAAGTTTCCCCGCCCGGCCCGGTCAAGCGCGGCTACTTCTTCAGGTAAACGTCCATATACGGAGCGAGGAAGCCCCAGATGGACGCGGGCACGTTGCCGACACGCTTGTTGTAGATGGTGTGGTAGGCGGTGGTGGTCATGAAGTAGATCGGCACGTCGTTCATGACGATCTGCTGGAATTCCTTGTACAGCTTCGCGCGCTTCTCGTTGTCGACCTCGGAGGCCGCCTGTTCCATGATCGCGTCGACCTTGGGATTGCGGTACTGCTGGGTATTGGAGAAAGGAACGCCCTTCACGATGTTGGCGGAGGAATACGTGCGGTGCACGCCGATGACGGGATCGCCCCAGTTGAACACGTTGTCGGTGGTGATGTCGAAGTTGTAGTTGGACACCCGTTCGGCCCACGTGCCGAAGTCGGGAGAAATGCGGATCTTGGCGTCGATGCCGACCTTGGCGAGCTGCGGCTTCAGGTATTCGGCCATCATCTTGGTGGTGGGGGAACCGGGGGCGTAGTCCACGGTCACGGTAAAGCGGGTGCCGTCGGCCTTGACCGGATACCCGGCCTCGTCGAGCAGCTTCTTGGCCTTTTCGAGGTTCACGTCATACATATTCACGTCCTTCGTATAGAAGGGGCTGAACGGCGTGATCGGGGTGGCGGAAGGCGTCACAAGGCCCATCATGATGACCTTGGCGAAAAAATTGCGGTCGATGGCGTAGGCCGCTGCCTGACGGACCCGCACGTCGTCGAACGGCTTCTTGCCTGTGTTGAAGGCCACCCAGTCGAGGGAGCCGATACCGGCGTAACCCTTGTTGGTGACCACGAGGTTCTTGTCGCCGGAGAGACGCTTCACTTCGCGGAGGCTGTCAAAGAAGGGCATGGCGTCCACTTCGCCGCGCTCGACGGCCATGACGCGGTTGTTCATATCGGGAATGATCTTGATGATGACGCGGTCGACGTGCGGCTTGCCCTTAATGAAAAAGTCCTTGTTCTTCTCGAGCATGATGTAGTCGCCAGGCTTCCATTCCACGAACTTGAACGGCCCGCTGCCGATGGGAGCCTTGTTCGCGGGATTCTGGCGGATGTTGGGATCGGTGCCGTAGACGTGCTTGGGCATGATCGGGCACAGCACCGGGGACATGCACAACAGGATGGCGGGATGCGGCTTGGAGAGCCGGATGACCGCGGTGTACGGATCGGGCGTATCCACGCCGGATACGGGCGCGTACATGGCCTTGAAGGGATGGTTGGCCTTGATCGCCATGATGGAGAACGCCACGTCCTCGGAGGTGATCGGCGTGCCGTCATGGAACTTAGCCCCCTTGACCAGATGCAGGGTCAGGCTCAGGCCGTCGGGGGCCATCTCCCACTTTTCGGCAAGGTAGGGATGCGGATTCCACTGGTCGTCGTACTGGAGCGGGCTCGCAAAAAGCTGTGCGCCGGGGATGCCCGAGGAGATGCCGGAACTCAGGCCGGGGTTCAGCGAAACGGGGTTCTGCGCCCAGGTCACCGTGAACGTGCCCCCGTCGGGGATGGCTTCGGCCTTTGCGGGCACCGCCGTAAAGAGCATCGCCGCCGTCAGCGCGGCAGCGGAAAAGAGCTTCCAACCGTTCGTGAGACTTGCCATCGTTGTACTCCTTATGAGTTAGCGTTGCCTTGGCAACGGGTGGGACGCACTCAGGGCTTGCGGGGCTGGAAAAGGCCGTGCCCGAACGGGGCCAGTACATTGCCCTCGCGGGCTACCACCCTGCCCCGCACGACCGTGCAGACGGGGAGCCCGACGCCCTCAAGCCCTTCGAAGGCCGAGAACGGATTGAGATACCGCAGGGAATGAGCGGTGATCGTCCAAGCCCTGCCCGGATCGATCAGGACGGCGTCCGCGTCGAGGCCGAACACCCTCGCGGCGGAGGAGGCGAACCGGGCCAGCAGGCTCGGGCTGCACCCGCGCCGGGTCACGGCCTGATCGAACATGACCTGCACGAAGCTCTGGAGACCGCTGAGGCCGCCCCACGCGCCCATGACGCCGTGTACCGCCTCGTCCTTTTCGTCGGGACGCGACGGCGAATGATCCGAGCCGATACAGGACAGGGTGCCGTCCAGCACGTATTCCCAGAGCCCGTCTCGGGCCTCGGCGGTCCGCAGGGGCGGCGCACACTTGAAGACCGTACCGCATAACAAGAGGTTTTCTTCTGTAAAAACGAGGTAATGGGGGCAGGTTTCGCCAGTGACGGACAAACCATCGGCCTGTGCCCGGCGGACGAGTTCGGCCACGCGGGGATGGCTGACGTGGCAGATGTGCACGCGGGCCCCGGTTTCGCGGGCCAGTTCGATGACGTTCGCCGTGGCGATGACTTCCGCGACCACGGGGCGGCTGTCCAGAAAGGCCCGTCGGGTCCCGCCCCCGGCCTTCGCTTTCGCTTCACCGGCGCAGATAAGCGCGTGATCCTCACAGTGGAACCCGGCGAGGCCGCCGAAAGCCTTGATCCGGAACAACGCCTCACGCGCCAGCCCCATGTCCACACTGGAATACCCGAGGGACACGGGCGCGATGAAGGCCTTGAAGCCCACGGCCCCGGCCGCGTCCATGCCCGCCAGTTCGGCGGTGTTGTCGGTCACGAGCCCGCCCCAGAGCGCATAGTCCACGAGACTGCGGCCCTCGAACACGGCCAGCTTGTTCGCGAAGGCATCCGCGGAGGTCAGGGGTGGCGTGTTTTGGAGAGGCATGTCGATGAGGGTCGTCACCCCGCCCACCGCCGCCGCTTCCGAGGCGTGCGGCAGGTCTTCGCGCCAAGTGAAGCCGGGATCGTTGATATGGGCGTGACAGTCCAGCATACCGGGCAGCACATACAATCCGGCGGCATCCAGCTCCTCGCGCGCCGGCAGCGTTCCGTCATCGGAGATCGCCGCGATTTTCCCGTTCCTGACGTACAGATGCCCGCCGAAAACCCTATCGGCGGTGACCAACATTCCGTTCCTGATCGCTAAATCGAACATGCGGGCTCCGAGAGGCGGCGGCAGGCGCCGGAGAGATGTACAGGGGGATCGTACACCTACATAGTAAGATGGTTAAGCTGTCTGACCAGTTTAAATAAAACAAAAAAATTACAGCAAGTTATTTATCTATTTTGGTTTATCATAACGTATTAGCCCTATCTCCGCAACCCCTTGCCGTTTTTTCTCCTCATAAAACCTTCCGGAGCGTTCCCGAGACGCGCAAGGCGCGGCAGACATCCGTCCTCTCGAAAGATTGGGCACCGATCAGGGGACGATATGCGTCCCCTTGCCTTCCACGACCGCGGCGCGGACGTTTTCCGGCGAGGTGATGATGGCCTCCTTGCCGGTTGCCTTGACGAAATCCACCGCCGCCAGGACCTTGGGAAGCATACTGCCCGGAGCGAAGTACCCGGCTTCCACGCAGGCCATCGCCTCTGCCACGGTCATCCGGGAAATATTTTCCTGCTCGGGCGTTCCGAAATGGATGGCGACGTTGGACACCGCCGTGGAAATGACAAACAAGTCGCTCTTGATGCGTTTGGCGAGCAGGCAGGAGGTCAAATCCTTATCCACCACGGCATCGACGCCCTCATAGCCCCCTTCCGTACGGAACACCGGGATACCGCCGCCACCGCCCGCGATGAGGTGCAGGCCCGAGGCAAGGAGCGTTTTCAACCCGGCCTCCTCGACGATCTCCAAAGGGCGTGGAGAGGGTACGTAACGCCGGAAGCCGCGCCCGGCGTCTTCCCTGAGCACCCACGAGGGATTTTCGCGGCGGAGGACCTCGGCCCGCTCGGGCGGGTAGAATTCGCCCACGGGCTTCGTGGGATTCCGGAAACCGGGATCGTCCTTGTCCACGACCACCTGCGTCAGCACGGCGATGGAATCCTCGCACAGGCCGCGCCGGAGGAACTCGTTCTTCAGCGTCTGCTGAATCTGGTACCCAATGCCGCCCTGCGTGTCCGCCACGCAAGTCACCAGCGGCAGGCCGTGCAGCCCGGACGTGGCGTGCGCGACTTCGCTCCGCCACAGCAGGAAGCCCACCTGCGGGCCATTTCCATAGGTGACAACCACCTGATATCCCAACTCCACGAGGCTCACGATATGCTTTCCGGTGACGCACAGGGCCCTGTACTGATCCTGTACGGTCTGGGCGTCCTTACTAAGGATGAGCGAATTTCCCCCGATGGCGATAACTGCGACCTTGCGTGTCGGCATGTCTGCTTCTCCCGATGGCGGGTCCCGGGATACGGCCCCACCGGCTGATGGATAAAAAGGATCCGGACGAGATGGCGACCGGCCCGGAAGCGGGCCTCACGGAAACGTGCCGGGGAGGGAGGCCGCCGAAAACGGCCCCGCATCTCCCGTACAAGGCTAGTTCACGCCGCAAATGGACGCGAGCAGAGCCATGCGCAGTGGGATGCTGAACCCGATCTGCTTGAAATACAGTTCGAATTCGCTCTTATCGAGGCTCTGTTCGAACTCGAAGTCGTTGCGCGGCAGGGAATGCATGATACCGACCACGCGCCCGGTCTTCTTCTTGATGTATTCGAGATCGTTGAGGTACAGATAATGGTTGGCGACCTTCCGCATGAAGTCCTCGCGGTTGGGATCTTCCTTCTTCAGGGAGCTGCCGGGCAGGTACAGCAGATCGGCCCTGGCCATGAGCTCGACATTTTCGTCGTGCGTCAGATCGAAATGTTCCTCAAAGCTCGCGCCCATGCTCTTCAGCTTGTCGATCAGGACCTGCGGGGTCCGCAGCCCGCTTGAGCCAGTGTAGATGATGTGCGCACCCATGCGGGCCGCGCCGAGGGCGAAGGATTGCCCGGAACGTGCGCGGGACAGGTCAGGCGTGGAAATGATGATGCGCATGTCCTCAAAGGGCTTCTTCAGGGCGCGCAGGGCGGTGTACATGTCCAGCAGGCCCTGCGTGGGATGGGTCACGTGCCCGTAGCCGCCGGAAATGATCGGGCAAGCGTCCGAACCGAGGCGTTCCAGCGTGGACAGGACCTGTTCGCTGTCCCCGTGGCGCAGCACCAGCACGTCGGCGTACTGGGAAATGACCCGGATGCCGTCGTACAGGGATTCATTCTTCGCCATCGCGGAATGGCCCATCGGATCAGTCTCGGTGATCACGCGCCCCCCGAGGCGGTGCATGGCTACCTCGTGGCTGCACCGGGTACGCGTGCTCGGCTGGAAAAACAGTGTATACAGGAGCTTGTTGGCAAGCAGAGGAATCTGGTTCCTGGAGTACGGCTCCAGCAGTTCGGCGGCCTTGAAGAGATGCCCGAGCTCCTCCTTGCTGTAGTCGTCGAGGAAGGTCAGGTTTTTGCCCTTCATGTTGGCGGCTTCAAGTTCGTCACGAAGGTCCAGCGGCTTGAGGCTTGCGGAAATGGTCATGATAACGCTCCATTGTATGACGGCGGTGTTGTGGGGAAAGCGGCCCGCCGCCGGAAACGCGGCGGGCCTCCGGCATCAAATCTCCGCGTCGCGGTGGCAATCCTTGGAGTAGATGTAGGAAAGGCGGGTGAGGCCCACACCGTAGCAGCACTGCTTGCAGTACGCGCCCATCCAGATGAAGTCTTCAGCTTTGACCGGAACCCAGTCGTCGTTCAGCAGGTACAGGCCCTCCCCTTCGTACAGGTACGCGCCGTGCTCCTGCACGTGCGTTTCCACGAAGGGATGGCAGCCGCCGGGCGCGAAGGACAGGATGTGCATGTTCATGTCGAAGCGTTCGTCCACGGGCAGCAGATCGCGCACGAACACGTTTTCCATGTTGTCGTAGATGCGTTCTTCGATGTCGTTGGTGTTGCCGAACACGGCGTAGGGTTGCATCGCGGGATCGGGATGCGGGATGTAGCGCTGCTTGTAGAGCAGGAAGCGCAGGGGCTTGTCCGTCCCGTTACGGAAGGAGATGCCCACCCCGGCGGGCGCATAGGCATAGCCGCCCTGCGGCATGACTTCGGTGCGTCCGCCTACAGTGACGGTCAGCGAGCCTTCACCGTCAAGCACGTAGATAAAGGTTTCGATCTGGCCGGACGCGCCGTAGGGCACGGTGGTCCCGCCGCCGGGCAGGGCCGTGCCGATGTGCTGGACGAAGCCCGCACCCATTTTAGGGGTACACAGGATGGTCATCCGGCAGCCTTCGATGCCGGGGATCACGTTGAACACACGGCCTTCCGGCGGGATGATCGCGTACATGCCCGGCTTCACTACGGCTCTGGAACTCAACAGATCGCTCGGATACCCCATACTCTTCTCCTTCCGCGGGCGGCCCGCTCGCCGCGTCCCGCCCGGTTGCGCCGCCCGCGCCTTCGCGGGGGCCTGTTCCCTTTCGCACGCGCCGCGGCATCGGCGTATGCAGTTGGTTTCCGGATGTCCCATCCACTGTTTACTGCCTTCCGGGGCAAGGCATACCCTCCGGAAGGCCGCCTTTGACGTTTCACTGGACAGATGGTCTTACCAAAAACAGCAATAGCCCCCTGTACAAAATCTGTCAATCTTCTTTTGATATTTTTTCCGTTACCAGTTCATAAAAACATATATTTCAATATGTTTTATAAAATA
>ENA-UEPQ01000891-UEPQ01000891.1-human-gut-metagenome-genome-assembly--contig:-NODE-891-length-13759-cov-9.027847_pt1 | contig 13759 bp, 13 predicted proteins | sample MGYA00242903_ERZ507922 | MGnify/ENA primary metagenome ERZ507922 (study PRJEB26167, sample SAMN06115483) | human gut metagenome | host: Homo sapiens | place: China:Sichuan | collected 2014-10-16... | reverse complement strand
AACCCAAATCAACGGGTTGAAAGCAAATACGATTGCGGCATTGCTTGGTACTGTAACCCCTTTTTGTAGTTGTTCTTCCATACCTATTTTTATTGGTTTTACTAAAGCTGGATTGCCATTGGGAGTTACTTTTTCATTTTTGATTTCTTCACCATTAGTTGATTTGGGTTCTTTGGTACTATTGACCAGTATTTTTGGTGCAGAGATAGCTTTATTATATGTTTTATTAGGTTTGGTAGTTGCTGTTATTGGTGGTACTGTAATTGATAAAACGAGAATGGAAGGTTATCTGGAAAGTTTAGTCGATGAAAATGCTGAAACCAGAGAAAATGCTTGGCAGTGGATACAGGAGCATAGATTAGAATATGCTAAAGATATTACATTAGCTACTGTAAAAAAGGTTTTCTGGTATGTTCTTGTTGGAGTTGGCATTGGTGCGTTTATTCATAATTGGATTCCTGAAAGTTTTATTGAAGAAGTTTTAGGTTCTGATAATTATTTTTCTGTTATACTTGCAACTGTTATAGGTATACCTATGTATGCTGATATTTTTGGTACGATACCTATTGCAGAAGCATTATATTATAAAGGTGCTGGGCTAGGCGTAGTCCTTAGTTTTATGATGGGAGTAACAGCATTGTCGCTTCCTTCTATAGTCATGCTGAGGAAGGCTGTAAAACCGAAATTATTAACCGTTTTTATAGGAATTGTTGCAATTGGTATAATTTTAACAGGATACTTTTTTAATTTTATTCAAAATTTTATTTAATAGATGTTTCTGCAGATAATACGGAAGGTTGGTCTGAAAAATGAGTTGTGTAAATGTGAAAGAATGTAGTTGTACTAAGAAAAATTGTAAGAATCATGGATTGTGTTGTCAGTGTATTGAGAAACACAAAAAAACCGATAGTTTGCCATATTGCTTGTTTTTAAATAATGAAGGCGATAAAAGTATTGAAAACTATTATAAAAAGTTAAAAGAGCATTTTGAAAAATAAAAAACGGATAGAAAGTAAAAGAGTATTTTTAAAGAGTAGAAATAATTTTGTTATAAAAATAGCTGTTATTGTAGTAAGTTGACAAATAGCTTATAAGTTTGATTTTTCTGATAATTGATGTTAGAATAACGATAATCTCAGTTTGGAATTGCCAGGCTGTAAGTAGAATTTTGTAGAATGGAAGGATGGTAGTAATGAACAGAAAGAATTTACGCAGTTTAGCTGCAGGTGTAGCTCTGCTGCTGGCAGTAGGAGCTTTAGCTGGCTGCGGCGGCGAAAAGAAGGCTGACGACAGTAAAAAAATGGTAACGGTTGGTATTGCCCAGCTGGTAGAACATGGTGCATTGGATGCCGCCAATAAAGGCTTTGTGGCAGGTATGGCGTCTAAAGGCTTTAAAGAAAATGAAAATGTAAAATATGACCGGCAGAACGCACAGGCTGATCAGTCTAATCTGCAGAATATCGCACAGCGTTTTGTCAGCAATAAGGTGGATCTGATTTGTGCTATCGCTACGCCGACGGCTCAGACGATGGCTAATGCTACGAAAGATATACCCATTGTAGCGACGGCGGTTACCGATTATGAGGTAGCAAAGCTGGCTGCTTCTAATAACGAGCCGAAAGGCAATGTTACGGGAACCAGTGATATGAATCCGATTGACCAGCAGTTGGAGCTGCTTTTGAAGATAGCGCCGCAGACAAAAAATATTGGAACCGTGTACAGTTCCAGCGAAGTCAATTCACAGCTGCAGGTCGATGTTTTGAAAAAGCTGGCAGGTGATAAAGGCATCAATGTTATCGAAGCTACGGTTTCTACAGTTAATGATATCCAGCAGGCTGCGCATAGTCTGGTTGGTAAAGTCGATGCGGTTTATGTTCCGACCGACAATGTGATGGCTTCGTCAATGCCGACTTTGGTAGCAGTAACAGATGAAGCCCGGCTGCCTGTTATTTGCGGCGAAAGTGATCCGGTACGGGCTGGAGGTCTGGCTACTTTAGGTATTGATTATTATAAACTTGGTGAACAGACCGGCGTGATGGCTGCTGAGATCCTGAGCGGTAAGAGCAAACCTCAGACAATGCCTGTCCAGATGCAGAAAGAGTTTAAGGTCGTAGTGAACGAGACTACTGCCAAACGCAATGGGATTACGATTCCGCAGGATATTTTGGCTAAGGCTGAGATCGTAAAATAAAATACAAAACAGGGCTGGTTTGTTACGAAACAGCCCTGTTTTTATTGTTTTGTTTGTATTTTGTGATAATAAATGATAGAATTATTCTATCCTTATATGTGTTCGTCAAGGATCAAAAGTGATACTGTAGAATGGAAGGATGGTTATTATGAACAAAAAAATGCGTGCTTTAGCAGCAGGCATTGCCCTGACTTTGTCTTTAGGACTTTTAGCGGGCTGCGGCGGCGAAAAAAAGGCTGCCGATAACAGTAAGAAAGTAGTAAATGTAGGTATTGTCCAACTAGTTGAACATGATGCTTTGGATGCTGCCAATAAAGGCTTTATAGCGGGAATGGCAGCTAAAGGCTTTAAAGAGAATGAAAATGTAAAATATGATCGGCAGAATGCGCAGGCAGATCAGTCTAATCTGCAGAATATCGCACAGCGTTTTGTCAGCAATAAAGTAGACCTGATCTGCGCTATCGCTACTCCAGCGGCCCAGACGATGGCCAATGCTACCAAGGATATTCCTATCGTAGCAACAGCGGTTACAGATTATGAGGCAGCAAAGCTGGTTGCTTCCAACAGTGAACCTAAAGGTAATGTTACAGGGACCAGCGATATGAATCCGATAAAAGAGCAGCTGGAACTGCTGCTTAAGTTAGTGCCTGGTGCTAAAACTATTGGTACGATCTATTGTTCCAGTGAAGTCAATTCACAGCTGCAGGCGGAGCTGCTGAAAAAATATGCGGCAGAGAAGGGCGTGCAGGTAGAGGAAGCGACTGTATCTAATGTCAATGACATCCAGCAGGCTGCTCAAAGTCTGGTCGGCAAAGTAGATGCTGTTTACGTGCCGACAGATAATGTGCTGGCTTCGGCAATGCCGACACTGGCCCAGGTAACTGAGCCGGCTAAACTGGCCGTAGTTTGCGGCGAGGGCGGGATGGTCATGGCCGGAGGCGTAGCTACTCTGGCGATCGATTATTATCAGTTGGGCGAACAAACAGGTGAAATGGCCGGCGATATTCTGAGCGGCAAGACTAAACCCCAGACAATGCCTATCCAGCTGCAGAAATCTTTTAAGGTCATTATCAACAAGGAAAATGCTGAAAAAATCGGTATTAAGATTCCCGAAGATCTGCTGAAGGCAGCAGAAAGCTCTAAATAAACAAGCGCGGGTTTCTCCTTGTTTCAGAGGAGAGACCCGTTTTTACGGATATATCACAGGAGGAAGATAGATGATAGACTTATTGATGCCAACGATAGCACAGGGACTTTTATGGGCGATCATGGCACTGGGCGTATATATAACTTACAGAGTTTTGGATATTGCTGATTTGACGGTGGAAGGAAGTTTTCCGCTGGGAGCTGCTGTAGCAGCTTCTTTACTAGCTGGCGGATATTCTCCGTGGCTGGCTTTTGGTGCGGCGATGCTGGCTGGTATGCTGGCTGGCGTTGCGACCGGACTTTTACATACTAAGCTCAAAATACCGGCTCTGCTGGCCGGCATTTTGACGATGATCGCTTTATATTCTGTCAATCTGCGTGTAATGGGTAAGGCTAACTTGTCGCTGCTGCGTGTAGATACAGTATTTTCCATTATGCGTGATATTGGTGGTTTCAGTAATGCTCAGGCTGTATTGTGTGTGGGTATCGTCAGCTCACTTTTGATCGGAGGTTTGATTTATTGGTTTTTTGGTACGGAAATAGGAGCGGCTATTCGTGCTACAGGCTTTAACCCGCAGATGATCAGGGCGCAGGGCGTGGACACTAATTTTACGATCATTCTCGGGCTGCTGATAAGTAATGCCCTGGTAGCTTTGAGCGGTGCTTTAGTAGCACAGAATAATGGTTTTGCCGACGTCGGAATGGGTACAGGTACGATCGTTATCGGTCTGGCTTCAGTCATTATCGGTGAGGTACTGTTTGGTACCCGCAGCTTTAAAAACTGCATCATCAGCGTTGTGCTGGGCTCTATCGTTTATCGTCTGGTTATTGCCGCTGTACTGCAGATGGGAATGCCGCCAAACGATCTGAAGCTGTTTACAGCTATTCTGGTAGCGTTTGCTTTGTCGCTGCCGCTTATTAAAAGTAAGCTTGGTCTGCGAAAGGCGGTGAAATAAATGCTGCGTGTTGAAAATATCTGTAAGACATTTTTTGCAGGAACAATCAATGAGAAAAAAGCTCTGCAGGGTTTATCGCTGCATTTGAAACCGGGTGATTTTGTAACGGTCATCGGCGGTAATGGCGCCGGTAAGTCGACTTTGATGAATTCTATTGCCGGAGTTTTTCCAATCGACAGTGGAAAGATCATTATTGACGGTAATGATATTACAAAAACGCCGGAACATAAACGGGCCAAATATATTGGGCGTGTCTTCCAGGATCCGATGATGGGTACTGCTGCGGGGATGATGATCGAAGAAAATCTTGCTATTGCCGCCAGACGGGGTAAAACGCCTGGATTAAAATGGGGCTTGGACAGCGATAATCAGACTTGGTTCAGCGAATTGCTGCAGGAGCTGGATCTGGGTCTGGAAAACAGAATGACTGCTAAAGTCGGGCTGCTTTCCGGCGGTCAGAGGCAGGCGTTAACGCTGCTGATGGCAACGCTGATCAAACCAAAGCTGCTGTTGTTAGATGAACATACGGCAGCCCTGGATCCGAAAACAGCTGCTAAAGTTCTGGCTTTGACGGAACGGATCGTTAACAGGGATCATTTGACGACGCTGATGATTACTCATAATATGCGTGACGCTTTGCGCTGCGGCAACAGGCTGATCATGCTGCATAACGGACGGGTAATTATTGATGTCGAAGGTGAAGAAAAGTCGCGTTTGACGATTCCTGATCTTTTGAAGATGTTTGAGCAGGCCAGCGGTGATATGCTGGACAGTGATAGACTGCTGCTCAGTTAAATAAAGTAAAATAAAAGGCGGGTTCTTAATGAACCCGCCTTTTATTTTACTGTACTTATTTTTCCAAACCATAGGTCCAGGAGCTGATTGCTCCTAAGTCATAAATTTTTGCATAGCCTAATGAAATCAGGGTATCTGCAGCGATTGCACTGCGTCTGCCGCTGCGGCAGTATACCACTATTTCAGTATTTTTATTCTGCGGCAACTGATCGGATTTTACTTTGATTTCATCAAAAGGAATCAAAAGACTGCCGGGAATATGCCCGGCTGCATATTCGTCAGGGGTGCGAACATCAATAACAGTAATTTTATCACCTTTATCAAGACGTTCTTTGACCTGAGACGCAGTTATTTGCTGATAGCTTCCTGATGAAGCAGTATCGCTGCTGGGGCTCATAGCCTGTAAAGGACAGGCGCCGTTGTTGTAGAACCAAAGCCCGACTGCTGCAATGATGCAAAGTGCGAAGATACTCCATTTACTCATGCTGATGCTCCTTTTCTTCGGCGGCAACTACTGCTAATTGATCTTCAGCAACAGTTTGCTGGCAATGGGGACAATAGTAATGTGTTTCTACAGTATGATTACAGTTTTTATGGATCAGGCGTTTATAGCAGGTAGTAAGATGTTTTTCACCCCAAAGCACCAGGCTGTTAAAAACGATATTCAAATCCTCGCCAGCAGGTGTAAGTGTATAACGGCAGCGGGGCGGATGCTTCTGGTATAAATCGCTGCTGATCAGTCCGTCGGCTTCAAGCGCTTTCAGGCGGCTGGAAAGCAGATTGCTGGCAATCTGCCCTTCCAGGCTGTTGTAAATCTCTTTATAGGTCTGGTGTCCGCTCATAATACCATGCAGAATGAGCAGAGACCATTTGTCGCCGATAATATTGAGTGCTTGAGCGATATTACATTGAAAGGGATATTGCTGACTCATAAAAATACTCCTTTAATCTAAAGTTGAAAACAAATCATTTAAAAATTCGCTCATAGAAGGATGTGTATAAATATTATCCCGCAGAACGGTATAATCCAGGTCGGCCTTCATTGCCAGTTGGACGATATTGATGATTTCCGAGGCTTCGCTGCAGAAAAATGCCGCACCGAGGATTTTGTTGCTTTCAGCATCAACAATAGCCTTCAGGTAACCGGAAGTGCTGCCAAACAGGCGAGCCCTGGGACTGGCTGCTTCTGCGATTTTGGCAACTTTGATCTTATGGCCGGACAGCAGTGCTTCTGCTTCACTGAGGCCGACGCGTGCAAAGGTAGGGTCTAGAAAAACGGAATAGGCGACAGGCGGCCGGTTAGCTGTTGTACGGTCGTTTTGACAGAAAAGCTGCTCTTTAATAATGCGGAAGTCATCCAGGGAGATGTAAGTGAACTGCAGTCCGCCTTTAACGTCACCAAGCGCCCAGATATGAGGGACGGTTGTCTGCAGTAATTCATTGACGATGATTTCGCCGCGTTCATTTACGGCAACGCCGGCGGCTTCAAGATTAAGGCTTGCTGTGCTTGCTTTGCGTCCTGTGGCTACCAATACAGCGTCAGCTGGAATTTTAACGGACATACCGCTGCTGCGCTCAAGATAGCTGACAGTAGTCAATTCGTTTTCGTCGGTTATTTCATCGACCTGTGCATTAAAGATAAAGCGAACGCCCAGCTCTTCCAAACGTGTTTGGATAACATTGGCAATATCGCGGTCTTCACGCGGGATGAAGGTATTGCCGTATTCCAGAACAGTGACCATGGAGCCATAATTAGCATACATGGCGGCAAATTCCAGACCGATATAGCCGCCGCCGATGATAACCAGTCTTTGTGGCAGGGTGCTGAGTTCCATTAAAGTAGTACTGGTATAAACACGCTTGCTCAGCTGTAAGCCTGTGATCGGAGGAATGACCGGTTCAGAACCGGTATTTATAAAAATTTTTTCGCCGTATAAAGATATTTTTCCGTCCGGCAACTGGACTTCTACCGTATGGTCAGTCTGAAAACGGGCGGCACCGGTATAAATATCTGCAGCTGCAGCGACATTATCATAGTTTTTCTGACGCAAAAGCGCAGTTAAAGTATTTTTTTCACGAATGGCAGCAGCATAAAAATTATTTTTTTCAGAATAATCTGCCTGCTGATTTTTTTTAGCGTCAGCTGCAGTATGGATGAGTTTTTTTGTAGGAATACAGCCGATGTTTATGCAGGTACCGCCGTACATCAGCGGAGATTTTTCAATAACAGCTGTTTTGATTCCTTTTTTGCCGAGGGCAGCTGCCAGTGTTTTTCCACCTTTGCCAAAGCCGATGATCAATGCGTCATATTTTTTCATAAGTTAAACACGCTCCTTTACTGTTCTTATTTTAGTTTAACACTAAAAGAATAAAAAAACAAGTAACTTTAAAAAATAAAGTCTAAATAAAGCGGGAAAAATTTTACCTCAACAGTAAAATACTATATAATAAACATATGATTATGAATTATAGGAGCTTGGCATGACTGATCAAAAACAATGTGCAAAACTTAAAAATATCAAGTGTTTTTTGTTTGATATGGATGGTACGATTAATTTAGGCAATACATTAATCCCGGGGATGGATGTATTTTTTCAGAAATTACGTGCCGCAGAACGTGATTTTTATCTGGTAACTAATAATTCCTCCAAAGGACACGAGCATTATGTGGAAAAAATGGGGCGGATGGGGATACAGGTAACTCGTGATAATGTTTTGATATCCTCGGATGCTTTTGTTTATTATATGCAGCAGCTTCGGCCGGCGGCCAGATTGTTTGTTTTAGGGACGGAACAGCTGAAAAAAACTATTCGTGAGGCAGGCTTTACCATAACGACTACACTGGAAGAAGGCACTGATTTCGTTGTGGTTGGGTTTGATATGTCTTTGAATTACGAAACACTGACTATTGCCTGCAGACTTATCGACAGGGGCGTGCCTTATGTAGCAACGCACCCGGATGTACGCTGCCCGATCGAAGGCGGAGAATTTATTCCCGATTGCGGGGCCATGATCGAGCTGATTAAAACTGCTACAGGGAAGGCCCCGCAGCAGATTTTAGGCAAGCCCTATCACTATATGATCGATGTTATTACAGCCAGGACAGGCTATAAACGGGAAGAAATTGCCATGGTTGGCGACCGTTTATCGACAGATATTGCTTTTGGGCTCAATAACGGTGTTTTATCAATACTGGTTCTGACCGGCGAGGCAACTTTAGCTGACGTGGAGCATGGCAGCATCAAGCCTGATATTATTTTGAATCACGCTTCAGAGCTGGCTGACTATTTTTAAAGTGAGAGATTTTTATGGCGATACAATATGAGCGGATTAAGAAAACTATAGCTGATTTGGCTGCTTACGGAACATTACCGCAGGGTGGGACGACGCGTCTTTCCTATACGGCAGAGTATTTGGCGGCGCAGGCTTTTTTGCAGCGGGAAATGCTGGAGTCGGGCATGATGGCAGAGGTAGACCCGATTGGGAATCTGATTGGGACTTATGTGGGACGAGATCCTGAACTGACTGCCGTCATGAGCGGTTCACACCTCGATACCGTACCGGCAGGCGGAAATTTTGACGGAGCTTTGGGTATCGTCGCAGCACTGGAATGTGTGCGCAGCTGGCAGGAAGAGGGCTATCGCCCGAAACGAACAGTACGGGTAATTGCGACGATCGAAGAAGAATGCACGGCTTTTGGTATGGCTTGTTTTGGCGTACGTGTACGCGGCGGCGAATTTAAAAAACAGCAGCCGGAGTCTATCGTGCATTTGACAGGCGGCTCCCTGGCCGAATGTCTGCAGGCAGCCGGACTGCCGCATAGCGCGTTGCAGGATGCCGCAGTAGGGTTTCAGGATCTGGCGGCTTTTGTAGAACTGCATATCGAACAGGGCGCTGATTTGGAGGAACGTGGCCTGACCTGCGGGGCGGTGACTGCTATTGTAGGCTACGATAGATTATTCCTGACTTTACATGGAGAAGCTAACCATGCCGGGACTACTAGCATGAGGCGCCGCAGAGATGCTTTGGCTGCGGCAGCGGAAGTCATTTTAGGAGTCAAGGAGCTTGCTGAAGCTGATGACAGGTTCGTAGCTACCGTGGGTCAGTTGAATGTCGCTCCCAATGCTGTGAACATCGTGCCTGGAAAAGTGCAGCTTGCTATTGAAACAAGGGCTGCTGACGATAGGGTTTTAGCAGAGGTTAGTGCAAAGATCATGAGTTTACTAGAGCGGACGGCGAGTAAAAGCGGTGTCGTGATTACAAAGGAGAATGATTTTCATGTGGCTGCTGTACCGTTGTCAGAGTCAGTCAGGAAAGTTATTGAGCAGTCTGCGGCTGAGTGCGGTGTCAGTTTTCAGGCCATGCCCAGCTGGGCAGGACATGATGCACAGATTTTTGCAGCAAGCGGCGTACCTACAGGAATGATTTTTGTACCAAGTATAAATGGTGTCAGCCATTCCAAAGAAGAGAGCAGTGATTTTCAGTCTGTTACGCAGGCAGTAAAAGTACTGGAAAAAACTTTAAAGACTTTAGCTGAAGTCTGAAATATATATAACTGAACGGTTAGGAAAGTGAGGCAGCAATGAGTAATCTGCGGGACGCCATTGTACGTATGGCTTTACGGCGCCCTTATTTGTATTTGCTGGTTACTTTGGTTATCAGTATCGTGCTGATGGAAGTGCTGGTAGAAATAGCTGAGCATACTTTTATTAAGCCGGCATTGCAACAGCTGGAGCTGCAGTTTATTGCTTATGTACAGCAGTTTGTTACGCCGCCGCTGACAGCAGAGGTAATGCTCGTTACGGCAAGCGGGTCCAGTACTTTTTATCTTCTGGCAAGTGCGCTTGTCTGCTGCTGGTATTTATACAGCAGGCAAAAAGACAGGCTGTATCTTTATCTAGTCTGTTTATGCGGTGGTGGTATTTTAAATCAGGTACTGAAACGCATTTTTGAACGTGTAAGGCCAGATATTTTCCCTGTGATTGCTGAAAGTGGTTACAGTTTTCCCAGCGGTCACGCTATGGGAGCGATTTGTTTTTATGGCATCCTGGCATATTTTGCAGGATTAGGCTTGCGAAGTAAACCGCTGCGCTGGGGATTGCTGGCGGCAGCCGGCATTTATATCCTGCTTATCGGCTTGAGCCGTGTTTATCTGGGGGTGCATTATCCGACGGATATTTTAGCCGGTTATGCAGCTGGAGCGACCTGGTTATTTTTTTGTATTACGCTGCATCGTATCTTTAGAAAGCATTACTATCGTAAAATTGAGTAGTCAGGAATATCATTGCTGAGAATGGTGGTTGTTATGATGAAAAAAACTGGAATTAAAGCTTTTGATATAAAAGTTTTTTTTGGAGGCATAATAATCACTTGTTGTTTAGTCGCATATTCTGCTTTTACATCTGTAGAAATGTTGAAAAGAGATGCCAGGCATGTTGCCGATGTATACAGCGCACGTTCCGAGATGCTTTTAAACAGTCTGTTTCATAAAACCGATGTAGTAGAAGCTATTGTTTTAGCTAATAACGGCGAGCTTTCACAGTCTGTTTTTGAAAATGTGGCAAAGTCTTTATTTGATGGTGATGGGATCAGGGCAGTACAGTATTTGCCAGGTGGTATTGTTGAATATTGCTATCCGCTTCAAGGTAATGAAGCTGTAATTGGTAGTAGTGTTTTTAATGATCCCAAACGAAGAAAAGATGCCTTACTGGCTTTGGAAACAAGAGAAACAGCTCTTTCGGGACCGTATAACCTTACACAGGGTGGATTTGGGCTAATTGGAAGGAATCCTGTTTTTTTGACACGGGAAAACACTGATGAAAAATTTTTAGGTTTTTCTGTAATTATTCTGGATCTTCCGGCAGCTTTGAAACCGATCATGCTCGAGGAACTACAAAAATATGGTTATTATTACAGACTTTATTGTAAGTCGGAAGACAGTGATAATATCATAATAATCGACCAGTCAAAAGAAAGCAGTGCGGTTGAACCTATTTCATGCAGCATCAATGTGCCTAATCATGTTTGGGCTTTGGACTTGATGCCGATAAAAGGCTGGATAGACTGGACGAAAATCTGTGAAGAACTTTTAGTAGGTTTATTGATCAGTTTTTTGCTGGCTGTTATTTTTAAACAAAAGAGAGATCAGGCTAAAGTTTTATATCAGTTTGCATATACAGACGGATTGACAGGTTTATTTAACAGAAGATGGCTAAATGAAAAAATAGAAAAAAGATTATCTGTTTTCACCAAGAAACCTTTTATTATTTTTTATTTTGACTTGAATAAATTTAAACAGGTTAATGATAGTTATGGTCATTTTTTAGGAAATGAGCTTTTGAGAGAATTTGGATGCAGGTTAAGAAGTGTGTTTGGTGATGATGCGGCTTTAGTACGCATGGGCGGGGACGAATTTGTAGCAGTGGTCGAACTGCAGGGTGGGTGCAGAGCTCGGGTTGAGTACTATAAACAATTGTTGACAAAAAGTTTGGCAGAGCCGTTTGTTGTAGATGACGTTGTTATAAATATTTCAGCCAGTGTCGGTTGGGCTCAATTTCCAAATGACGGCGAGGATTATGATAATTTGATGAAAGTTGCCGACGAACGGATGTATATAAATAAGCGCAGTCGGTGAAAAAATACGACTTTAAAAAATTAAATAATAATGATTAACAAAAACACCCTTCCCGTAGTTATGGGAAGGGTGTTTTTGTTAATGTAAATTTAGAGCGATAGTCCAATCAAGTTTCGCTGAGTGTAAAAGTGAAAGCAGGAGCTTTGGTAGTATATTCCTTCTTCAGTATTTCCTCAAACTTATCTTCAGGCAGCGGTTTGTAGAAAAAATACCCCTGGATCATATTGCAGTTGACAGATTTAAGGAAGGCTACCTGTTCGGCAGTTTCGATACCTTCGGCGACAGTTCGGATGCTTAATTTATTGACGAGATCGATAATACCTTTAATAACGATGTTGTCTTTTTCTTTGTGGATACTTTCTCTGAAAAAGCTTTGATCGATTTTGAGCACATCAATAGGAATATTTTTCAAAAGGCTTAAAGAAGAGAACCCGGTACCGAAATCATCAATAGAAATCAAAAAACCTTTACTTTTCAGTTCACTGACTGTTTTTTCGAGAAAGGTCACATTATCAAAGGCGATTGATTCTGTAATTTCTATTTCTAAAAGGTGATCAGGGATACGGAATTTGTTTTTGATATCTTCATATGTTTTTACAAAATCTGAATTGTAAAATTGCAGTCGGGAAACGTTGACGGAGATTGTATTTACAGGAAGGCCAGCATCGAGGCGCCGACTGATAAAAGCGCATACCTTTTTAAATACATACTGGTCAAGTGATGAGATAAGATATTTCTTTTCAAAGATGGGAATGAATTTATCAGGCGGAATGATCAGTCCTTCATCTGTCTGCCAGCGTACCAGCGCTTCGGCCTGTGTTGCCAGACCTGTCTGCAAGTCGACCTTGGGCTGAAAGTAAACGAGGAATTCTTCATTTTCCAGTGATTTCAGCATACGGTTTTCGATGGATTTTTCATAACGCAGCTGTTTACGGATACTTTCATCATAAACAGCATATTTTCTGTTAAGTCCTGTTTTTACAGTTTTACGCGCATAATTTGCACGGTCTAAAATACCTTCTATCTGCAGATCCTCTGCCAGGTCCTCCAGATAGCAGATACCGCATTGGACAGAAACTGCCTGACCACCGTACATATCATGCATGAATTCTGTTATTTTGATATCGACCTGCTGCTGCCGGACCATAATGTCGTTTTTCTCATTATAGTAACGCAGAATAACGAAATTATCGGCGGAAACACGCCCCAGCACTTCTCCTGTACGCAGTTCGTTACTAATGGTAGCGGCATAATTGATAAGGATCTCATCGCCGTATTTATACCCGAAAACGTCGTTGATATATTTAAAATCAGCAAAATCAACATAGCTCAGCGAATATTTTTTAGTCGTTTGTGTGAGTAGTTTCTGAGCTTTTTTCTTAAATGTTTCAAAATTATAAGCACCGGTAAGCGGGTCTTTTGTCGTTATATCATAAAGTGTTTTGTTGCTGCTTTCCAGTGAATATAATTTACGCAGGTACACCATAAATAAGGCGATCCACATGATAATGATGCCTGCCAGCATTAAAGCAGAAAGAAGTGTCAGCTGGTGACTTTTGGAAGTAGTATAGTTATCAGCAGCGAAAACAGTATTATTGGCGATCTCAAAATGTACTTCGCTGGACTGCAGCAGCAGTGGTGAATTGGCAGGGTTTTGGCGCACGGCGTAAATATTGCTTTTTACCCGATGCCATAGTGTATTGAGGGCGGAAAACTGCTGCTGATAATCAACATTGGGAATTTTTTCCAAACCGTATTTACCGTCGGTGTTTTTAAGGTCATAAATGATATCGTCGATATAAGCTATAAGCTCATCGTGAGGCTGCTGCTGCAGCTCAAGCTTGACGAGCCGCTGGGTTGCGCCTCGGACAATGCCCAGGTAATTGATGAGTGTTCCGTAGGATTGTACTTTGCTGATTGAGTAAACAGTAAAGCTGCCTACGAATATCGATAACAAAAATAAAACGATAACGCTTATTTTGCCTAAATTTTTCATGGGGGAATCAACTCCGAAGAAGATTTAAAAAATTAGAATAA
>ENA-UEPQ01000890-UEPQ01000890.1-human-gut-metagenome-genome-assembly--contig:-NODE-890-length-13761-cov-23.678310_pt1 | contig 13761 bp, 19 predicted proteins | sample MGYA00242903_ERZ507922 | MGnify/ENA primary metagenome ERZ507922 (study PRJEB26167, sample SAMN06115483) | human gut metagenome | host: Homo sapiens | place: China:Sichuan | collected 2014-10-16... | reverse complement strand
TCAAGTATATCAACATCGTTCCTTCGTTCAATTACACGGAACGCTGGTATTTGCGAAAAGTAAAGCAGAGCTATGATCAGGATACGCGTGAAGTAGTACGAGATACCATTAATGGATTTAATCGTGTGTACGATTATAATCTGTCTTTGTCTATGAATACGAAGTTGTATGGTATGTACAAGCCTTTGTTCATGAAGAAAAAGGAAATACAGATCCGTCATGTCATCACTCCTTCTGTGAGCTATGCTTATACCCCGGACTTCAGTAAGGCAAAATTTGGTTATTACGACAGTTATACCTATACCGATGAAAACGGTGAGGTGCGTATGCAGGAGTATTCTCCGTACGAAGGAGCTGCTTACAGTTATCCTACCATGAAAGGTGTATCGCAAAACATCAGTTTCTCGTTGGATAACAACATCGAAATGAAGATGAAATCGGATAAAGATACTACCGGCTATAAGAAAATCAGTTTGATTGACCAGTTGAGCGGTAGTTTGTCTTATGATATTGCCCGGAAACGTTGGAGCGATTTAAGCATGAATGTCCGTTTGAAGCTGACCAAGAATTATACCTTTAATATGAATGCAAGCTTCGCCACTTATGCTTATAAGTTCGATGAAAACGGAAATGTGGTAGAAAGCGACCGTACAGAATGGTCGTATGGCCGTTTCGGACGTTTCCAAGGGTATAGTGGTTCATTCTCGTATACATTGAACAATGATACATTTAAGAAACTGTTCGGAAAGGGAGAGGAAGAGAAAGATAAGAAAAAGAATGGTGACGAGGAGGATGAAGATGAAGAAGAGGATACCGAAGAAAAGACCAATAATAGCTCTAATATGAGAAAGACCGAACAGGCTACTCTTGACCCTGACGGTTATCTGGCCTTCAAACTTCCATGGAGTGTAAGTTTAAGTTACAGTTATAGCATTCGTGAAGACCGTAGCAAGCAGATTAATATTAAGACGATGCGTTACCCTTATTCGCTCACTCATTCTTTGAATGTATCGGGTAACTTAAAGCTGGGAAGCCGTTGGAATATGACCTATGCTACTGGTTATGATTTTACGCAGAAGGAACTTTCGTATACAACGATGAACATAACCCGCGACTTGCACTGTTTTACCATGAGTTGTGGCTTGATATTTGGTCCGTATACATCATACAATTTCTCTATACGTGCCAATTCGAATATGCTGACCGATGCATTGAAATGGGATCAGCGTAGTAACTCAAGTGAAGCCGTTACCTGGTATTAAGTATTTCTCGGTAATGATATAAAAAGAATTCCGCCTTACATACTGTATCAACAGGGTGTAAGGCGGAATCCTTTTTATATGATGTGGAAATCACCATTGGATAGGCTGTTCTCCGTGCTGAACAAGATATTTGTTGGTACGGCTGAAATGTTTGTTCCCGAAGAACCCATTGTAAGCAGACAGAGGAGAGGGGTGAACAGAAGTCAGCACCAAATGCTTGTTACGGTCGATAAAAGCTCCTTTCTTTTGTGCGTAAGACCCCCATAAGATGAATACCAGATGTTCTCTGTTTTCGGCCAAAGCCCGGATTGCAGCATCTGTAAACTCTTCCCACCCCTTGCGCTGGTGAGAGCCGGCCTGACGGGCGCGTACGGTAAGTGTTGCATTCAGAAGTAATACCCCTTGTTCTGCCCAGCGGGTCAGATTTCCACTTGTCGGTATCGGAGTTCCCAAATCGTCTTGTATTTCTTTAAAGATGTTCTGGAGAGAAGGAGGAAATGCTATGCCATCGTTTACCGAAAAGCAAAGTCCGTGTGCCTGTCCCGGTCCGTGGTAAGGATCCTGTCCTATTATCACTACCTTTACCTTGGGATATGGGCAAAGATTAAATGCATTGAATATAAGTTTTCCCGGAGGATAGACTACGGTTGTCTGGTATTCATGGCGAACAAAATCGGTCAGTTTAATGAAATAATCTTTCTCAAATTCTGGCGCCAAGACCTCTTTCCATGTAGCTTCTATTTGTACATTCATAGTTGTTTTTCTATTTGTCTGGGTAAAGGTAGTGATTTTGGGAGAATTTATCAACTAAATAAGATTCATGCCCAAGTGTTGGCATTCTTCCCGCATCTCTTCCGGCCAAATGCTGGCTTGTATTTCACCGATATGGGCTTTTTTGAGATATAGCATACATAAGCGTGACTGTCCGATACCGCCTCCGATGCTAAGAGGAAGAGAGCCTTCCAGTAAACGCTTGTGGAAATAAAGCTGGGCACGTTCTTCTTTATGGGCAATCTGGAGTTGTTTGGTCAAAGCCATTTGATCCACACGGATACCCATGGAAGACAGTTCGATGGCGCGTCCCAGTACCTCATTCCATATCAGCAAGTCACCGTTCAGTCCCGGAAGTCCTGTTTTTGTATCAACGGTAGACCAGTCGTCGTAGTCGGGGGCACGCAGGTCATGCGGTTTACCGTTGCTCAGATTTCCACCTATGCCGATGATAAATACCGATCCGTATTGTTTGGTAATCAGGTCTTCTCTCTCTTTGGCAGACTTGTCCGGATACATCTGTAACAGTTCTTCTGCGTGTATGAAATGTACTTCGGGAGCCATAAAAGGAGTGATCTGAGGATATGCTTCACAAACCATATACTCTGTACGTCGCATGGCTGCATAGATACGTCTGACGATATCTTTCAAAAAATCAATGTTACGTTGCTCGGGAGTGATAACCTGTTCCCAGTCCCATTGGTCTACGTAAAGCGAATGAAGATTTCCCAGTTCTTCGTCGGCACGGATAGCATTCATATCCGTATAGATACCGTATCCCGGCTCGATGTGATAATCGGCCAGTGTCAGTCGTTTCCATTTGGCTAATGAATGTACCACTTCCGCCTGTTGGTCTCCCAGTTCTTTGACGGGGAATGATACAGGACGTTCTGTTCCGCTTAAGTCATCGTTGATTCCCATTCCTTTCAATACAAAAAGTGGTGCTGTTACTCTTCGCAGGCGTAATTCGGAGGAAAGGTTTTGCTGGAAAAATTCTTTTATCTGTTTAATACCTAACTCGGTTTGTTTCATGTCGAGTAGAGGCTTATAGTTGGCTGGTTTTATCAAATAGCTCATGATTATTTGTTCTTAATAGTTATTGTGTTTGCAAAGGTAAGTTTATTTTGTTAAAATGCAATTTATTTTTAAATTATTATATCATAATGTTTGTGTTTTGCTTTTTGAAGGTATACTTTTGATTATATTTCAGGAGATGAAGGAGAAGGATAAGGAAGAATTTCTTGAGTCAATATTAGGAGAAAACATTAATAAATTGTACATTTGCCGTCGCATTAAAATAATGCGCCCGTAGTTCAATGGATAGAATAATGGATTCCGGTTCCATCGATTGGGGTTCGACTCCCCACGGGCGTACTTATTACCTTTTATAATACCTTGAAAATAAATATCTTACAGTATTTGGCGTTGAAAAATCGTCAACCAAATGTCAACCATGTCTTTTTTTATTTTATTAACAAATGGATTCTAAGAAGATTTTCCAAGATTTAATCTCTGCTAATTTAGCAGATTATGAAGTAAGCGAAATATTAGAAATATGTTCTAATTTAGATCAATCTTTAAAAGATGTACTAGATAAAGATACTTTTTACTTCGAACTTTGTTATTTATTCTGTACTAGTGGTATGCAATTCAATGATTTTAAACTGAATTTGCAAAATAAGCTTTTAGTGCGTGAAGATTATTATGGTCATTGCCTAAAAAAGAAAATATCTAATGAAGAGATGTTCAGTAGGTATTATTCTAATATTTTTCAGGTATTAAGAGAACTTTATGCAGATAAAGATGGTGGTAAGGAGTTTAGAAAATTAATTGGTGATGAAGATGAAGGTTTGTATTGTGCTATTGCAAATGCCATAATTGATTTGCTTATTGAGTACTTCGAACAAACAGAAAGTATTTCTTTTTATGAAGAATGGCTTATTATGCATAGATTATGTAAGAATCTTGAAAAAGGTTCTAAATTGCAAAGCGTTTCAATTTACTTAAATCCACCAGATTCTGTTTCATTTAAATCAGATGCTTACATTTCTCATCTGCATGATTTCTTGAAGAGGTATAACAGATTTAATCCGCTTTCTATTAATAGGAAACGTAAAATGGAGGAAATTAAAAAAAGAAAGAATGTTTCAATTAATATTATAGCATTAAGAATTGTTAAGGTCTTAATCAAGTATGGAAAAATTACTAAAAAGTCTCATTCTGGAATTTTTGTAAATGATCCTAATAATAATCCTATAGGTATGTCTTCTTCTCTGTACCGTATACTTTTTAGGATAATGAAAGGGTTGAATCTAGAATTGTTAAATAGGAATGGGGACGAGATTGAATTAGAAGATTCGATTGAATTCTTTAGGAAAAGAATTCCATATGTCGATAATATTGATAAGTTTGGATATGATGACATAAACGGATTTTACAGATATAAATGATCAAACACCACCCCAAATCCCCCAAAACCCTTATATATGAAATAAACAATAACAATAGAAAAATCAAATTATAAATCAAAAACGAAAAATACAACCCGGTCCTATCATGTTTCAGAGGATGGCATGAATATGGATTGGAAGGATAGACAGCAGGAAGTAAATATAACAGCTTCAGTCTTTATATCGAAACCTGATGTGTCTATCGAAGAGCTGAGCCGGAGTGAAGAACTTTTGGTAACGGTTCTTCTTTTTTTGTTCCCTCTATTGTTCCATCATTCTTTATGTCACTTCGTCCACCGTTCCTTACGTCCCTAAATCCTTAAAATCCTTATATATAAGAAGGTTATACTTCTGTAATATAAAGTCAACCATGATTATATATTAGGAGCTATAACTTAAAAACTAACCAATCGTTCGTTTCGTAAATTGTTTCTTATTATCCTTATCATTACAAATCAGCAGAGTATTGAGCAATCGGTATTCTGCTTTTTTGTGTCCCGTCATTCCTTACGTCATTCCGTTTCTGAACCCTTAAAACCCTTATGTATAGATAAATAACTAATAATTAACAATTTAAATATAAGGAGAATAATGAAAGATTAGAAACAATTTAAGGATTAAAGAAATGAAGAAAGACGTAATTGTCATTGCTCTGGAGATTATTACAATAGTCACCAGAGAAATTAGAGATTGGATGTGTAAAGGGAAAAAATAGAATACCGATACACAAGTTTTTAACATTTTAAGGATAAATAAAATGGAAACAAGACTAACAACAAAGTATCAGGATGTGGAAGATGCTGTTATTATCGACCAGCCTGAAGAAAAGAAAGCATTTATCCTTGGGAATACCAGGGGAATAGAATTGCAGAACTTACAGGACGATTATTTAGTTCCTGTCTTCAGTAGAGATAATGTCGAGACTATCAGTCATAACGACTTTATTAATACAGTATATGATGCAGCCCAGACATTTTATCAGGGACATCAATTTTTGGAGCCTAACATAAGGGTCAGTCACGAAATGAAGCTAAGGACACGTAAAGGTTCAGGAAAGCTTGTTGAAAATCTGACAGACGAAGATTCAGGCTCATACTATCAAAGAATGATGTTTATTATAGAAATTCCAAGTATAACTTACAACATTGAAGGAAATGACCTTACATTACAGATTGTAGGTGTGAGATCTTACAGTGAAACGAACTTACTTGGAAATGCCAGTCAAAAACAGCTTTTTAGGGTTGGTGTTGGTTTTTTAAATCAGGTATGCACCAACATGCTATTAAGTACAGACGGAGTTAAACTTGACATTAAAGTGACGAATACTGCCGACCTATACAAATATTGTATGGAACTTTTCAGCAGATACAATTACAAAAAGCATGTCGAGGAAATGAGAACTCTTAAGAACACATTTATTGATGTAACGACTTTTGCACAATTTTTAGGTAAAGCGAGGATGTACCAAGCCTTGCCTCAAAGTGTAAAGACAGATCTTCAGTTGCCGGAGCTAATATTGAATGAAGCTCAGATTAATGCAGCTGTAAGAGATTACTATTCTGATGAAAATTTCGCTTCATTCGGAAAGAACATGTCCGGATGGAATTTTTACCAGTTACTCACTAATTATAAGAACAACTACATCGACACAATGATGGAGAGAACTATTAACGCTTATGATATATCTTTAGGTATTACGAAAGCAATATCGGGAGAAGATGATAAATGGGGATGGTTCATTGAATAATTATTTTTAGTAAGGTACCGGAGGAGGTATAGATATCAAAGTTTATTAAGAAAACAGAATTATAAACCGAGATAATCTATGCCTCCTCTTTTTTGTTTCACCCAATAAATAATAACAGAAAAATGACAAACATAAATACAGAACTTTTCAAGAGAACGTCACCTGTGAAAAAGATTGAGATAGTGAAAAATCTGACACAGGTTGAATTATCCAGAATATCGGAAGGAACCATACTCAGGATCGTCAAGGAAACAGGACGAAGAAGAAAAGGTACAAGGGATTATGAATTTTACATTAATCCCGACAGAAGAAAAGGAAATAACTGGAACTCAGTGATAGAAGGAATATGGCTATACAAAGGAAAACTTAGTGTTATGGCATATGTTCAGTTTGATGATACAGATACCAGTATGATTGTTCCTTATAATGATTTCTTCAGGAAAGGAGATTTTAGAGGAACAATAAAAAGAGATGACCGTTACGGAAATCCTCAAACCCACTACTATGTGTATGATGAGAAAGATAAGGCAGAGGTTATAAGAAGCTTCTGTCTGGAATACATCAACACAAAGTATAAATCAAAACTTAGTAATAACAAATAAAACCAATAAAGACTATGTGTAAATTCAACAAACCTCAAATACCGGCCAATGCAACGGCTGACGAAAGAAGAGCGATCTATTTTGATACTCTTTATTCACTTGATATGAATGATAAGGTAGAAAAGAGAGAAAACCTTAGCTACCTTAGTTGGGCAAATGCCTGGGCAGAATTCAAAAGAGCATACCCAAGTGCAACCTATAGAATAGTAAAGGATCCAATCACCAATCTCCCATATTTTGCAGATGAGAGGACAGGTATAATGGTATATACGGAAGTTACGGTAGATGATATAACCCATGAAATGTGGCTTCCTGTAATGAATACTTCCAATAAGGCAATGAAACTTGAAGCATACACCTACAAGGTTTATGATAAGTTCAAGAAGGAATATGTCGAAAGAACTGTTGAAGCAGCTTCGATGTTCGACATAAACAAGACTATCATGAGGTGCTTAGTGAAAAACCTGGCTATGTTCGGACTGGGACTTTACATATATGCAGGTGAGGATATACAGGAAAAGATGCTTGATGATAATACCAATCAGCAGGAATCAATACCGGAACAACCTAAAAGAACAAGAAAAAGCAGAACAATCCAACAGCCGGTACAGGAAAAATATGCCGGAATAAGGATAGCTCTACAACAATGTAAAACCCAGGATTCATTGATGGAACTATACAAACAACATCAGAATGAAGTAAATGGTAATACGGAAATCAAAGCATTATTTACAGAACGAAAATTACAACTTAATCAAGCAGTTTAATTATGGCAACAAAAAGAATAGAACTAAAAAATAGCGGTGTGGTTTTCAACGAAGAACTACACGAGTATTGGCTGGGAAACAAACAGCTAAGTGGAATTACTGGAATGTTACAGAGACAGTTATTTCCTGATGAATTTGATGGAGTGCCGGAAGATATGATAATGGCAGCAGCAGAATATGGTACTCAGGTTCATGCCTCGATAGAGGATTTTGATAAGAACTGGATTAATGACGGAACCCTTGAAGTAGCGGATTATATTGAAATCTGTAAGAATCATGGGCTGGTTCATGAATGTTCGGAATATACGGTTACAGACTGTCAGAACTGGGCAAGCAATATTGATAAGGTTTACAGAGTTGATGATACTACATTTGACATAGGTGATATTAAGACCTATGGAACAATGACATCTGAAAAACTGGAAAAGGCAAGATGGCAACTCAGTATTTATGCCTACTTATTTGAGCTTCAGAATAAGAAAGCGAAAGTAGGAAAACTCTTCATAATGCACCTTAGAAACAAACCAAAGAAAGATGGTACATTTGACCATATAAGTGATTTAATTCCTGTAAGTCGAATACCATCTGAAGTTTGCAAGGAACTTCTGGATTGTGATTTGCAAGGGGAACAATTTGAAAACCCTTACAGCATACCGGAAGAAATCAGGAACCAGGAATCCGAAATAAGAGAATTGATTCAGACGAAGAATGAAATTGAGGAAAAGCTTGGTATTCTTAAATCAAGGATTCTCTCAGAAATGGAAGCGATGGATGTCAAGTCTTGGTTTACAGATACGATGAGACTGACAAGAAAGTTACCCGGAATCAGAACCTCTTTCGACCTACAGGCATTCAAGAAAGATCATCCAAATATCGATTTTGATGCCTACATGAAGACCTCAAAAGTGGCTGGGTCATTAGTAATAGCCATTTAATAACTCGGAATATAGACCGGGGAGATAATCATAGAACAACAAAAATAGTATGATGTCTCTCCGGTCTTTTTCTTTTATAAAACTTATGGATATGGGAAAAGAATATTACTGCCCGATATGTGGTAGAAAACTTATAAAGTCAGAAATCGAGGGTTACAGTTTTCAATGTCTGTACTGTGATGAAGACTTTACTGAATCAGAAGTAATAATTAAAACAAAAAATGACAATGAGAAAGAAAAGTAATAAAAAACAGCAAAGTATGGAATTCCTTTTTGGTAAGGAAAATTCCAGAAAGCCAATGTATCAAACTGTCTATGAAACACATCATGAGATAGTAAGAGAATGTGAATATTGTGGTAAACCGATGACAAGATCCGAAGTTAATGATTACGGAAGCTTGTGTGAGGAATGTTACATGAAGGAATATTACGAATGATGGATAAAAGATATGAACTCGAACAAAGCCGTGAATACAAAGCGGCTATGGATCTAGAAAATGCACTGAATAATACGTGCTTTGACTATAAGAAGTTTGCAGAGTCGGTGAAGTATTACCATCCGACTTTACAACAAAACCTGTTCAGACTTATAAGGGAAATTATAAATGTACAGGCCGATGAAAACAGATACTATGACCCGAGAAACAGGGCTTCACATGAGGTGGCAAAGAAACTGAAGGTCGTAGTTGAAAATGAGTGTTTACCCTATATATAATAATGTGTATGGAAAATAATGATTATAACCTTGAATTGGCTAGATACATCTGGACAATACTAAAAACTCAGATTACAATATTCATGTCTTGGGGTGTTGAACCTAAAAGCATGAAGGTAATAGAAAAGGGACTTGAATTTGAATGTAACGGATTCAGGCATACAGGTAAGGTGCAGATTGTTCTTGATGAAGGAAAGGATCTGTTTGAAGTACACCTAATTTCTGAAAATGGAGAAAAGGTAAAAACAGTAGAAGACGTTTTTCTTGATAATCTCGTTTCTGTGATAGATGAGAATATTGAAAAAACGGAAGATTATAAGGAAAGAATATGTAGAGAATACGGAATTACTGAAAAAAGTATGTCTGTATGATATTCTGAGATAACAGAAAACGGAGAATATGTGAAAAGTAAGAATATTACAAAATCATGTATTCTCCTTTTTTATTGTGAAGTTCCAAAAGCAAGACGAACATCTAACTTATGGAACCAATGTTAAAATTATGGTTAAGGAACAGAAATACGTGGCTTATCTCAGGGTAAGCACAAAGAAGCAAGGGTATTCAGGCCTTGGACTTGAAGCTCAGAAGGAAATTATCCTGAGACACCTTCAGGATAAAACACCTATAGCAGAATTTGTGGAGGTTGAATCCGGAAGAAAAACAGAAAGACCGAAACTGAAGGAAGCTCTGAAAGAATGTAGAAAAACCAGAGCAAATCTTATCGTGGCTAAACTTGACAGGTTGGCAAGGAATGTATCATTTTTATCAAACCTTTTGGAAAGTGATGTTGAAATTGTCTTTTGTGATTTTCCAATGGCAAACAAAATGGTATTGCATATTCTATCAGCAATCAGTCAGTATGAAGCAGAACTAACGGCAACCAGAACTAAACAGGCTCTGGAAGCTAAGAAACAGAGAGGATTCAAGCTTGGCAATCCGGAACACCTGATGGATAAGCATGAGCTGGCAATCCGGAACAGTATAAGAACAATAAAAGATAAAGCAGAAAACAATCCGAATAATAAAAGGGCTGTTGCTATGCTAAGAACATTGACCGGTAAAAATGCTACTTATCAGGAAATGGCAGACTTCCTGAATGAACAGGGATTTACCACTTCGAGAGGGTACAGTTTTTCCAAGTCTACAGTTTATAAACTAATAAAACGTTACGGATTATGAATTACTATTACAGATACCACTTCTACGTTGTTGATGGAGGTAAGAAGATTAAGTTTTATGTATGTGCCAACAATGTATACTCTGCCCAGTATAAAGTTCGAAAATTATATCCGAAAGCAGAGAAGATACAGGTACTACAGACTGAAAGAATGTGATGTAACTTTAAAAACTATTGTCACTCCAGTTTTCTTCATGGTGGAGTTTAAAGGTGACACATTATTAAATTAAGTATGGAACCAAAATATGTATTGATCCTGGACTATTGTATAGGAGTCTTGAATATTATAGAATTAACGGAAGAGGAAATAAAAGAGTCTGAAAAATATGATGACTTTGAATCCTACCTTGAGACTATTGAGGAAAAGTATGGATTTAGATTAAAGGATTGTTCTTGGATGACTACTGAAAACCTGAATATTTACCATTACAAAGACGGAAAGGAGGTTGATCATGCCTAACTGGTGTAGTACTGATTATTATGTGGTCGGTTCGAAGAAAGAATTATCGGATCTGAACAGGAAAATGGAAAAACTTGAAAACAGAAAGAAGTCACTGGTAAAGAATGGCTTTGGAAATACATGGCTCGGAAATCTTGTGAAATACCTGGGCGGTGATTGGGAGAAAGTCTATTGCCGGGGAGAATGGATGTGTAAGGAATATGATAAGGAGAAAAATACCCTAACCTTCACAACCGAAACGGCTTGGTGTGAAATGAATGAATGGAGAAAGTTTATCGAATCCTGTTACAAAACCATAAAGATACTGTTTATTACTGAAGAACCTGGTTGTGAAGTATACCAGACAAATGACAAGGATGGAGTATTCTTTAAATCCAAGTATATTTTGGATTATGGAGAAGATGTAGAGTACTTTGAAACCATAGATCAGGCGGTGTCATTTATTGAAAATCTTATTGGAGTAAAGATTGAAGATAAGACAGTAAATAGTATTCAAGAAAAACTGGATGAATATGTTGAAGAGAATGAAGATAAAGAAGACCAATACTTTTCATTCCATGAGTTTGAAGAAGTAGATGATTAGACACTGACAATGAAGTTAAGGGAGACTATCTGAATAAGGTAGTTTCTCTTTTTCTTTTTATGGTAATGGTGAATGAAGATGGATACTAATTTCATATTCCTTCATTACTGCCAAAAATATTCTATACCCTATATATAGTATATAAAAAAAAGAAGAAAAATGGTACTATAGTTGTCTTCCGGTTTTGATAAAGGAATATGGCTAAAGGTAGTTGTGTTAGGGGTTAGAGTATATACATAATACCTGCAAGGTGGAATAAAAAATCTACAGAACTTTCAAAAACCTTTATAAAAGATAGAATCCCCTAAATGAAATATTCCATTATCCTTCGGTTATGTAATATCCCCTACCTCTTACCCTGTCCCAGTTTACATTATGCTTTAAATGGGACAACATGGGAAATAAAGATGTAAGGATAGTAAGTAATTGATTATTAGTTGTATCCTGCTGTTGTATGATTTAGATATAATGTCCCACTAATGAACTGGGACAACATGAAACAAGAAATATCTGATTATTTCCGTCTGAGAAAGTCCATAAATCCTTACCTTTGAAAGAAATAATACTCATTATCAGAGCGTAATATTGAACAGAAAACACTATCTTTGTAAAGTCTGACCGGAGAAATGGTTGGATCATAATAGAAAGCGTTTTTTGCTTTTATCCTGAAAACGAAATCGCCAATTTCAACAGTGAAGGGATGAAGGACAATATTACGCTCATTTTCTGTTTGTATATGTTCCCTGTATAGCCCATGCTGTATAGGTACATATATCGTACAGGCGTGGGAGTATTGTTTCTTTCTTATTCATCTTCACGAGGTGTTTGGCGATACCTGTTTTCGATGAATAGCAGAACAAGCCTCACGCTTTCTTTGTTTAATCTTGTACTGAATTCTGGGGCTTATAGGTTTGTTTTATGAATATTCTTAAGTCATTTTTTTTTCTTGTCGTTTTTGCGATGTTTGTTTCAGTTCATATAGAAGCCAAAAAATATCCATTTAGAATTGATTCTTCTCGTAATGTCGTTATTAGCCGTAGTGCTAAAGCTGGATATAAAATGGTTCAAGTAATTGCTTATGGACGGAATGTTGATAAGGCTATTGAACAAGCTATGTTGGATGCAGCAGTTTCACTTACTTTTTTTGGAGTTTCCGGATTGGGAGAAATGGAAAGTTGCCCTGCAATTCTTTTAGAAGGTCGTATTGCTTATGATAAAAATAAGGATTTCTTTGATCGTTTTTTTAAAGAAGGAACTTTTATTCCTTACGTCAAAAAAGTAAATAGTACATATCCGACAGGACGTGATAATGTAAAGACTCCTAAAGGACGAAGAATTCAAATACTATTAATCGTAGATTGGAACGGATTAGCTCAACTTTATAAAGAATCCGGAATGCAAACCGTAATAAGTGGATTTGATAATTATTAATTAAAGCAGATACTATGCAAAGAATTGTTTTAACTACTCTTATTTTCTTGTTTATGTCATTTATGGTTATGGCGCAGCAAGATTTAAAGATGCAGAAGCCTAAAATAATGATCGTTCCTGAAGAAGCTTTTTGTATCAACGCCGGAATGTATAAGAAAGACCATACAGGAGCAAAGATTGCAGACTATAAGGCTGCAATGTTAAATGATAATATACTTGATGTTATCAACACTTTTGAGAATCTGATGGCAGCTTATGGTTTTCCTTTAACAAATTTACAACAGACACTTGATGAATTAAAGGAGGAAGATGCTTTGGATAATGTACTTATGGCAAGAGACGATGGTATGGTTATAGAAGATGATCTTGACAAATTATCACGAGTAGCCAATGCTGATATTCTTGTGAAGGTATCACCAAAACTTTCCAATTATGGTCCTGAACGTAGGTTAGATTTGCGAGTTTCCTCTGTTGATTGCGCTTCCAAAAAAACTCTTCAGTCTTTTGGACCAGTAACAAAAACATCAGCAGGTTCTATTAGTATGTTATTAAAAGCAGCAGTAACAGACAACATAGAAACATTTGCTCTTGGTTTGACAAATTACTTTGAGGATATCAAGCAAAAAGGGCGTGAAGGAAGTATTATAATTAAAGTTACTGATTCCTGCCCACTAAATTTGGAATCCACAGTTTCTTTAAATGGTGAAGAAGGAGAATTGGCTGACTTGATAGAATATTGGCTTTCTGAAAATACCATTGGAGGGGCTTATACAGGAAGTAAAACATGCATATTCCGGAGCATACCCGTTCACATTCCGGTAGCTTATAAAGCATAAAAATAGCCTTTAAAAGCACAATCTT
>ENA-UEPQ01000870-UEPQ01000870.1-human-gut-metagenome-genome-assembly--contig:-NODE-870-length-13950-cov-82.851654_pt1 | contig 13950 bp, 22 predicted proteins | sample MGYA00242903_ERZ507922 | MGnify/ENA primary metagenome ERZ507922 (study PRJEB26167, sample SAMN06115483) | human gut metagenome | host: Homo sapiens | place: China:Sichuan | collected 2014-10-16... | reverse complement strand
AATAATGTCAAGGTAAGAGGAGGTATGGGGGCAATATTGGTTATAGCAGAGGAAAATGAAGATAACTATGAGATTGCATCATGGAAAGCAGTTGTAGTTGATGGAGATAAGGTAAAGCCTGATACTTGGTATAAATTACAAGATGGTGAATTGGTAGAATATAATGAATAAAAATATTAACTATGGCAAAGAAAAAAAACGTAGTGAAGGTTGAGACAAGAAAGGACGGAGTAAGATATGTAACAAGCGACATAAAAAAAATGCTTGGAAAGTTCCTGGTAAAATCACTGAAAAGAACATGGAGTGAAGCGTTTGCTGATGAAGGTACCGGAGAAGTGGTAAATATTGACCGTTATGAGATAATCTTTGACGCTGGTACCTACCTGGGGCAGGAGGAAATATCTAAAATCAACTTTTATATGCAGGAAGGATCCATTCAGGAAGTTGAAGTATCCAATCAGAGACGAATGGCGTTCGAAATGACAACTGACAACTTTATTCCGTACATGGCACAAGTATTATGTGACATGAAAAAAAAGAAGTTCCTGCTTAAAGCACAGTCTATAGACCAGACAAGGGAAATCGTTAAGGACTTCACAGAACTCAATTTCAAAGGAAGTTTTCGGATAACCCAGATTAAGGAGTTTGATTATTGCATAATTCTTGTTGACAAGCTATCAACTACCCCTCTTGATGAACTCGGAAAGCTTGTTATGGAGAATTCAGAACTTTATTCTGAAGAGGAAATCAAGAAGATATGCGGAGAGGACAAGGCCGACATTCCTGAATCCAAATTCTACAACATTGACGCACGAATCATTTTTACTACAGAAGGAAAGGATGAGGACAAGGAGGAAACTAACAGGCAGTTTGTCGTACAGACTTATACTGCAGAACGCGCGATAATGCTTATCAACAGATACCTGAATGACGAGCAGGACAAGCTTGAAGAAGAATGCAAGGAGAAAAACAGAGGTTTTGACAGGAAGATTATCCATGCGTCTATTGAACAGTCAACCATCATACCGATTAGCCAGTACATACCTAAAGAATTCAGCTTAGCCTATGCCACAGAAGAATAGAATCAGTATTTCGGACCTTCTCAAAATAAAGAAGAATACCTGTAAAAAGACGCATGATGATGAAGAACACCGTCTTCAATGTTCGTGCGTTAAATGGTTCAGGATGCAGTATCCTTCCATAAGCTATGTGCTTTTTGCCATTCCAAACGCTGCAAGAAGATCTGCAAGGAATGGCGCGTACATGAAGGATGAAGGTATGCTCCCGGGCGTGTCAGACCTGATTCTTCTCAAGAGCAACCGTCATTACGGTGCACTTTGCATCGAAATGAAAACACGTTCCGGTAAGCAGAGTGATTCTCAGAAGAAATGGGAACAGGAAGCTGTAAAGAACGGAAGCAAATATATAGTCTGCCGTTCATTTGAAGAATTCAAGGATGCGGTTAACGAATATATAAGAGATATGACATGAAACGAAACTCGTTCTTGCTGTATACGGATTCAATGGACATAATAAGTGAGTTGTCAGACGCACAGGCAGGAAGGCTTCTAAGGGCAATGGTATTATATCAGAAACATCTTGACGATCCTACCAATATGGAATACGAAGAGTTTGTTTCTGACAGTATCGTAAAGATTGCATTTTCTCCTGTAAAGAATCAGTTTGACCGCGATTATGAGAAGTACAAGGATGTGTGCAGCAAAAGGGCTAATGCCGGAAGGAAGGGAGGTCTGAGCAAGTCTTTAAGGGTATCTGCCATTCAGGCGGAACCCTTATCTCCTGTAAAGACATTAATTGACATTGAAAAAGAACTTATGTCTGATGAATTATGGAAAGAGCAGATGTGCAGGCAGTCCGGAATAGGTGCCGTAAACTTCATGAAGATAATTCAGGAACAGATTAAAAAGTTCTTTGAATACATAAGTGCAACCGGATCAGAAAAAACGGTCCTCACAAAAGATGATGCAAAAAGACGCTTTTTCTGGTGGTGGACAAACACAGGCGTTGATGCCTACAATAAATGCAGAGACAATGGAAAACAACGTACAACAGATAAAAACTCAGTTAAAAGCAAGCCAGATATACAATCTCGTAAATCGGATGAAGAAAGATATACAGGAAGTTTCTGAATTCGACCTGACAGATTATGATGAATTTGACCGTCACTGTGCGATGATAGAACAGATAGGTTCCGCATATATGGAAAGAGAGTTCAGGGAGTTTGTTGTTGACGAATATAACCGTGACGTAATAAGGTTTCTGGTATACTACTTCAACAACTGCAAGCTTGCTGAGAATATATTCCCGGGTAAAGACTATAAGGTACATAAAAACCTTATGATACTCGGAGTTCCTGGTACCGGAAAGACGCTTTTAATGCAAGTTTTTTCAGAATACCTGAAACTTACTAACAATCCTAACATGTTCTTTAATCTTTCCGTAACACAGATGATGAACTACTACAAGATTAACGGACATATAGACCGATACACCTACAATGAGGAAGGAGGAAAGGGAATAGATGGAATGCCGTTTAATATCTGTATCAACGATATTGGCCTTGAAACTGAGAATCAGAAAAGCTACGGTACATCGCTTGACAGCGTGATAGATGAATTTCTGTATGCAAGGTATGAGATATATCAGTCACACTTCAAGAAGTACCACATAACCAGCAATCTTGATCTTGATGAGTTCAAGGAAAGGTTCGGAGACCGTCTTATAGACCGGTTCAAGAGTTTTAACGTAATACCGCTCTTGGGAGGGAGCAGAAGAAAATGATTAAAAGTACTGAATATCCTATGAATATAGGAGGAAGAGGATACCAGAAGGAATACAAGGGATTTGACATCGCGGTAATAATCAAAAAAGGAGAAGGAGTCCGGATATTCATTCTTAAGAAAGATGGTGGTATTTTCCATCAGGATAAGAAGAAGTATGCAGAAGTGAATGAATGTTTCTCTAATGCTGAGAAAATCATTGACAACGCTGTTCAGGCTTCAAGCATTATCGAGCAGTCGAAGGTTAAGGATGAATCAGAAAAGATGAAAGACAAATGCTATTCAGCCTGTATGTCTGCATTTGCTAATGCACTTACTTTTTCGAAAGGTGACAACTCCAGAATAAGATATTTCTTTGAATACGAACTCCAAAAACAATTTGACAAGATATGAATGCAGTAGATGAATTGCTTTTATTTATTGGCAGCAGACTGGCCTATGGGCTTATGATTTTTTCAGAAGAATACGGATTGCTTTCTCTTGAAAGCGTATCTCGTGACGGAATGGTAGAACTGAAAGGAAATTCAGGAGAATCTATTTATCTGCCATTTTTTAAAGTCAAGCCGGTACTTTACCCGAACCCTTCTTTTGTCCAACTAAATCCTCCTGTTGTAAACAATGACGGAAATGTTATATGTGAAATGAATTTCGGTCCGGCACAGTTCAGCGATATTCTTTCTCTTATACAAAAAGGGAAAGCGGTTTCAGTTTATGACCTTCCTTACAACCCTTACATTAATGGAAAAGATAAGAGTCTTTGAAGCATTTGCCGGTTATGGAAGTCAGTCTATGGCATTGAAAAGACTTGGAATAGACTTTGAGGTGGTCGGAATAAGCGAGATAGACAAGTACGCTATTCAGGCTTATATGGCCGTGCATGGCGATACTCCTAATTATGGCGACATATCAAAGATAGACTGGAGCAGTGTTCCTGATTTTGATTTTCTGACATACTCATTCCCATGCACGGATATAAGCAATGCAGGTAAAAGAAAAGGGCTTGCAGAGGGTAGCGGAACACGAAGCAGTCTGCTATGGGAATGCCGTAAGGCGATAGAGGCAAAGCGTCCGAAATATCTTCTCATGGAGAACGTGAAGAACCTCGTATCGAAGAAGTTTACCCCGTACCTGAAAGAATGGATCAGATTTCTTGAAGGGCAGGGCTACAGCAATTATACGAAAGTTCTCAACGCAAAGGACTTCGGAGTACCGCAAAACAGGGAACGTGTCTTTATGGTGTCGATATTGGGCGATGCTTCGTTCCATTTTCCGAAACCTTTCACTCTGGAGAAAAGACTGAAAGATGTTCTTGAAAAGGATGTGGATGAAAGTTTTTATCTGAGCGAGAAGATTGTAAATACATTTCTTGCAAGAAACGAGAAGAACAAGGCTAAAGGAAACGGGTTTAAGTTTGAGCCTACAATGGGTGATGTGATTGCATCAAGTATTTTGACTAATGCCGGTTCAAGGGATTGCGATAATTACGTTTATGTAGTAGGAAACACAAATCCTTCAGGCCATGGAATGAATGGAAACGTATTCAATTCAAACGGATTGTGTCCTACTTTGACAACAAACAAAGGTGAAGGTCCAAGAATTTTGGAATCAGTGCCAACAGGTTTTAGCTCAAAAGAAAAAAAATATGGGAATAAAAGAGTACAATCATTGGTTGATAGTGGAAAAATCAGTGGTCATGAAGTTCAATTTCTTGATGGTTATAATCAGACAGTTTCCGATATATGTGGAACAATTAAAACTACAATTGATTCTTCTTGTTTGAGTTTTATTTCGGTACCTGACTTTGCGAATTACCGAATCCGTAAACTCACTCCTCGCGAATGTTTCCGACTTATGGGAGTTTCCGAAAAAGATATTGACAATATTCAGAAGTCAGGAATCAGAAAGACGCAGCAATACAAAATGGCCGGCAACAGCATCGTGGTAGATGTTCTTTACCACATTTTCAGAAAGATGTTTGTAGATAAAAAAGATGAAAATAAACAATTAAGCCTTTTTTGATTATGCCAATAAGCAAAGTTTATAATATGGATTGCATGGATTATATGAAATCCATTCCTGACAAGTTCTTTGAACTTGCTATAGTTGATCCACCGTATGGTCTCGATAAAAAAAGTACCCACGGAAGAGGTAAACTTAAAAACAGGTGTCTAAACAGGGGAAATATTCAGCGATGGGATATCCGTCCTACAAAGGAATACTTTGATGAATTGTTTCGTGTCAGCAAAAATCAGATTATATGGGGAGGTAATTACTTTCCTCTTCCTCCAACAAGATGTTTTGTATGTTGGGACAAAAAGCAGGTATGGGAGAATTTTTCACAATGTGAATTTGCTTGGACTTCTTTTGATAAACCAGCTAAGCATGTAAGTATTTCGAATAAGGGAGGTAAAGCTGATAAGGGTAAATTTCATCCCACACAAAAGCCAATCTCCCTGTATGCTTATCTTTTACGAACATTTGCAAAACCTGGCTATAAGATTCTTGACACTCACCTGGGAAGTGGAAGTAGCAGGATAGCAGCTTATAAGATGGGATTTGATTTTTTTGCCACAGAAATAGACAAAGATTATTTCGATGCGCAGGAAAAAAGATTTCGTGAAGAGTGCATGAATGAATATGAAACAGCTTCTGGAACAATAACACAACAAACTTTATTCTAAAATCCACTTTACCTAAACTTTACGTAAAATGATACCACCTGGATTTGTATTAGCATTAGAATCATTATCACAGTTACACAACAAACTTAAAGGAGGAATATTCAATATGGAAAATGAAAAGGAAACGAGAACAGTTACAATTCCGCTGTCTGAGTTCGAAGAAATGAGAAGCAAGGCAGCACAATATACTGCATTAAGGAATACTTTACGATTCGAAGTAGAAATGGAATATAAAAATGAAATGAAATCTATAAGCGAATTGTATGACAAATATTATGAGAAGTATTCCGAAAGCTACAAAAGAGTAAAGGAACTTGAATCAGAAATAGAGTATTTAAAGTGTGAGTTAGAAAGATGTAAATCCCGTAAACGATGGAAGATATGGAAGAGATAAGACACAGCCTTACAAACGACAAGCTGGAAGAATTATACAGAAAGCTTGATAACTTCATATCTGATTTAACCTGGGAAGAAGTTCAGGAACATCTACCTGCACTGAATGAAGTTAAGACTATGATTCACCAGAGAATTAATGAGAACAACGAAAAGAGTATAAAATAACTATTATAAAAGTTTAAAAATAAGATATGGAATTCAAATCACAAATAGTAACCACACGTGAACAGTCGAAAATACTTCTTTCGATGGGACTGAAACCGGAAACGGCCGACATGGTGTATCACTACACCAATAGCCGAGTAGAATCATTGGAATGGGAACTTCAAACCAAACCTCCCACATCAAGAGGTAAGTTCTGGACTCCTGAAAGAATCGCTAAATTGAAAAGTCCTTTTCATAAGCATCCGGACGGAACTCTGATGACCGGAGAGGAAATATTCGACCGACTTTGGGGAAAAGACATTCCTGCATGGAGCTTGGACCGGCTTCTGGAAATTATGCCAAAGTCAATCACTCAAAGTAATCGCCCAAATTCTGATTTTGCAATGAACAGTGACGGTACCTTCTGGTTCATTTCATACGAGGAACTTGGCTATGATGTGAAACACCAGGAAATGAGGAGTAGCTCGTTCGATGCTATTATCAGCATGATTGAATGGCTTATAGACAATAATCATTTAAACAAAGAATACTTAAAAGATAAACCATGAAAATAGAAGATATTCAAAAAGCTGCAGATGAATTTGCAGATAGAGAGTATGAGTATAATTACATTGATAGGAATGCTTTATCAAAAGGATTTTATCATGGTTCTAAATGGAGAATTAACAGCGTATGGCATGACTCTAATGAAAAGCCAGTTCTGAACGAATTTTTTGTATATCAAACAGATAACGGAGAATGGGAAACAGACTGCTTATTAAAAGATAGGTGGGATTTATACGTAGTTTCAACAAAATTAATAAGATGGGCTTACATGAAAGACTTAATACCTGATAAGGAGGAATAAAAATGGCAAGAGAAAAAACATGCAACATATATAAAAAGATTAAAAAGTTACTCGGAAGCACTGTTCCGGCTGTAGACAGACTTGGCAATCTTGACGATTCAATATGGAAACTTGGACTTCTTAAAAAGGCAGAAAAAAACATCAGGGTAGAAGTTATCTACAAGAAGAAAAAGATATTAGGATACTGTCGTTCAATCCAATCAAATGTCGAAGTGGAGATTGATGATAAAATTCTTGAAAGGATCATCCAGATATATGAGGATGAATACAACAAGCAGCTGGAGATATGCGAAAGTTTAATCAGTAAACTGGAGAGTTGATTATGGCAATTACAGAACGAAAAATTGGAGAAGAGTTCCTGTTGGGAAACGTAAAGCTAAGGGTAGAAAAATGCTATGAATGGAATTCATGCTTAGGATGCTACATAGCCTGTGTTGAAGGACAATGTTCAGATTATTATAGTTTGACAGGTAAATGCCTTCGTGGAGATAGAGAAGACAAACAGGACGTAAAATTTGTAAAAGTGAAGTAATGATTATGAAACCAATATTGGATGCTTGCTGTGGTGGCAAGATGTTTTATTTCGATAAGTCTGATGGAAGGGTGTTATTTCAAGATATTCGCAAAATAAAGACAACTCTTTGCGATGGTAGGACATTTGAAGTAAACCCTGACGTTCAATGCGATTTTACTAATATGCCATACGAAGATGAAACTTTTTCTATGGTTGTATTTGACCTGCCTCATTTAGTCTATAGCCGGGGAAAGAAATCTAAAATGGTTGATATGTATGGTTGCCTTAGCGAAAAAGCTATTCCGACTGGTTACCAGCAAATTAAATATGGAGCGTTATATTCCGATTGGCGCGATATGCTTTCAAAAGGCTTCAAGGAATGCTTTAGGGTTCTTAAATCAGGTGGATTTCTGATTTTTAAGTGGAATGAGACAGATATAAAGGTTTCTGAGATTTTAAAGAGACACCTGAAAAACCAGTGTTCGGTCATATATCAGGTAAGCGTTCAAATACTCACTGGATTTGTTTTATGAAAGATTTATAATTATGCTTCTAAAAGGAACTTTTTTAGTGAAATTCATAGCAAAAGGAGTAGAATTCCGCGAAGAATACGAATTAGCATACCGGACTGAAGAAGAAGTTTACTGGTCTAAAAATATGCTTAATACACATTCAACTCTATACCAAAACGCATTGGAAAAAATTTCAAAAGACCTCGGGATGAATAAATCCAATAAAAAAACAGGATGGGAAATTAAGAGAATCATGTGCGAACTTGGCTGGAAATTATTAGGAGTTGAAATAATTGATATTAACGAAATACACAATCATTTAATAGTTGAGGAATAAGTTATGAGCAAACAAGTGTTAGATATTCAACAGATGCAGCATCTTGAAGAGTTGGGTGTTGATACGAGTAAGGCAAATTTCTATTGGAATAGAACAAAGAGTTTAAACAACTATAATGACTGGGATGAATGGAAACTCCATTACGGAGTTCTAAGATTAGCGCGTGGATTTACGACAATTAATTGTCAATATGTAAGGACATTTACTTTGCAAGATATTTTGGATTTGCTGCCAACGGAAATAGAAAAAGAAAATCAAAACTATCAGTTGGAAGTATTCAGGAATCCGCAAAGATATTTCGTGTCTTATTATTGGCTCGATAATTTACTTATTTCGTTAAATGAAGTAGAGTTTATTGACGCAGCCTACGAAATGCTGTGTTGGTGCGCTGAAAATGGATATGTAGATACAAAAAAGTAATGATATGAACAAAGAAGATAAAGCAACCCGATACGTGCAGGACAAAATGTTTCCTCATATTTTAAACGCAACACGGATGAATGAACAGCCGTGTTTTACGAGTGAGGATTTGAGGAAAGCGTATTTGCAAGGTTGGGATGAAGCGTTGAAATTCAGTTGGATAAGTGTAAAAGAAAGATTGCCTGAATTAAAAAAACGTGTACTTGTTGCGCACCGTTTATTTAATAAGATAAGTATCTGCATAATGAAACGCATACCACATGACTCTTCAAACCATAATAATCCTAATTGGCACTGGTCTACAGCAGTGAATAAAGATGATGTAATTGCTTGGATGCCGATTCCATCATTTGACGAAATATTAGAAGCCAACAAAGATGTTTTTAAACGATTAAAAAGTAAATGATATGGAAAACAAAATGGTTAGAGTGCCGTTTGATGTGGAAATGGCAAATAAAATTACTAATGGTGAAGTAAATGGTAATATTGTGACACGTAACGGGAGAAATGCAAGAGTTATTTGCTTTGATGCTCATAGTGATGATAATATTGTTGCATTGATTGAAGATGAAAAAGGGGTTGAATATCCTAAAAGTTATGTGTCAGACGGAATGACTTTACTTACAGGAGAATGCGATTGTGACCTCATGCTCGAAATCCCCGAATACATGACTTTTAAGGATGGGGATATAGCTACCCTTGGTTGGAAATCTGACAATGGGGAGTTTTGTGAATGGATAACTATACTTAAAAGCGTAGAAGTTGACGAAATTAATATTCTTACAGAAGATTATGTGACATTTTGTCTTAAATGTGACGAAGAAAATTATTTCCCGATTGATTTTGATTGTACGTCTGATGGTGCTAAATGGATAAGAAAACCGACAGAAACGGAAAAACAAAAGCTGATTGATGCGCTCAAAGAAAGCAAAGATCCTGAAGCGAAAGAATGTTTGAAAATGTTAGGTATTGAAATAAAGCCGAAGTGTGAGTTTAGTCCTAAGGATTGGGTATTGTGTTATTCTGATGGATGGAATTTGTGTCAGTTCAGCCATACCAAATTTCGAGATATTGACAACAAATTGATGTATGTAACAGTTGGAGGTATTGCTTACGATCAGTGCATCCCTTACAACGAACAAACCGCACACTTATTAGGAACTACAGATAATTGGGAGGAATAGATATGAAGAAGATAATGTTCAACGATAAGTACGGACTTACAAAAGACGTAATTGAAGGAAGAAAGACGCAGACAAGAAGAATTGTTACTCATCCAAAGACATTTCATGGTAAAGATGTATGCGGATTCTATGTTTGTAAAAGGGCTTCAGATGGTGTTGTAACGGACGTTTGTATGTACGATGAGAATGAAAGTTTTATTGATGAGGGTCAGATTTTGCCAAAGTATGAGATTGGAGAAATTGTAGCTGTTGCGCAAAGTTATAAGGATTTAGGATATAGCGAAACAGCACTTGACCGAAGCCCGAAAGACTGGAGAATTGTACGTGGTGCACTTGGAAAGTCTAAAGGGTGGAATAATAAAATGTTTGTTCGTGTTGATGCTTGTATTGAAAAGGGACATCAGATACGTGTTACCAAAGTACGTATAGAAAGGCTGCAAGATATAAGTGATGATGATTGTCTGTCAGAAGGTATTGTTGTGAACGAACCTAAGATTAAAGGCGGTGTTAAATCGTATTATCCTTGCGAATACCTTAAATCATGTGCTGATAAGGTTGGATGGGGTCGTGTATTTGATACACCTCGTAAAGCTTATGCAGAATTAATAGATAAAGTAAGCGGGAAAGGAACATGGGAAAGCAACCCATACGTGTTTGTTTATGATTTCGAACTTATAAAGTAATTATATTTAATTATGAAATACAAAGTAGGTGACAGAGTTAAAATCAAAGATTATGAATATCTTGTAAAAGAATGCAAAATAGGTAATTATTTTGCAAGTCATATAGCATGTAAAACATTAACAATTAAAAATATTGATAATGAATCATGTGAATTTATTAGAGATGATTCTGTATGCTTTCATATATATACTTCCCAACTCGATAAAATTATTGATGAAATTGAAAACAATAGCATCAAGAACGACCGTAAAGACGATAAGATAATGATGGATCTTCTTCCATGGCCGGAGCTTGAGGAAATAGCGAAAGTATATACTGCAGGAGCCAAGAAATACGGACCTAACAAGTGGCAGAACTTACCTGACGGATACCAGAGATACAAGGGTGCAATGCTCAGGCACCTGACGGAAGTTGAGAAAGGCAATGAAATTGACCAGGAAACAGGGTGTCTGCATATAGCTCAGGTGGCATGGAACGCTATTGCAATGCTGCATTGTAAAATGGAAGAAATGAAACCACATTCAGAAAAAATTCCTGAAAACGCAAATGACATTGATAAGTAATAAGTTAATTTGCTTCTATGGAAAATATAAAGATAAAATTCAAGGGAATAACCCGTAACACTGACGATGGAATAAGTGCTGACGGTGAATGCATGGAGCTTATTAATGCTCGCGTGAACAATTCAAGTATAGAACCGATCGGTAAACCGATAATGCTAAAGCAGACTGCACACACGTATTCCAAGATATACCATCATTCTATAGCTAAAAGGTATATAGGAATAACCGAGTCCGGCCAGATGTACGAAATGCCGGAGGATCTTTCATCAGAAACTATAATGACCGGTGATTTGAAGGCAAAAAGCATAGAATTTATAGGAAATACAATATCGGTAATAACAGATGAAGGTATAAGGTATATCCTTTTCAGGAACGGTTCATATATTTATCTTGGTGAAATTCCTGACGTACCTGAGTTCGGAATTGATAAGGAAGTGAAAGCTGTTTCCGTTGAAATAGATGAAATATCAGATAACGATGATGAAGTAAGGTATGGTAACTTCACTAAAGTTCTTAGCGAAGCTAATAAAAACGGGTGTTACTGCTATTCTGCTGCGTTTTGCGCGGCTTTCAGGCTGTTTGACGGAAGTTATATCAAGTCAACTGAAATACAGATTATATTCCTTGATTCTGATGATTCAGTGACTATTACTTATGGAGACAGGAATAACCCCCAGAATATTGAATTGTCCGGAGGTTATTCAAATCAGTTTTTTGCTCAAACAAATTCGAATGGAGTTATGCAGGCACATATACTTTGCTTTAAGCCTTCATTCTTTTTTGAAGAATATGATCTTTCCGCATGGAGCGATATTATAATAGGAATAGAAATATTTTCCACTGATAATTTTAGGACAAGACTGCAGAAAGACTATGTCGGAATTTATATATCACAGTTTGAGATGAACTGCAAGAAACCGATTGAAAGGGCCAATAATATCAGCCTGATGTATAATATTACATCGTTGAAACTTGGTGAAACAAAAAAAGCTGTTGATATTGACGTTTCTATAGATAACCTTGCAACCCTTCCGCACATGGTTGACAGTTTTAATACGCATCATTCAATATTGCCAAAATCGTCTTATTCATATAACAACAGGCTTCATCTTATCGGAATAAAGAGAACTCTTTCAAGTGGTGTAAGAGTGTCTTCTACCGCAAAGGAATATCAATTCCTGATACACATATACATTCATGCTTCAGACGGTGATAAAGTTATAGAGAAATGGGAAATAGGTCAATACATAAGGACATTCATAATGTACCCTGACAGCAGGGCATACAAGATGATCATATATAGATATGAATATAATGTTCCGGTTGTAGGAATCCAGATTGATTTGAAAAAAAGCGATTACTTTGATTTTTCATTTTATTGTAAGGAATATGAATATGAAAGAGGAAGCGTTAAACAAAATACAGGGTTCTTTGACGTTATAAAGATAAGCGATTTTGAAAGCATGGAAGTTGGAGAAACAACAGACAACATGGATTACGAAAAAGGAAATGTAATGTATGTTTCAAACCTGAACAATCCGTTTTTCTTCCCTGCTGACCAGGTTTATCAGTTCAATACTGATATTGTCGGAGTACAGTCAAACGTCGTGGCCCTATCTCAAGGACAGTTCGGCCAGTTCCCTCTTTATGTATTCACCAAAGACGGTATATACGCCATGAATGTAGGAAGCGGAGAAGTTGCATATTCAAATCAGACACCTGTTACGCGTGACGTGTGCAACAATCCGGATTCTATATGCGGACTTGATACTATGGTCGCATTTTCAACCGACCGCGGTCTTATGGTAATTAACGGAACTGTTACAGAGCTAATCTCGGAAAAGATATACGGATTCCTTCCTTCATGTTCCGTATCTTCACCTATAATAGTTAAGATATTAGATGTAGCTTCTCTGGGTGACGATATATCAAGCGTTGTGTTCCCTGACTATATAGAAGAAGCAAAGATAGGATACAACTATGAAGCAAAGGAAATTGTTGTTGCAAACATGAATTTTCCTTATTCGTACGTTTATTCATTGAAAACCGGGGAATGGCATAAAATATCACAGAATATAGATTCATTCGTCAACTCCTACCCTTACACGTGGGCTGTAAGCGGAAACCAGATACTTGACCTTAACAACACCCATAGAAGCGTGTCTACCATAGCACTTATAAGCAGGCCTATCAAGATGGGTACTCTTACACACAAGCGAATACTTCAGACAGCTTTAAGAGGAATAGTAAAAAGAAGCCTTTCCGACCTTTACATAAAAGGTGAGCCGGTAATGTTCAGAGGTGACACGGTAGATATATTTTCTGACGTAGGAATGTATGTACTTGCTTCAAATGACGCTGAACACTTTGAACTGGTTGCTAAAAAGGAAAAGATGGCTGATATAAGGGACCTGGTTACAAAGATGAACAAGAGCAGGCCATACAAATACTTCATGGTGTGTCTTGTAGGAGGTGTTAGGACTGACGTATCAATCAACTACATAGAAATTAATGTGGATGAAAGCTTTACGAACAGGCTCAGATAGAAAAAAGAAAAGGGAAGTTTTTAGCTTCCCTTTCTTATATTCCCATGTTTGCGGCCCTTCTTCTTACTTTAGGTGCAAGAGCGCATATACAGTCCTTCACGTTTTCAAGGGCGTTTGAAACTCCTTCAGGACTTATTCCATATCCGTTGTCGGAAAGCCATCTGAACAGCACATATTCTGCAAGATAGTCTGATACGAGATTTTCAAGGCATTCCTTTAATTCCTCATTTTTTACCCTTTCGCTTGTAACTTCTATTGTTTCTTCGTTCATTACAACCTTTACAAGTCTTTTCTGCGAGT
>ENA-UEPQ01000859-UEPQ01000859.1-human-gut-metagenome-genome-assembly--contig:-NODE-859-length-14098-cov-14.823907_pt1 | contig 14098 bp, 15 predicted proteins | sample MGYA00242903_ERZ507922 | MGnify/ENA primary metagenome ERZ507922 (study PRJEB26167, sample SAMN06115483) | human gut metagenome | host: Homo sapiens | place: China:Sichuan | collected 2014-10-16... | reverse complement strand
ATATAATATATAATATATTATTATTGCAATGAATATAAATTTGAAAGTCTAGGGATAGAATTATGATGAAAAGGGAATATTTAAACGAAAATGTATATGAAGCGCTGCAGCGTCGGTTAAAGTTCCTGTTTGAGGAATTTGATAATATCTTTGTATCATTTTCCGGCGGTAAAGACAGTGGTCTGCTGCTCAATCTGGTGCTTGATTTTCAAAAGGCACATTATCCGGATAAACGCATCGGCGTTTTTCATCAGGATTTTGAAGCGCAGTACAGCGCTACCACAGAATACGTCGAAAGGACCTTTGCACGGATCGAAAAAGATGTGGAGCCGTATTGGGTCTGCCTGCCGATGGCGACAAGGACGGCGCTCAGCAGCTACGAAATGTACTGGTATCCCTGGGACAACACCAAAGAAGATGCCTGGGTCAGGCCGATGCCTCAGCACGAATATGTGATCAACATCAAAAATAACCCGATGACGACCTATCGTTACCGTATGCATCAGGAAGACCTGGCCAAACAATTCGGCAGGTGGTACCGTATCGCGCATGGCGACAAAAAAACAGTATGCCTGCTGGGTATTCGCGCTGATGAATCGCTGCAGCGTTACAGTGGTTTTTTGAACCGGAAATATGGTTACAAAGAAACCTGCTGGATCAGCAACCAGTTCAAAAATGTCTGGGTGGCTTCGCCCATATACGACTGGAGCACCAGCGATGTCTGGCACGCCAATTATACGTTTCAATATGATTATAACCGTCTGTACGACCTTTATTATATGGCAGGGCTTAAGCCCGACCAAATGCGTGTCGCTTCACCCTTCAACGATTATGCCAAAGACAGCCTCAATCTGTATCGGGTCATCGATCCGCAGATCTGGGTCAAGCTTATCGGCCGTGTACGGGGAGCTAATTTCGGCGCTATTTATGGCAGAACGAAAGCCATGGGTTATAAAAATATCACACTGCCGGCAGGGCATACCTGGGAATCATATACCCGCTTTTTACTGGCAACACTGCCGGCAAGGCTCAGGCAGAGCTATATCAAAAAATTCAAAACCTCGATTGAATTCTGGCATACGGTGGGCGGCGGACTGGAAGAAGAAACTATCCGCGAGCTGGAGGAACACGGCTATAATATCCGGCGCAACGGCGTTTCCAATTACACCGTCATGAAAAACTCCCGCATTGTTTTTATCGGCAAAATACCTGACCATACCGACAACATCAAATCTACCAAAGATATCCCCAGCTGGAAGCGGATGTGCTTCTGCATCCTGAAAAACGACCACCTGTGCCGCTTTATGGGCTTTGGGCTGACACGTCAGCAGCAGAAGCTGGTAGATGTTCTGAAGAAAAAATACAGTAAGGTTTGTGATGAAAAATGAAATTCAGCAGTCCTGTTTACAACATAATTCCCGTACCAATCGAAAAGATCGAGCCTAATACCTATAACCCCAACTCTGTGGCGCCGCCGGAGCTGAAGCTGCTGTATGACAGCATCAAGGAAGACGGTTACACTATGCCCATCGTCTGCTATTATGACAGCGAAAAAGATCTGTATATAATCGTCGACGGTTTTCACCGTTACCGCATTATGCTGGACTATCAGGATATTTACGAACGGGAAGGCGGCAAACTGCCGGTATCGGTCATCGATAAGCCCATCGACTGCCGGATGGCAAGCACTATCAGGCATAACCGAGCCAGAGGCTCGCACGATGTCGACCTCATGAGCAACATCATCAGCGAGCTGCATGAGCTGGGGCGTTCGGATGCCTGGATCTCCAGGCATCTTGGTATGGACAAAGATGAAATACTGCGGTTGAAGCAGATTACCGGACTGACAGCACTCTTTAAAGAAGTAGAGTTCGGCAGAGCCTGGAAAGCGATTGAAAATGACTTGCAGGACGAGTGGGAAGAAGTTGAGAAATAAACAGCAGTTTGGTGTTTCAATATTTAACGAAAAACAGACATTCAGAATGAATGTCTGTTTTTTTATGCCTGGATTTATAACGTTGTCTAAAAATATACTTACTATGAAACAGAGCGAGAACGGGCAGCAGGAAGTAAGACGCTCAAAGCGTTTCGTCTAAAATTTTCTGCGCTAACAGCTGACGCTCCGATTCGCAAATATCGACCTTACCTGTTTCGATCGCTTTTTTATAAAAATCGCATTTGTAATTTATTGTTGCAAGTATTTTCTGCATTTGTGCTATTTGTTCTTCTACGATAGCTTTGCGCTCTAAAAATAATTCATAACGCTGCGGTACCGTCGGCATACCTTCGATACACCATTCGATATATTGTTTTATTTCCTTCAAAGGCATACCGGTAGATTTCAAACATTCGATAGTATTAAGAAAAATCAAATCGCGATGGGTAAAGATGCGCTGGCCGTTCGGTTTGCGCTGTACGAAGGGAAGCAGTCCTTCATTATCATAATAACGCAGGGTATGGATAGAAACATTCATTATTTTGGATAATTCGCCAATAGTATAATTCATGATTTACCTCCTTAAAAGAGCCGTGATAAAGCAAACAAGCCAACAGAGTTTTATTTTACAAATAGTTCACAAACAACACCCTTGACCTCGAGCTAGCTCGAGGGTTTATGCTGATTATAACAAATGAAAACAAAAAAGTAAATTGCTTTATCAAGTTTAGACAAAAATAAAAAGAGGTGAAGAAATGTTAAAAAGCAAAACTAAAAAAATCATGGCAGCGGCTGCCGGGATGCTGCTGCTGTGCAGTGTCGCCGCTGCGGAAACCGCCGGGCTGCAGACTGTTACGAAAGCCGGCAGTAATGCGACGGTACAGGCGAACCCTAAAAATTTTACAGGCACAGCCTGGGCCACCAGTCTGTTCAGTGCCCACAGCCCTTCGAAAACTTACGCTGCAGTAGTAAGCTTTACCCCCGGAGCAAGAACTAACTGGCATATCCATTCTACAGGTCAGTCGCTGATCGTCACAGAAGGTTTTGGCTATACGCAGGAATGGGGCAGGGAAATAGTTGCCCTGTACCCGGGCGACGTTGTCTGGTGTCCGCCGGGCGTCAAGCATTGGCACGGAGCTTCTTCCAATACATCGATGTCGCATATTGCGGTATCTGAAGTCAGTGACGAAGGCGTTACCTGGCTGGAACCGGTAACTGACAGGCAGTATCCTAAATAAAATGAGGTGAGGAAATGTTAAAAAAAAGTTTATTATTATTGACTTTGGCAGTGTGTATGGCAGGTTTTAACGGCAATAGTGAAGCAGCTGCTGCAAAAGCGCTGACTGCTAAGCAGGCCAGTATCGTTACTGTAGCTGCCTTTACCGCCCAGGGCGACCTGCCTAATCTAAAAACGGCGCTCAACGAGGCTCTGGACAATGGAATGACTGTCAATGAAGTGAAAGAGGTTTTAGTACAAATGTATGCCTATTGCGGTTTTCCGCGCAGTTTGAACGGCATCAATACTTTGATCACTGTTTTAGATGAACGTAAGGCTGCCGGTATCGTCGATGAAATAGGCCGTGACGCAACACCGGTAGATCCTAAACGTGACCGCTATGCTATTGGTGAAAAAACTCAAACCGAATTGGTAGGCCGCCCCGTGGCAGGCAGAACCTATGATTTTGCTCCGGTGATCGGCGTCTTTCTGAAAGAACATCTATTTGGCGATATTTTTGAACGTGATATTTTGAACCGCCAGGAAAGAGAGCTGGCAACAGTCGGAGCGCTGGCAGGCATCGGCAATGTCAATGCCCAGCTGACTTCGCATATGCGCGTCAGTATGAATACTGGCATAAGCGCAGAGCAGCTGCAGGAAACAGTAAGGCTGCTGGATAAAAAAGCGGGCCCTGCAACAGGCAGCAATGCACAGCGGGTTTTGGACAGTTTATTACTGCAAAAATAAAGAAAGAAGGAACAGGTTATTATGAAATTTACTAAAAAATTACTATTATCTGGTTTGGTGTTAGCGCTAGGCATTGGCTTCAGCGGGGCAGCTTCTGCAGAAGAAAGCAATAAATACGGTTTGGTCTATCAGGGAGCGATAACTAAAAACGTGGCCGGACAGGTAAATATTCATCCGGTAAAGTATAAGCTGCACGGCTTAAAAATTGCCGCTAATGTGTACACTCCGGCAGATTACAGCAGCGATAAAAAATATGCCGCGATAGTAGTAGCGCATCCCAATGGCGGGGTAAAAGAACAGGTAGCTGGGCTTTACGCTCAGCGTTTAGCCGAGCTCGGTTACGTTACGATCACTGCCGATGCTGCCTACCAGGGAGCAAGTAGCGGTACGCCCCGTAATATAGATAAACCTTATTTTCGGACAGAGGATATTCATGGTATGGCAGATTTTATCTCCGCATATGCCGGGGTAGATAAAGACCGACTGGGAGTTTTAGGCATCTGCGGCGGAGGCGGTTATACTTTGAATGCAGCCAAATCAGACAAACGCTTTAAAGCAGTTGCGACCTTAAGTATGTTCAATTCCGGACAGGTAAGAAGGAACGGCTATATGAACAGCCAGCTGGATACAATTCAGGAACGTCTGCAGCAGGCTTCTGACGCGCGGGCAGAAGAAATAGCCACCGGTAAAATTGCTTATTCAGGCACGGTTGATTTTGACGCGCTGACGGAAGAAAGCATCAATAAAATAACTAATGACCTTTATCGTGAAGGGATGATGTATTATGGCAAAACTCATAGACATCCAAATTCTACCTTTGCTTATACAACCAGCAGTTTAATGGAACTGATGTCGTGGGATGCGACCGATAATATCGATCTGATTGACCAGCCGCTGCTGCTGATGGCCGGCAGCAAAGCAGATTCGCTGTATATGTCGCAGGAAGCCTTCCAAAAAGCAACCGGCACCCAGGACAAAGAACTGTTTTTAGTAGACGGAGCGACCCATATCCAAACTTATTATCAGCCGCAGTATGTAAATCAGTTTGTTGCCAAATTGCAGGATTTTTATGGCGCACATCTGTAACCAGCAGCATTCAGCAGTAAAATAAATTGTATCAGCATGTTGAAGAAAGGAGTTTTTGTATATGCAGGACGTAATACTTTTAACTGGTGCCGGACAAATTGGCCTGGCGATCGCCAGAAGAATGGGTCATGGCAAAAAAATTGTAGTTAGTGATAAAAATATAAACAACGCCCAAACCGTAACTAAAATAATGACTGAGGCCGGATTTGACGCTGTAGCGGTAGAAGCGGATATTTCCTCGCGCAAATCAATTTTAAATATGATAGCTGCAGCGCAGAAATATGGTGAGATCGCAATGCTTATCAATGCTGCCGGGGTTTCACCCAGTCAGGCCTCTGTCGAAACTATTTTAAAAGTGGATCTATACGGTACAGCAGTTTTGTTGGAAGAAGTAGGAAAAGTGATCAAAGCCGGTGGTACTGGTGTTACGATATCCAGCCAGTCTGGGCACAGAATGGCTGCCTTAGGTGCGGAAACAGACGAACAGCTTGCTGTTACACCGGCAGAAGAACTGCTGCAGCTGGAAGTATTAAAGCCGGCCAATATCAAAGACACACTGCATGCGTATCAAATGGCTAAACGCTGTAATGTAAAACGCGTAATGGCAGAAGCTATCAAATGGGGCGTAAAAGGTGCGCGTATAAACTCTATCTCGCCCGGCATTATCGTAACGCCGCTTGCGCTTGATGAATTTAACGGCCCCAGAGGAGAGTTTTATAAAAATATGTTTGCAAAATGCCCGGCAGGCCGCCCCGGGACGGCAGATGAAGTTGCCAACGTAGCCGAATTGCTGCTGAGCCAGCAGGGAGCATTTATCACCGGTGCAGATTTTTTGATTGATGGCGGCGCAACAGCAGCTTATTTCTATGGACCGTTAAAACTAGATAAGTGAGGTGAGAGTGGTGCTTAAAGCAAAAGCGGCTAAAGTTTTAGCGCTGATGGTATTGACGTTTGCCGCAGCAACATCAGTTCAGGCCTTTGAAAAACCAGTTTTAATAGCCGAGCAGGGCAGTTTTGCCGCCGGCGGCACGGTAATAAAATCTGCAGGAAGTTTTAATTACAGTGTTCCGAGCGATCAGTCCGGCCAGTCGCTGCACGGAGATCACGCATATGTTTTTTATCAAAAGCCGGCTAAAGCTCATAAATATCCGTTGGTTTTTCTGCATGGTGCCGGGCAATCGGCTAAAACCTGGGAAACCACTCCTGATGGCAGAGATGGATTTCAAAATATTTTTTTAGGCAAAGGCTACAGCACTTATCTTATTGATCAGCCTCGCCGTGGTAGAGCGGGGCAGTCAGCGGTAGCAGAAAATATCAGTGCCGCCACCTATGACCAGTTATGGTTCAGTAATTTCAGGTTGGGGAACTGGCCCGATTTTTTTGAGGGAGTACAGTTTTCAAAAAATCAGGAAGCGATAAATCAGTTTTTCAGACAAATGACCCCCAATACGGGTGCGTTTGATGAAAATATTATCAGTGATGCGGTCGCTGCAGTGTTTGATAAATCTGGGCCGGGAATTTTAGTTACCCATTCACAGGGGGGCGGCCCGGGCTGGCTGGCAGCTATAAAAAATCCTGAGATCCGTGCGGTCGTTGCCTATGAACCGGGCAGCGGGTTCATTTTTCCCGCAGGAGAAGTACCTGAACCGCTGGAAACCACAAGTCCTTTCGGGGCTTTAGCGGGAACGGAAATAGCGTTAGAAGATTTTCAGAAGCTGACTAAAATACCAATAGTCATCTATTATGGTGATAACATTCCTGCTGTGCCTACAGCGGAATGGAACAAGGATAATTGGCGCGTGCGCTTACAGATGGCGCGCTTATTTGCAGATGCTGTCAACCGTCACGGCGGCGACGCTGCCGTGGTTCATTTACCGGAAATAGGAATAAAGGGGAATACGCATTTTCCGTTTTCGGATATGAATAATCAGGAAATAGCAGTGGTACTGGAAAAGTGGCTGCATGAAAAAAAACTGGATATTTAAAGTTAGCTAAAACACGCACAAATAACTTGTGCGTGTTTTATTTTTGCAGTGCCTGCTTTCAAAGCAGGCGTTTTTATTATGGTGATAAATTGTTGCAGGCTTATACAGGCAGCCGCTGCACGTGAAATTCAGGCAATAGTTTTAGGCGGCTTTTAAAACGTGCGGGCAATAATGACATTATGCCGTGCGCAGACGCCGATAGTTTTAAAGCCGCTGGCGTAATGCGCCGGGCAAGACTCGCAGACGTTTTACACAAATAAACAGTAAGTGTCTTGCGGGGGGGTACACAAGTGCTATAATAACTGTAACTATTATTTTTAACAAAGTTTTTGACGTAAAACAAAAGAAGAGATGCTTTGTTTTAAATATTTTAAACTAAAATACTAATGTTTTTGAGGGCTGAGGTGAAGTATGTACGATGAAAGCTGCCTGCCGCGTATCGGCAGTAATATCCGCCTGCTGCGCGGTGCCTGTCAGTTCAACCAGCAGCAGTTTGCCGAACGTATCGGCATCAGTCAGACCCATCTGAGTAATATCGAGCATAACAATGTGCAGGTCAGCTTAAAGCTGCTGGTGCGCAGCGCCAATGTTTTGGGCTGCCCGCTGGAAACACTGCTGGACAGAAAAGCGGCGGCCGAGTGGGCACAGGCGCATGATGCCGAGGCTGACGAACAGGCGGCGGGTGCAGAAAGTGAGCTTTTTCCTGAAACTGTCGCCGCAGAAACTGATGAACCGGAGCAGTACTCGCTGGAAGAAGTGCGATTGCTTCTGAAACTGCTGCAGGCGGGCAAGATCCGCTGAAGACAGCGTCTGTGATTTTTTACAGCTTGGACAAATATTATCAATACCAGTTCCGCAGCAATTGCTGCGAGGATAGAAACAGGTTTTTCTAAGGGGGAGATGTTACGGCAACAAAGAGTGAGAAAGGTTTAAATAGTAGAGAAAGGAGGCGCAAAGTGGCAGAACAAATACATATCGGCTTTGGCATCGACAAAAACTTCGGCAGATTCGCCGGGATCACCATCACCTCGCTGGCGCATAACAATATAGCTAACGAACTTATTATCCATATCGTCTACGACGAGATCCTGCCGGAAGATATGGAGCGGCTGCTCAGGACGGAGCAGCTATACCGTAATCTGACGCTGCACTTTTATCAGATCACCAGTACCGAGGGGATGACCTTTGTCGTACCGCCGGGGCATATCACGCAGGCGATGTATTACCGCTATTTATTTGCCGATCTGCTGCCACCAACAGTGACGCGGCTTATCTATATGGACGCCGACATCATCTGCAAGGGCGGCATTCTGCCGTTGTGGCAGACCGACCTGCAGGGTAAGGTGTTGGGAGCTGTACGCGATTACGGCGAAGACCGCAGCTGCGGGCGCATCGGGCTCAAAAACGGCCGCTATTTCAATTCCGGCGTGCTTTTAATGGACCTTGTCAAATGGCGCAAAGAAAAGCTGACGCAGCAGCTGTTCCGGTGGCTGGAACAGGTAGGAAGCACGAAGATTCTCTGGGGCGACCAGGACGCGCTCAACGGCGTTATCGACGGCGAGTTCAGGGAATTACCGAACATCTATAACGGCATCGTCATCAACAATACGACGCTGAACGAAGCACTGGATCTGGTGATCGTGCATTATATCGACTATGTCAAGCCCTGGCATATCTATTATATGGACGGCAATGCCAAAACGCTGTACTGGGAATATGTCAAAAAATCGCTGTGGAGCGACCTGAAACCGCAGGACGGCACCACGGTGCAGACGGCGGTAATGACGGCGCGGCTGCTGCACAAGCAGGGGAAATATGCCGAATCGGCGTCGTATTATGAAGCATTGCTGAAATATTTTTTAAAAGATAAATATCAGTAAACAGCAGCAGGCAGGAAAGCTGAGAGGAAAAACAACACAGGGAAGAAGGATGCAGAAAATGTCAAAGAAAGCCAGTTTAGCCAAGAAAATAGCCCATACTTTAATGGCGATGTCGATCGTATATTCCAGCGGCATCAATATCGTGATCAACGAGGCCTATGCAGCGGAAAGAACAGAAAATATCACCAGCGGCGGCACAAAAGAGTTTGAGGAAAAAACTGTCAATGGTGGGGACTATAGCAGTTCCCAGGTCACCAGCAGTGCAGATGCTATTCTGACAGGTAAGATCACGGAAGCGGATGTCAGCAGCGGTGAGATCAAGCTTGAAGTTCAGAGCGGTGACGGCGGCGATGATAATGGTGATTCGCCGACAACGATGCAGGGCAGCAGCAGCGGCACTGCCGTCGCTAAAATAACAGTAGACGAAAGCCTGAGCAGCATAACGACAGGTAATATAACAGTATCTGCCTACTCAGGGGCGCATGGCAGCGCCTATCAGGGAGTGTCGGGTGTTCACGGCGCCGCCGCAGCCTACGGGCTCGAGGTCAAGCATGATCTGACGATCACGGCGGCTGATATCTTTGTATCGGCTAAAGCTGGTCAGAGTCATAGATTCAGTAATGAAAGCAGAGTAGATACAGACGCAGCTAAGGGCAATGATGTAGTGACCGTAGGTTTGCAGGCTGACAACAGCAACGTTTCTTTCACAGGCGCTAGTCTGAAAGTAGAGGCTGTAAATAAGGGCATCCAGACTAAAAATGTAGACACTACTGGAAAAGAGAAGTTATCTGCCGGCGGTGATGCTGAAGTTTACGGCATCAGAGTCAACGGCGGTGCAGTAACGGCAACGCTGACCGGAGAGCTGCTAATGAATAATGCGTGGGCTGCCAATGGCGCTGGCAGCACTTATACCTTTGCTGGTGGCACCGGCGGCGCAGGTTCTGCCGAGGGCGGCGATGGCGGTTATGCCGTAGCCTGTGGTATCGAGGTCAATGGTGGTGGCATCGCCCATTTAGATCTGCAGGATATAAACACCCAGGATAATATGAGTTCTACTTATTTTAGCGGTGGAGCTGGTGGCGCCGGCGCAGCAGCTGCCAACGGTGTTTCAGGCTCTGGCGGTAAGGGCGGCGATGTTGCTGTCACCGGCATCCATGTGGCCAGCGGCAAGGCAGATGGCAGCATCGGGGCAATAAAGCTCCGATTTTCTAGTGGTGCTGAGGGCGGTATTGGCGGCGTGGGCAAAGACGGGGTCGGCAACTGTGGCTCTGGCGGGGACGCTGGCGCTGCTTATGCAGCCGGTGTCAGTGTCGACGGCGGCGAGGCAGAGCTGACGGTTGCCTCTATGGATATCAATGTTAAAGCGGCTGCTGGCGGCAATATAGGAGCTCTGGAAATAAATGATATTAATAAAATCACCGCTACAGGAACAGTGCAGGCCGCTGCCGGCAAGGGCGGCACGGCGCTGGCCGTCGGTGTGGACAACCGGGGCGGCAGCAGCAATGTTACCGCTACAGGAGATATCAAGATCGCGGCCACCGGCGGTACTGGCGGTGCAGGGGCTAAGGGCAAGCTTACCAATATAACAGAGAGCGCTTCGGCAATATTGGCGGCCGAAAGAGCAAGCGGCGCAGGCGGCGCGGCGACAGCTGTTGGTTTGCAGAATACGGCCGGCAGCCTGACGGCAGATGTACAGAAGCTGGAGATAACAGCCACCGGCGGATTTGGCGCAGCCGGCATGAGCTCCTATGGCGCGATCAACGGCGTCGGGGCAAAGGGTGGCGCTGCGGCCGCTTATGGCATCAATGTTTTAGGCGGGTTAGCCGAAAATTTGACGGCGGCAGAAATTACAGTGCAGGCTACCGGCGGTACCAGTTACGATTGGGGTGACGTTGCCAATTATGAGGGCTGCGTAAATGCTGATGGCGCCGGGGTCACAGGCACTACCGGCGGTGACGGCGCAACAGGCGCTGCCTATGGCATCAGCAACAGCGGCGGCAGCGTGGGTGTAACAGTTGGCAAAATCACAGCTGCGGCTGTCGGCGGCGCTGGTAGTAAGGGTGGTGGTGTAAATAGATCTGACAGTAGCAAAGATCCTGCTGGTACGGGCGGCGACGGCGGCAACGGCGGCAACGCTTATGCCTACGGTGTTTATGGCAGTGGCGCGGCTTCGTTCACCGCGGTAGCTGCTGATGAGATCAGTGCCAGTGCTACTGCGGGTGCCAAGGGTGCCGGTGCAGTGAATGATGGTGGTTATAATAATGGTGGTGTGGGAACGCCAGGTGCCGATGGAGTTGCCGGTGAAGAAGCCAAAGCCTACGGCGTCTATGCCGCCGGCGGAGCTGTGATCGAGCTGAGCGCGAAAACAGGCGGCAATGCGCTCAAGATCAATGCCAAAGCTGCTGATGGCGCTGTTACCAACGAAGCCTGCGCAGTTTATGCCGATAACGCCACTGTTTTGTTTGGCAGTAATGCCGAGCTGAACTGGGATGGCGGCACAGGGACGGATGATGGAGTAGTTACCGGTCTGAACAATGCCACGCTGGGCTTCAGTGGCACAGCTGCTAACAGAACTGTTACCGGCGGCAAGCTGCAGCTGACAGGCAGCAACGCTTTCCGTTTTACGACCGACCTGGCCAATAACAAAGCCGACAGCATGACTTTTGACGCGATAGAGAATAACAGCTCTAAGCAATATATCCAGATCGGCTATGAAGAAGCCTTCAAGGATGCTTTAAGCGAAGCGGACATCGTTACCGTTAACGGCAGCGCTACTGTTTTGACGATCACTAACCTGAACGGACAGAACCTGAATAATTTTGTCGGTCAGGCCAGCTCACTGGACAGTCCGCTGGAACGCTTCAGAGTGACGCCGAAAGTTGAGGCGAGCGGCAACGAGGTAAAAATTACTGAAGTAGCGTTGGCGAAAGAAGACACGCCTTCCGAAACAGCTATGACTTTATCAGACGCCCAAATGGCGCTGGGCAGTATGTGGCGCATTGAAGGCAACAACCTGATGAAACGCATGGGCGACCTGCGCAGCGATAAGGAAGCGGCACAGGGCGGCGTCTGGGCGCGTTACTACCGGGGCGAGCTGAGCGCCGACAGCGCTTATGACCGCAATTTCAGTCAGGATTATACAGCCTTCCAGGGCGGCATCGACAAAGTACAGGACTACAAAGGCGGCAAGCTCTATACAGGTATAGCCATTAACCGCATCGACAGCAACGCCGGCTATACGGCAGGCAGCGGCGATCTGAGCAGTACGGGTGTGGGCCTGTATGCCAGCTGGCTGGGAGGCAAAGGGCATTATCTGGACGTGATCGCCCGCGGCAGCAAGCTGACCAATGACTTTAAACTGGTCGATTTAAGCGGCAATGCCGCCAAAGCCGACTACGACACCTGGGCTTACGGAATCAGCGCTGAATACGGTTACAGACAAAACCTGAACGCAGGCTGGTTCGTAGAACCACAGGCCGAGCTGAGCCTGGGACATCTGGGCAGCGCCGACTACACGACCAGCAACGGCGTCAGCGTCAAACAGGACAGCGTCAACAGCGCTGTAGTACGCCTGGGATTTTTGGGCGGCAAAGAGTTTACCATCGGCGGCCATCCGAGTAACGCCTATGTCAAAGCATCGGCATTGCACGACTTCGGCGGCAATGGCGGGGCGACCGGTTACTACGAAAACAGCAGTCTGGCATTAAAGACAGGCGATCTGACGGGCACGTGGTACGAGATCGGTCTGGGAGCTAACCTGGGCATTGCCAAAAACAGCAACCTGTATTTTGACGCCTTAAAAACCTTTGGCGGCAATCTGCGTACCGACTGGCAGTTCAACGCCGGGTTGAGATTCACGTTCTAAGTGAGGGTTTGAGGCACTGCTAAGTGGCAGCAATAAGTTCAGTAAAGTAAAAAATCAGCGATATGAAGTAAGTGTCATATCGCTGATTTGGTTTGTTATTTTCTGCTTATGATGTAAGCTAAAAGGCGTAACCAGTGCAGGAGCTTTGTATATTTGTTATTGATGACGTACCTCGTTTCTCTGTTTATTTTACAGTTCTCTGTGTTTGCTGATGATGGCCCGGCTCAGTTCGTTCAGGCAGCTGGTCAGCTTATCCAGCCGCTGCTCCATACGCAGCAGCAGATACCAGCTCAGTACCATCGGGAAGCCGAAGTTGCCGACAGCGCTGAAGATCTCTTTGGTATCCATAGTCGTTATGCCAGCACGGTAACGGTAACGACCTTGATGCGGGCTTCAACGAATTCATTCAGCCCCAGGCCGCCGCTGGTCAGCACGCCTGCTTCGATGATCCTGGCGGCTGCTGCCTGCGCTTCGGCTAAGGTAACGTCTTCACGAGGGTCGGCGATGCTTAAAGTCTTTTTAGCGCCGTCGCTTTTGGTGAAGATGAGTTCTAAAGTTTTTTCCATGTTTGTTCTCCTTTACATTAGATTTTTGTTTGCAGGTGGGGGTTATTCTGCTTTGTCGAGTTCGGCTTTTTCGGTAACGTAGACGTTAACGACGGCGTGGCTCATAAGTTCGCCGATGGCTTCGGTAACTGCGAGGCATTTGGCGGCTTCGGCGTCCAGGCGGACACTGCCGACAGAGGTGCTTTTGGTTTGCATGGCGCCAAGGGCGTTGGTGCCGTTTTCTACGTCCATGGAAAGTTTGAGGGAAGTAGGATTTTTGCTGACAGTCATATTTTCAGCTCCTTTCATAATTTGGTTTTGTTTTTGTGGTTTGTAACCAGAGGTTACAGTGCTTTATTTAGTTTTTACTTTTTTATTATGCAGCTTTCTTCCAGAAGCAAGCTGCGCAAAGAAGCTTGCGCACTGTGACAATTCCTGTTTAACTTCGTTCGCTGTCCGGCTTCCGGGCAACTCGGCATTGCAGTACAGAGAAAAGCTTTAGCTGCGAATCGTCAATGCCTCAAACAGTCCCTCCAGCGCTTACAGCTCACAGCGTACACAACGGAATGTGCCACAATGTGCGCTCAAAACCCTTGTGCCGTACTATTCAGCTATGGATTTCATAAGCAGATTATCGACCGCCTGATATTATCAATATTTACGGTCTATGGCAGTAAAACGTATGATACAGAGGGTTTTAAAGCGCAATCCAAATCTTAACAGCGCTGAAAGTTCTTTGCTGACTTTCTTTCAAGAAAGTCTAAAAAAGCTAAAAAAGCTAAAGAAAAATAAAAAAGATTGAAGAAAACATTAAAAGAAAACATCGTGTTCTTTAAAA
>ENA-UEPQ01000842-UEPQ01000842.1-human-gut-metagenome-genome-assembly--contig:-NODE-842-length-14355-cov-5.350960_pt1 | contig 14355 bp, 9 predicted proteins | sample MGYA00242903_ERZ507922 | MGnify/ENA primary metagenome ERZ507922 (study PRJEB26167, sample SAMN06115483) | human gut metagenome | host: Homo sapiens | place: China:Sichuan | collected 2014-10-16... | reverse complement strand
ATGTTTCCGCCATGCACATCCGGGCGATGGATTTCGAGCCTTTTGCATTCTGCATCAACGACAGAGCCCTGCCCGAAACGGTCGAAAAAGAACAGAATGGCTATAAATAATAATACCTTTTTCATATATTCGGACAGTTTTCGAGGTTAAACGAATAATTCGCATTCTTATAACCCCAGTCATCGACGGGAGAAAAACGCAATTCAACCACACGCTCTTCCTGCCCGGCAAGAGAAAATTCCGCAATGCCGTCCGTCACCTTCTCCGCCACGATTTCACCACCATAGACGACATCGACTGCCGAACGGTAAGGATATGTCCAGGACAAGCGTATGCGATCTTCCTTCATATATTCTACCTGCACCTCTGGTTCAGCTTGCTCCAAATCAAGCGATCCAAGCGAACGGGGACGGTCGGCTTCCGACTTGAAATAAATATAGACCTTATATTCCCCCTTCTCCCCAGCATATCGCTTATCGGTATAAAAACATTTGTCGAAATCCGACCTTTGCGTGATATAGGTTGAATGAGCATTCTCGTCAATCGTACTGAACTCTATCTGGTAATGGTCGAATCCGGCACGGAGTGCCCCGTCTACCTCCCAAAATATTTCGATCAGTCCTTCTTCATTCACACGATGCCGCAAAGAGAACTCCGACTCGGTACGCGCGTTTATCTTGAGGGGCCAACTACGCTTTTCCACATATCGCTCGACCCCGACCTGTCCGGCAACCGTCCCATTATTCGTCCGGGCGAAAACCTCGCACGACAACTCATAAGAGCCATTCGGAATCAGATCCACATCCAGCATGAAATCACATCGTGTCCCATCGCTTTCCCATTCCATCTCTCCAATGCGGACGATCTGCTTCTCAACCTCAAATCCGGGCAACGGACTGATTTGGCAAGCAGCATTACCACTATGTTCCACCACAAAGATTTTGTTTTCCCAATCATGGATAAACGGACCATAGAAGTCCACACTCATCGCAACCGAATCAGCCTGCCACTTTTCAAAATCCATAAAATTCTCCCCCAGCCGATACTCGCAGCTTGTAAACAAGAAGAAAACACTTACAAATAGATAAACAACACTTTTATTCATATACATATAAACTTATCCGAACAATTGCCGGAAAGCCTCTTCCACCTTGCGCACTTGCACGATTTGCATCTTGCATTTGGATGTGTCGAAACCTTTCAGGTTATTGTGCGGGATGATAATGCGCGAGAAACCCAATTTTTCCGCTTCTAGGATGCGCTGCTCGATACGGTTCACCGGACGGATCTCTCCCGAAAGCCCCACCTCGCCACACATCGAGATACCCGGCTCGATCGAAATGTCGAGGCTAGAAGAAAGAATTGCACTGATCACCGCCAAGTCGATCGCCGGATCATTCACCTTCAGCCCACCGGCAATATTCAAAAAGACGTCTTTCTGAACCAGCTTAAATCCGGCACGCTTTTCGAGCACCGCGAGCAACATGTTCATACGCCTAAGATCGAATCCTGTCGCGCTACGCTGAGGCGTCCCATAGACAGCAGAACTCACCAACGCCTGTGTCTCGATCAGGAAGGGACGGATGCCCTCAATCGCAGCCGCGATCGCCACGCCGCTCAATCCCTCATGATTCTGCGTTAGGAGTAGTTCAGAAGGGTTACTGACTTCGCGAAGACCATCCTGGCGCATCTCGTAAATACCTAATTCCGCTGTGCTTCCGAAACGGTTCTTGATGCTGCGGAGGATACGATACATATAATGCTGGTCGCCCTCAAATTGAAGCACGGTGTCAACGATATGTTCCAACACCTTCGGCCCAGCAATACTCCCTTCCTTATTGATATGGCCGATCAGAAGAACAGGTGTGCCGCTCTCCTTCGCATATTTCAGAATAGCCGCACTGCACTCGCGTACCTGCGAAACACTTCCGGGAGAAGATTCGACCACCTCCGTATAAATGGTTTGTATCGAGTCGATAATCAAGAGGTCGGGTTGAACGTTCTTGGTCTGTACGAATATCTGTTCGAGATTGGTCTCACAGAGAATGAAACAATCTGGATTCTCGTGCGCGATGCGGTCGGCACGGAGTTTCAACTGGCGACTGCTCTCCTCGCCGGAGACGTAAAGCGTGCGGAGTCCCTTCAACCCCAAAACGGTTTGCAGGACGAGGGTCGATTTCCCGATACCCGGTTCCCCGCCGATCAAGACCAGTGATCCTTTTACTAGACCGCCGCCAAGAACACGGTTCAACTCCCGGTCTCCGAGGTCGACACGCGTCTCCTCTTCAGAAGTAATATCTCGAAGCAGGACGGGACGCACTTTGCCACCATCCGAAACGCCATAAAGTGCCCGCTTTCCGACCGGTTCCTTTACCACGATCTCCTCAACATACGTGTTCCACTCCCCGCAGGAAGGACATTTCCCGATCCATTTCGGAGAGTCAGCCCCACAGTTGGAGCAAACATATACCGTTTTTGCTTTTACCATTCTCTTATTTATTAATTACATGGACGCTTTGGAGACATAAAAAACATTCCATTTTTTAAGATTATAAAACTGTCAATTCACGGACGAAAAGACGGTTTATTATCCGAAAAGATCAAACGTCAACTGCTTTTTCTCAGCTTCGAGCTTCCTGAGGTGGCGTTTCCCTTGCGGCGTAATGATTTCCATCTTATCGAAGCGGGTACGGATCACCGTCTCGACCGTGTAGCTGATGTTAACCACTTCACCTAGTTCACTCATCTTCCGTTGTATCTCTAGCACACAATCTATACACATACCGCTCTTGAAGGCAATCTTTTCATCGAACATATCTTTCTTGAAATCTTCGTCGCACATGTAAAAGTCGATTGTCTCGCCGCCCTTGTTGTAGATGCCTTTCCAACGGTAACGGGCATCTTTCAGCACAGGTGAGATGATTTCTATCGTTGCTTTGTTGTCTTTAACAGGAGGCAATTCGTCAGAACGGAGGATGTAATAGTCAAACTGTTCGCGTTTGACCTCCAACGATCCCGAACGGCTGCGGTTATTTTCGTTCAGTTCGCGTAAAGTGAACTTTGTCACCTTCGGATAACCGCGTACAGCTTCGTAAAAGTTCGATTTGCATTTACAAAAACGCGGCGATGCACTGAGCAGTTCCACCAACTCGCGCGTCACGGTAATACCGGGTATTTTTTTTCTCAAATTACTACGCAATAAGGCAATTTCGCGCTGCATCTTTTCCTCGTCGGCCACCGAACGGTCCACAACCGGTTGTCCACCGACCAAAAGGGACGGACGCGTCCATACCTGCATGAACAAGTTAAGAAGAACAGAGATCAGACGGCTGTTTTCACCTGCCACCGACCAGATTTCGCGAAAGCCCTCCTGTTGGGCAAAAGACTCGCAATAGACAGTCATTTTGATATCCAACATGTCTGCTAACGTCCGAACAAGCGAGAGTACCTCCTTTTCTGAACGATGTTTGATCATGGCATCCATGTAGTTTGACTTATCATTGAAGTAGTACCGCAGTTCGAGTTTGTTATCAAACTTTATCATGACTTACTCTGTTTTGGTTTTTCGATCGAAGAACGGGTTTTTCGAGGACGCGCTTACCGGAATCGCCATCACACATTTGCAGTCGCCCAACATTCCCAAACGCTGTGCAGCCATACCGGCACTGAACATCACACGCGTATCCAGGCGCAAATCCGACGCCGTGGCACAAGCCGAACCGACCGCAATGCCCAAGTCCACCGAATTAATCGCACAAGGGACGGTTTTCGGCTTCTCCACACAAGTCGGAAACCCGCAGTGCGCGCAATTCAAACCCTGAACCTGCTGGCGTGTACCAGCAATCATGATAGCTTCAGCCTGAAGAATATTGTCAGCATCACGCAAAAAGAATTTTAAACCGGTTTCGCCGGACATGATGACAAGCTCTTCGGAAAGGCGTTTGATATCTTCATCCGTCACCATCGCCACTTCAATAATATCGATGCCTTTCCCTTTCGGAGCTGTCCGAGCGGCTGTCATCATCTGACGAACAGCCTGTAACACATACTCGTGTCGTATTTCTCTTTCGTTCTGTATCATTTTATATTGGTTTAGCACGAACAAAGATAATAATTACTCGTTTTATAGCTCAAGATTTGTCATCTTTTCTGTAACATCAAATGGATAGTCGGGGTATTCGTAAATACTGAAACGAGGTTCAGTCCTCCCCTCGGAATAATTCCAAATACTAATATACTCCCGCACATCTTCACCCATATCCTGTAATTGGCGCAGGTAGGCGGCGACGGACTTGTTCTCGACAATGTAGACTTCTCCCATCCGATCGATAATCGGACTGTGACGGCGTCCGGTGTCGTGGTCGAATTTCAGGATACGCTTTCCCTCTGTTGTCAAACCGACCATCTGAAAAGTCATGCTTTTGCCGATGGCTGGAAGATTCAACACACTGCGGTCGGTGGCAGCAAAAAGAAGACGGTTCTCTTTCAAAAAACCGGACAATTTCTTTCCTAAGGGTCGCTCATAGCGGATCAGCCGATACAGTTCCTTCTGCTTCTCTTTGGGGATAAGGCCGAAAACTTTCTCTTCTTGCTGTTCCTGTAAAGAACGGCTATTAGGAGCGAACACGGCATAGTTCTCGTGAAAACCCTTAACCGAAAAAGTGTAATAGCACACCACCCCCATCGCATTCAACGTCTGACGAAGTTTTGCCGTATGTCCACGCCGAGAAGCGGCAACGGTGTAGACCAACTGGTTGGTGATGATCCAACCGGCGGAGAGAATCGCCTCGATCGCCTTTTTTGCTTCCGGCGTGACCTCCAATGGGGATTGAAAATGTGTCTGGATAATAAACTGCGTAACACCGACACGTGAGGCTTTATCTTTGAAACTCCTCAAGATACCGACTAGTTCGTCCGTGATTCTGAGAGGCAAGTAGGCAAGCAGGCGAGAACCCAAGCGGACCCGTTGTAACTCAGCGTACTTCTCCCCTTCGGGACGACTCTCGTTGGCTTTTCGTTTCCGGACCGCCATCTTATAGACGGCATCAAGTATGTTGCGGAGCGTCGCGTTCTGACTCATCAACGCGTCGCCTCCAGTAATCAAGATATCCCTAAGCTGCGCATCCTCTTCAAAATAGCGCATCAACCGACGCAGTTTCTTATCCCATGTTTCCTTTGGTTTCAAAGATTCGAAATCAAAATTCAAGCGCTCGCTCTGGAAATCATACATCCGCTGGCAGGAAGCGCACAGCCCGCCACAGGCACGCCCCATCGAATCGGGGATCAGGATCGCCACCTCCGGATACCGGCGGTGTATGTTGTGTCCTTCCGGCAACAACCATCCTGCAGCATTCGGCTGTCCGGCCACGACTATGTCTTCTTTCTCCCACGCCTTGATCCGGCCATATGTATCGACCAGTTCTTCCGAATAAAGGATATAAGAGCGGATGGCAGCGTCGTCATATCCGCTTGTATTCGTGTTCAGCAGGGAAAGGTAATAAGGAGTCACAAAAAACGGCATGCCTTTCTTACGAGCACGTGCCAACAGGTCCATCGTTCCAGCCGACAGGGAACCGCCAAGGAAATAGTTCAGTTCCGTCGGGCTTTTGAAAGCCATCGCAAGATGGAAACGGCCGGTATTCCACCATTCCTGCACTTTGACGTATTTCTCGGCATAGCTCATCCCTTCCGTAAACTGGAACCGAGAGGTCGGGGCATGACGCCGTTCGATCTTACGTATCAACCCGGCAATGATCCGCTCCTTGTTGGAGTGACGGATCGCCATCACCTCCTCGTCCAGCCCGGTCGGCCAACGGTTCATCTGCCGTTTGACAAGCGAACGGTCCGGAATGATTTCCTCCGGCTTCTCCAGCAATTCGAACTGCTGGTACAGGTCGATAAAGAAGTCCGGCGAAACATCTTCCTCCAGCTTCCCGACCAGGAACTGCCACAGGCAGGTAATCGTCCGTACCGGCATCTCCTCACCTGTCGAAAGCTCGGAGACCATCATACCGTCATGTTCGATCAACAGAAGAATACGCTTCGCCACGGCATTTCCCATATTGCTCCCGCCAACCGTCCTGTCGATGCGGGAAAAAACAAAAGAGCGTAAGGCTTCTTTAAAAAGTGCTGCGCTCTCACTCTCTTCCGCCATCGTTACCAGTTGGGGAAAATCTTTTTTAAATACTTTTGTCAATTGCGGAATGTCGTACGATAGTAATCTTCTTTTAATCATCCGCAAATACTTTTTAGGAAGGGTTATTGAATGTTATTTTGAAGTCATTTGTCTACACATATAACATTTTTCTCCCACCATCAAAAGCGTGCTACTTATAAAACATCTTAAAAGTCTTGCGAATCACAACAAAATGACAAAACAAGGAACCTATTCGCCACCTTTCTGCTACTTCCGCTTCATCTTCACTTCATACAGGTCGTGCCGGCGATCTTTCAAGTTACGGACACTTCCGTACGTATGCAATTCGTTCAGCAAATCGAGATCCACATCCGACACCAAGATCATTTCCGTATTCGGGGTCGCCTCCGCCCTTTTCCCGTCTGTCGGGAAAGCAAAATCACACGGGGTGAAGACACCGGACTGCGCATACTGGATATCCATGTTATGGACACGGGGCAAGTTACCGACACTACCGGCTATGACGACAAAGCATTCGTTTTCGATCGCACGTGCCTGCGCACAAACACGGACACGCGAATAGGCGTTCTGCGTATCGGTAAGGAAGGGCACAAACAGAATCTGCATCCCCTGGTCCGCCATGATACGCGACAGTTCCGGAAATTCGACATCGTAGCAGATCAGGACACCGATCTTGGCACAGTCCGTTTCGAAAGTCTGCACCATCTTACCGCCGGAAAGTCCCCAGCTCTTCGCTTCATCGGGCGTGATATGCACTTTCTCGTACGTCTCATAACTACCGTCGCGGCGACAAAGGAAACCGACGTTGTACAACCCGTCGTCTTTGATCAACGGCATGCTCCCGGTAATGATATTGATGTTGTAGCTGATCGCCAAGTTGATGAAGCGGTTCAGCATCTCGTCCGTATATTTCGCCAGCTCGCGGATCGCCTCCGACTCGCTCATGTGGTTGAACTTAGCCATCAGAGGGGCATTGAAGTATTCGGGGAAAAGGATGAAGTCACTCTTATAGTCAGATACGGCATCCACGAAAAATTCCACCTGTTCGAACACGTCATCGAGCCCCTTGTAAGGTCGCATCTGCCACTGGACAAGACCGACGCGGACGGTCGTCTTGGTCGAAACGATTTCCGGAGTCGGCTGGTAATAGATATTGTCCCATTGCAGCAGGGTTGCATAATGTTTGGATTCCTCATCGTTCGGCAAATAATTCGTCATCACTTTACGAACATGGAAATCATTTGATATTTGAAAAGTCAGCACCGGATCATAAATTTCTCTTTTACGGACCTTATCAATATATTCCTTCGGGCGCATCGTATCCGCATATTTATGATAATTCGGGATACGTCCGCCGAACATAATCGCTTTCAAGTTCAGGCTTTCACACAATTCCTTCCGATAATCATACATACGCCGTGCCAAACGCAGGCCCCGGTAATCGGGATGGATAAAGACCTCTATTCCATACAGGATATTGCCTTTTGGATTATGCGTATTAAAGGTTTCGTTTCCAGTAACAAAGGCGTAAGTATGGTCGTTCTTTACCTTGTCGTAATCGACGATGATAGACAAGGCGCACCCCACAATCTTATCATCCACGACCGTAACCACCTGCCCTTCCGGGAAAATAGTGATTAACTTCTTGATTTGCTCACGTGTCCAAAACACATCCGAGCCGTCTGAATAAACTCTTGTAAAAGATTGAGATAATTGTCGGTAGTCCGCCATCTGCAAAGTACGGACCTCTACTTTGTTAATCTTAGGAGCATGTTCCATTTCTCATTTCAATTTTTAAGAACGATGCAAAAGTATAAAAAGTTTCATCTGGATGAAACAAAAATTCCATGATAACCAAAAAGACGGATGCAAACCTTCTACATCCGTCTTTTCGTCTAAAAGCTTTAGCAACCACCGCCCAACGCCCGGTAGAGAAGGATCTTTTTCCGGCAAAGATCGGTGATGATGTCGATACGTTCCAATTCGCTATCCAGATAACGTTCATTGGCAGAGAGCACTTCGAGGAAGCCGACATAATTCAATTTGAAAAGTTCATTGGCATTGGTGACCGAACGTTGGTGAGCTACGGTCTCCACTTCTTTCAGGCGGACACGCTCCACTTGGTTTAGACCGGCACAATACAAATCCAATACTTCCGTATAGGCCTTCAAGGCCGTTTCGTGATATTGCGACAAGGCAATCCGTTGCGAAGCACGCGCCTCGTTCCACATCGAACGAATCTGGTTCCGCTGGAAGACTGGTGCAGTAATTCCTGCTGCCAAATCGTAAACCAGCGAAGCAGGCGCTGTGAACCATTTGCCAAGATCAAAGCTATTGAAGCCGCCTCCCGCACCCAACACCAACGAAGGATAGAAGGCTGCTTTAGCCGCCATTACATCCGCCTTTGAAGCCAGCAATTCCATCTCGGCGGCCCGTACGTCGGGACGTAAGGTCAGCATGTTCGCCGGAACACCGTCTGATAGCGGGAAAGGGATCTGACGCAGTTCTTCAAAACTCATACGCCTGATTTCAAACGGAAAGACACCTAACAGGCAGGCTATCGCACGCTCTTTCTCCCCGATCAGTTGGTCATTTTCCAACAGTTTGCTTTCTATTAGTAGCATACGGGCATGAAACTGGTCGACAGCCAACTGCGTCTCGGCCCCCTCCTTCTTCAGCTGGCGAGTTAGCTCATACGAACGTTTGGAACTGATATGGGCTTCTTCCAAGACATCCCGACGTTTATCCAAACCGATCAGTTCATAATAGTGGACAGCCAATTCGGATATCAGGACCGACTGCGCAAAACGGGTTGCCTCAACCGAAGCCATCCAACGAGCTACAGCCGCCTGTTTCTTACGTGTCAGCTTCCCCCATATATCCGCTTCCCACTGGAAATTCAGGAAAAGTCCGAAATCACGGTAAGGGTCCGGGATATGTTTGTCTTTCGCCAAGGAAGGAACATTAGTCTCGCTATTCCCCACTCCGTCCATCGTATATTCGCCGAAACGGTTGACCGAAGTCCCGATGCCGAGGCTAACTTCAGGCAATAGCAAGCCTTTTGCCCGTTGCAGGTTGGCCCGGCTCATTGTCACCCGTTCCATGCTTTGCTTGAACGAATAGTTATTCTGCAAGGCGACCTCCACATATCCTTGTAAGATGGAATCCTGGAAAAACACATTCCACTCCAACGGCTTTACAAATGCAGTGTCATAGGTATGCCCATCTCCTTCTGGCAGTACGGCACGTTCCCCATCCGGAGAGAGCTGCGGAGCCTTGCAAGCTGTAAGGCCGATCGCCGCCCACAAGCCAACTGTAGCAATTATCTTAAAACTCATATTCTTCTTCATTTGCTTTTTGTTTCTTTTCCTTTAAGTAAGTTGCCAACGATTCAAATATCACATAAAGCCCCGGTATCAGGAAGATCCCCACGAACGTACCGATCAGCATACCTCCGGCCGCCGCCGTCCCGATGGAACGATTGCCCAAAGCACCAGCGCCACTGGCTACCGCCAACGGGATCAAACCGCTGATAAAAGCAAAAGAAGTCATCAGAATCGGACGCAAACGGCTGGTTGCCCCTTGGATGGCCGCTCCCATAATGCTGACGCCTTCCTTGCGGCACTGGTTCGCCACCTCGATAATCAGGATCGCATTCTTACCCAAGAGGCCGATCAGCATCACGAGTGCCACCTGAGCATAAATATTATTCTCCAGTCCCACCGCATACAGTAAAAGGAATGATCCGAACACACCTGCCGGAAGCGAGAGGATAACCGGAAGCGGCAGCAAAAGGCTTTCATACTGGGCCGCCAAAAGAAGATAGACAAAGACCAGACAGATCGCGAAAATAACCAAGGATTGTCCACCGGATTCTTTCTCCTCACGGGCAACGCCGGACCATTCTATATCGTAGCCTCTCGGCAACACTTCGGCAGCAATCTCCTCTACGGCTTCCAAGGCTTCACCCGAGCTGACTCCCGGTGCTTGTTCACCGGTAATCATGGCCGAAGTAAACAGGTTATAACGGGTAATCTGACTCGGACCATACACGCGCTCCATTGTCATGAAGTTGGAATACGGAACCATGTTCCCCTCTTTATTTTTAGCATACAAACCGAACAGATCCTCCGGATTCATACGATATTCGGGAGCAGCCTGCAACATCACCTTGTACATTTGCCCGAAACGGACGAAGTTGGAAGAATAGAAACTCCCGACATAGGATTGCAAAGTTTCCATCGACTCGTTCACATCAATTCCCAGTTTTGCCGCTTTGGCCAGATCGACCCGCAACAGATATTGCGGGAAGTTCGGATTGAAACCAGATGTGACACCCGACAAACGAGGATCGGCATTCAGCTTGGCCACAAACGATTTGGCCACTTCGTCCAACTCGGCAAATGTCCCGGCAGTCTTATCCTGCAAACGAAGTTCGAAACCACTGGCATTACCGAAACCGGGAACCGTCGGTGGAAGGAAGAACTGGATATCCGCATCCTTGATATGCGACACGCGGTCAGCATAGACGCGCATCAGTTCCTCGGCCGTCTGCTCGCGTTCGTTCCAGGGCTTCAAGTTGATCATCCCCATGCCAAAACTGGCTCCTTCCGTTTCCGTCATCAAGCTGTAGCCTGCCAATGTGGAAACCGTTTCCACTTCTTCCAACGGCAACAGAGCGGCCTGCACTTTGCTCAAAGCAGCTTCCAAACGTTCGAGAGTCGCTCCGGGAGGTGCATCGACATTCACATAGATCATTCCCTGGTCTTCATTAGGGATAAAACCCGAAGGCAACACAAACGTCATACCCCATGTTGCCAGACAGAAAATAATCAACGACGCATAGGTCAGGAAACGCCTGTTCAAGAACAAACGCAGATTGATCTTATAACGGCGTTCCAGATGATCGTAGCGCTTATTGAATCCGTCGAAGAAACGCGCCAACAAACTTTTCTTCACCTCTTTGTCATGCGAGACAGGCTTCAGCATCAAGGCGCAGAGCGCGGGAGACAGCGTCAGGGCATTCACTCCCGAAATAACAATCGCCACCGCCAATGTCAACGAGAACTGCCGGTAGAAAATACCGACCGTACCGGACATAAAACCTACCGGAACGAACACGGCAGACATCACCAAAGTAATGGCAATAATCGCCCCGCCGATTTCACGAATGGCGGCTTCGGTGGCTTTTGCCGGTGGAAGTTTTTCGTTGTGCATCTTCACATGTACCGCCTCCACCACGACAATGGCATTATCGACCACGATACCGATTGCCAGCACCAGTGCGAACAGTGTCAGCATATTGATGGAGAAGCCCAACATCTGCATAAAGAAGAAAGTCCCGACAAGCGAAACAGGAACGGCTATCGCCGGAATCAACGTCGAACGGAAATCCTGCAGGAACAAATATACCACGATAAACACCAGCAAAAAGGCTTCCAACAACGTCCGGAGCACAACCGAAATCGAAGCATCCAGAAATCGCGAAACATCGTACGATATATTATAATCCATTCCGGGGGCAAAACTGCTTTCCTTGATTTCCTCCATCTTGGCTTTGATATTTTGAATCACCTCACGGGCATTCGAACCCGGACGCTGCTTGATCATGATAGAGGCGGAAGGCTTGCCGTCGGTCATGGAAATCATATTATAGTCTTCCGAGTCGAACTCAATCGTCGCCACATCCTTCAACCGGAGAACCGAACCGTCCGGTAACGCCTTCAACACGATCTCGCCATATTCTTCGGGAGTGCTGAACTTCCCGCTATATTGCAATACATATTGCAACTGCTGCGGAATCTTATCCGAACTGATACCGGTCTTCCCAGGAGCAGCTTCGATATTTTGCGAACGGATAGCGGCGGTCACCTCCTGCGGTGACATATTATAAGCTGCCAGCCGGTTGGGGTTCAGCCACACGCGCATCGCATAATCGCGGCTACCCATGATCTCGACAAAACCGACACCGTCGATTCGCTTCAGCTCACGCAGGATATTGATATCGGCAAAATTGTACACGAACTTCTCGGTATGCGAACTGTCCGTACTCATGATGTTCAGATACATCAACATACTGTTTACTTCTTTCTCGGTAATCACACCGGCACGGATCACTTCTTCGGGAAGTTCATCGAGGACTGTCGTCACACGGTTCTGCACATTCACGGAGGCGACATCCGGATCGGTTCCTACCTTAAAATAGATCGTCGTCAGCGACATACCGTCATTCGTACAAACGGTCGTCATATAGGTCATTCCGGGCACACCATTGATAGCACGTTCCAAGGGAGTCGCCACAGTTTTAGCCATCACATCGGCATTGGCTCCCGTATAACGGGCCGTCACCGTAACGGAAGGCGGAACAATATCGGGAAACTGGGTAATCGGCAAAGAGGTAATAGCCAGCAAACCCAGAAAAACAATCACAACAGAAATGACACCGGACAGAATCGGGCGTCTGATGAATATTTCAAACATACGGCTTACTTATTATTTTCGACTTCATCAGACAATTCCAATTGTTTACGGACCGTTTCGGCATCCACAATCTCAGGCGTAATAACCATCCCGTCACTCACTTGCTGGACTCCTTCATAAACGATCAGCGTATTGTCAGGCAGGTCTTTCGTTACATAATAGGCACCGTGACGAGAGAGTGGTTCGAAACTGCGGACACTCACTTTGCCTTCTTCATCAACAGTATACACGTAAGTAAAATCCTGAATCTCGAATGTCGAACGTTGCGGGACCAGTATCACGTCTTCCATTTCTGTCAGCATACGGATTTTACCCGAAACACCATGTCGCAACAGGCGGTCCGGATTGGCAAAACGCGCACGAAAAGCAATGGAACCCGTACCACGTTCAAAATCACCTTCTACGGTTTCGACCGTTCCTTTGTACGGATAGGTTGTCTGATCCGACAGGATCAACTCCAGGTTGTTATACTCCGGCTGTTCCACTCCGCTCAACTGCGTACGTTTATATTCAAGATATTCTTTCTCGTTAATCTTGAAATAGGCAAACATTTCCGAAACATCCGTCAGGGAAGTCAACAAGCTGGACGGCGTGACCAAGCTACCGACCTTAAACGGTATACGGTCCACATACCCTTCGAAAGGAGATGTGATGGTCGTATAGGAATAATTCGTTTCCGCACGAAGCAAACGCGATTTGGCCTGCTGTACCCGCAAACGGGCAACATCGGCTTCCGCCAATGCCTGTTCCAAGCGGATCGGCGAAATGATGTCCTTTTCCACCAAGCGCTTTACACGGTCCGCTTCGACTTCCGCCATTTTCAACTCGGCTTGCACCTGCTTGTAGTTGGCCTGCGCCTCTTTGACCTCTTCATACAGTTCGGCAGAGGAAAGCTTGAACAAGACCTGTCCCTTCTTCACGTGCTCTCCTTCGTCAACCAAGACATCTTCAACGAACCCTTCCACTTTCGGTTTAACCTCCACAAACTGGACAGCCTGCACATCGGCTACATACGATTGAGCCACTTCGATACTCGTAGCTACCAGCTTCACCACCAGCGTATTGTCTTTACTTCCGGATTTTTTTTCATGACTCCGGTTACAAGAGGTAAAAAAGCTGGCTATTAAAAACAAAAAAGGTAAATAGTTTAAAAATAATCTTCTCGTCATAAATCGTTTCTGATTAGTTTATTTTTAGGTTATAATTATAAACATGATAAAGCGTGCAATATCAGGGATACGACAAAACCTTCCGCATACCGGCACAACATACCCATACACGCTCTGAAAAATAAAAAGAATCGGATAAGACCTAAATCAGATAGGAACAAAACCAGACAAAACTCTGGGTTTTATGAAGTTGATAAAATATAGGCAAGAATGCACATTGCTGCAATTCAAGAGAATGAATCAGCTCATGCACATTTATTATAGTCAGCCAGTCGGCTATAAAGTCTGCAACAAACTGTTGGATTTGAATCTGTTCCTGCCGGACAGTACGCAACGAGGCATTATCGTCGAAATCAAGTACATCATGCACTCCATTCTCTACCACCTCGATGGAAGAACTTGGGAAACCTTCCAGAAAGAAATCGCTGCCAACTGAATAAAACGGCATAAAGACCAACATGATCATCAAAATCACACGCTGGTAAAACTTTATCTTTTTATCCACGGTAGTTACTAACATTCCTTCCCTAAAAAACTTTTTGCAAAGAT
>ENA-UEPQ01000835-UEPQ01000835.1-human-gut-metagenome-genome-assembly--contig:-NODE-835-length-14437-cov-2.988022_pt1 | contig 14437 bp, 9 predicted proteins | sample MGYA00242903_ERZ507922 | MGnify/ENA primary metagenome ERZ507922 (study PRJEB26167, sample SAMN06115483) | human gut metagenome | host: Homo sapiens | place: China:Sichuan | collected 2014-10-16... | reverse complement strand
AGATGGAGCGATTGCGCCATCTCGAGCATTGATGAAACGATTTGCGCGCTACGGCTTTGATCGCGGTCGGTGGGCACAAACGTGCGATCAAGCTTGATGACGTCGACGTTGACGTTCTTGAGCATCGCGAGCGTAGACTGGCCGGTGCCAAAATCGTCCATGTAGGTCGAGAAACCGCGAGTGTGTAGGTCGGCCGTCAGCTTATCCACGGCCTCGGACTCTCCCGTATAAGCCGTCTCGGTGATCTCAATGCGCATGAGCTCGGGCGGTAGGTTGTATTGGGCGGCAAGCGCCCCCATATGCTCGGCGACGTCGCAGGCAAGGATATCCACGCGCGACACATTGAGCGAGATCGGAACTACGCGCAGCCCTCGATCGATGCACTCACGCAGCCACGAGGCGACGCCCTGCCAAACATATTTGTCGAGCGTCACCACAAAACCGCTTTCCTCGAGAGCGGGGATAAAGGTGGTAGGTGAAATGAGGGAGCCATCCTTGTCAATCCAGCGTGTGAGCGCCTCGGCGCCAACGATCTCGCCGGTTTCCATGTCGACCTGGGGCTGCAAGTAGTAGGTAATGCGGCCGTTTGAGAGCGCATACTGGAATTCGGTCAGCGTGCGGTGGAACGCGATTTCGTGTTCGTATTCCTCGGGGCGGAAAATGGCAATGCGCTCCTTAAAGTCGTTTTTTGCGCGCCGATTGGTAAACATGGCCTTGGCCTGCGCATCGATGGTGATTTCCTCGTTGGAGTCGATGGGGTAGACGCCCATGGACGGCCAGAAGCCCACGCCGTCATCATGCTTGGCCACGGCCTGGCGAATGCGGCTATAGATCTGATGGACGGTGTCGTGTTCAAAGGGGGTGAGTACGCAAAAATCGTCTTGGCCCCAGTACCCTGCGACGCCCATGGCGGCATTCTCGATGTCCTTGAGAACCGTGCCCACATCGGCGAGTACGCGGTCGCCCTCGGCCTGTCCGTGCCATTCGTTGAACAGTCGCATGTGCCCCATATCGACGGTGGCGATACACCAAGCGCCGTTGCGCCTTGTCTCGAGAAATTCGTTGGCGCGGCGCATAAACTCGCTGGGTCGATAGAGACCCGTGAGCGGATCGATGCGTTCGGCGATGGCGCTTTTGCGCTCCACCTCGGGTATGGGGAGGCTGTCGTTGGGAACAAGCCCGCCGGCCGTGCGAATGCGACGGTCGAGTTCGCCTAAAACGGCGGCCGTTTGATTGGTCAGGTGCTCGTAAAAGGCCGGAACGACAAGACAGACGGGGGTAATAGTGTCGCCCGCGATTCGAACGGGAGCGAAAACGGCTTCTTTAAGATGTTGGATCAGTTGCTCGAATGCTTCGTGATCCAAATTGTTGCTAAGCACGACGAACTGGGCGTTGCGTGAACGGAAGACGCGACTCCTGCCGCGAGTAATCGACAGCATGCGGCCTGCGTATTCGGCGAGCATGTTGTCGACGGCCTCGGCCCCGTAGAGCTCGTTGAGCTTTGCCGTGCCGCGAACGCGCACTGCTATAAGCCCCGTCTCGCAACGGTCGCGACGGCAGGCATCGATAGCGTTGATCAGCGTGCGCTGTGTTCCGAGACCCGTGGCGGCGTCGACGGTCTCGGCAAGCGAGTGGTTGACGAGCTCGCCGACATAGAGCGAGGGGACATTTCCGTCGCCGTCGATACGAAACCCGCGAGCACGGCCGAGGATGTAATCGCCGGCGGCATTGCGCACGCGGTACTGCATGACGTGACGATGTTTGGAGCCGTCATAGATTTGGTCGATGTCGTTGGTATAGGCCTCAAGGTCATCGGGATGGACACGCGTTTTCCAGTAATCGTGGCAGTTGTCTATATGCTCCGAAGGAAGACCAAGATCGCGCAAGGCGCCTTGTGACCAAAGGGTTCGATGTTTGTCCAAGTTCTCGATAAAGAAATATCGGCCTTCGTTGAGCATCGAAAGGGCGTCGAAAATGCGATCGCTTATTTCGAAGTCGTCGGTGTGGGCTTGTGCGATATTGCGTCGATCAAGGTGCACGGCATGACGTAGCTTGTAGTCGTACATGCGATGATCGGCATCGTTCGTCAAGCGATTGGGGGCTTCGCCCAGGGCGGGGTCGGCGTGTGCCACTCCGTAGCTAAACGAGTGAGGCATCTTGGAAGCGTTGTTTTCGAGCAGTACCGTTCGGCAGTGTTCCAGACGTTCGGCAAGGTCGTCCTCGGTCGCAATCGTAGATAGGATGGCGAACTCGTCGCCCCCCAGACGAAATGCCGCCTCGTCCACCTTCATATACAGTTTGAGATAGAGGCTCACCTGCAAGATATAGCGGTTGCCCTCGTCATGTCCAAAGATGTCGTTGCAGTGCTTAAGGTTATCGATGTCGATAAACGCCATGGTCACGGGCAGTTCCTGCTCCCAGAGTTCCTCTAAGGAACGGGTAAAGCCGCCGCGGTTGCCAAGTCCGGTGAGCTCGTCGGTAAAGGCGGTCCTGATCAGATCGTCCTGACGCTCCAGAAGGTCACGGATGGTCTTTTCGAGCGTTTCGGTATTATTGCTGGCGTTATCCATACTGTAAGCGGCTTTCTGAGGTCGGGGCGGATTGCGTCGGGCGAGCTCGTTGTGCACATGCGTTGCTGCTCAACGCCTTGCGTGTTTCCAAGCCCCCGCCTTGCTGCGTCGTTGGGTTTATTTGTCGGTTCGTGCTCTCGGCTGATAACTACTGAGTAGTATAAACAAGTGTATGGAATTATGTAGGGGTGCCCATGTTGCGGGCGGCCATTATTCGCCATTATTCGCCAAACGGTAACGCGACGATGTTCGATGAAAATGCGACTGAGGCGATATATGTTGACGGGTATACTTGTTTCGTTTTAAAACGCAGGAACGGAGATGGTCGCATGGCACAGCCAGATACGACGCCCACGGTGGGGCTTGCGCTCGAGGGAGGCGGCTACCGCGGTATGTATACGGCGGGCGTGCTCGACGTATGGATGGAGTGCGGCCTGACCTGTGACCATATGGTGGGCGTCTCGGCGGGCGCGGCGTTTGGCTACAACTTTAAATCGCGCCAGATCGGCCGTGCCATTCGCTACAACAAGGCCTATTGCGCCGACAAGCGCTATGCGAGCGTGACGAGCTGGCTGCGAACCGGCGACATGTTCAATGCCGAGTTTGCCTATCACGAGGTTCCCATCGATCGCGATCCCATCGACCTGGAGACTTATCGTGCCTGCCCCATGCGGTTTACCTGCGTGTGCACCGATCTTAAGACGGGGCGGGCCGTCTACCATGACCTGCCTTACGGTGATGAGCATGATATCGAGTGGATCCGGGCGTCGTCGGCGATTCCCGTGGCAACACGACCCGTTGCCATTGAGGGGCACAAGTACCTGGATGGCGGCGTTGCCGATTCCATTCCCAGCGCATGGCTGTTTGCGCAGGGCTATGACCGCAACGTGGTGGTGCTGACGCAGCCGGCGGGCTTTGTAAAGCAGCCCAATAGCGTGATGCCTATGCTGCGTCGCGTGTATCGTCACTATCCGGAGTTTGTTGCGGCGCTTGAGCACCGGCACGAGGTATATAACGCCACGCTCGACGACCTGGCGCGTCGCGAGGCCGCTGGCGAGATCTTTGTGGTGCGGCCGAGCGAATCGGTGAAGGTGCCGTCGCTGTGCCGCGAGCCCGAGGAACTCGAACGCATCTATCAGATCGGCCGTCGCGATGCGGAGGCGTCTTTGTCCGCGCTGGAAACGTATCTGGCGGGGTAGGACAAGCTGCCGCGGACTCGGCGGAAAGCGCGTCCCAGAATGAGCGCTCAGAACGGGTTGCAGTTTCCCAAACGGTGGGGTTTCGGAAAGTTCGTCCCGGAATATGCGTTCAGACTGGGATGCGGTTTCCCGTTAAGCCTCTATATGGAAAGCGCATCCCAGAATGGACGTCCAAACTGGGATGCGCTTTCCGCTGTCGAAGGTATGAGGCTGCGGAGCAGCTGCTCGGCATAGGCCTATGCCTGCTGCCAGGTATCGACGAGCTCCTTGGCCGCGGCGTAGGGGTCGTCGGCGCTGCAGACGGCGCTCACCACAAAGAAGCCGTCGACGCCGGTGGTCTTGAGCTGCGGCAGGTCGGCCATCTTTACGCCGCCGCCCACCACGATGGGCACGGGGCTTGCCGCGTGGAGTGCGGCCAGGTCCTCAAAGCTTTTGGTGATGATAGAGCCGTCGGCCGCGCGTCCGCAGTCGCGCTTGGTCTCGGTCTCGTGGAGCGGGCCGATGCCCAGGTAGTCGACTAGGCTCATGTCGGCGGTCTTGACGTACTCGAGCATCTCCTCGCAACGGGCCGAAAGGCCCACGATGGCATCGGGGCCCAAAAGTTTGCGGCAGACCTCGACGGGAATATCGCTCTGGCCCACGTGCACGCCGTCGACAGCAATGCCCTGCTCGCGCGCGGCGAGTACGCAGTCCAGGCGGTCGTCGATCAGCAAAGCGACCTGACCGGTCTTGCCAGCCTGTGCGATTGCCTGCGCGGCGTCGCCGGTCAGCGCGATGATCTCGCGGGCGCTTGCCACCTTGGAGCGCACCTGGATGCAGGTAAAGCCGGCATCGAGTGCCTGGGCCACCACATCGCCCACGGGGCGCCCGAGCGTGTTTTCGGGGCCGAGTACCAGATAGGCCGAGATATCAAGGTTGTCGCGGATGCTCATCGTGCTTCCTCCTGCTTTTTGATCTGTGCTTCCATGCGCTCGAGTTTGCCGGTCATGGTGTCGGTAAATCCGGGTCGAATATCGGCTTTGAGCACGACTTCGGTGCGGATGCCCTTGCTCGCCAACACAAAGGTTGCGTCGCGCACGACCTGCATGACCTCGTCCCAGTCGCCCTCGATCTCGGTGAACATCGAGGTGGTGCGGTTGGGAAGGCCGCTCTCGCGAATGACACGCACGACCTCGGCGACCTCGGCGGACAGCTCATCGCCGGTACCGCATGGGGCGATGGCCACGGCGACGAGTGTGTTCATGCCGGCATCGGTTGCGGGCTCGGACATGGCTTATGCCTCCTCGAGCTCGAGTCGGTTATCGGCAATGTCCTGGGCGGTCGCGCGGTAGAGCTCGTCGATAAAGGCGGCCTTAAAGCTTGCCGGGGCATCGGCGACAGCGGCGGCACGCGTGCCGGCAACGTTGTAGACGGCGGCACCGCAGACGGCTGCCGTAAACGGATCGGCGGCGCAGGCATACACGGCCAGCACGCCGCCCTGCGAGCAGCCGCAACCGGTGAACTTGGACATGAGCGGGCTGCCGCCGTGGGACTTGGCCACGGTTGTGCCGTCGGTAATCAGATCGACTTCGCCCGAGACCACAACGGCGCCGCCGGTGTAGCGGGCGAGCGCCACGGCGGCATCGCGGGCAGCGTCGACCGTGTCGGTGGTATCGACACCGCGCACGCGGCTCAGATCGGCCGCCTCACCCTCAAGACCCCACAGGCCGGCGAGCGCGATGATCTCGGAGGCGTTGCCGCGCACGATGGCGGGCTTGTACTGCTTGAGTTCGTTTACCAACTGGGTGCGCAGGCTACCGATGCCCAGGCCAACCGGATCGAGCACCCAGGGCTTGCCGGCGTCGTGTGCCGCCTTGGCCGCGCGGGGAATCGTCTGCTCGTAGATGGGGAAGAGCGTACCCATATTGAGATAGATGGCGCCGCCGCCGGCAACGAGTGCCTCGCCCTCATCGGGCAGATAGACCATGGCGGCCGATCCGCCCACGGCGAGCTGTGCGTTGGCGACAAAGTCAATCGTCACCGTGTTGGTGATGGAGCCTGCCATCGGATTGGTGGCTCGAATCTCCTCTACGGCCTTGACCATATGTTGCTTAAGCTGTTCCGAATCAATCACTGCACATGCCTCCTTGGCATAGAAAAGGGGCGCTGTGCATAGACAGCGCCCCTGTAAAGGCGGCATGCTCCCTACGCCAGCATTAACTGACAGGTTCAAAGGATTGGGCCCTATGCCCTCTCAGCCTTGTGGTTTGCACCGCCGGCACTCCCGCATCGAATCTGTTGTTCCCTATACTAGCGCACCTGCCAAAAAGGGACAGGTTTATTTTGGCAGGTGGCAACAGGGGCGCTGCATTTTCCCAGATAAAACCTGCCAAGATAAACCTGTCCCTTATTGGCAGGTCGTTACAATAGACGGGATAAAGAATGACCGAGGGGACCTTATGATCAAACTTGTGCTGACCGATATGGACGATACGCTGATTCCTGCTGGACACGATGGCGCCAGCGACTGCGCCATCGAGGGCATTCATGCCATGCAGGCGGCGGGCCTGCATTTTGGCCCGGTTTCGGGTCGCCAGCCGTCCGCGATGAGCTGGATGTTCCGCAATCGCTCCGAGTGCTTCTCGACCGGTGCGTTTTGCAACGGCCCGGTGATGTTTGTCGATGGCGAGGCGGTTGCCTCGCGCGCAACTGATAACGATGCCCTTATGCGCCTGGCCGACTACCTGGAGCAAGAGACCGACGATACCTATTTGAAGGTCTACCGTCTGGGTGATGGCTTTTGGGACAACGACGCCTATTGCGTGACAAGCGATCCCGAGCGTGTGCGTCGCGCCATGGAGTCAGGCGGCAACGCGTGGCTCAAGGGCGAAGAGGCTCCCTGTCGCCCTGTCGTTGACGATGCCCCGGTATACAAGGCGAATATCTGGAGTGCCCGTTCGCGCGAGGAGCTCGCCGAGCTGCGCGAGCGTGTTGCCGCCGAGGTGCCGGAGCTCTCGCTCGTGTTTCCCAACAACCGCGTGCGCCTGTTCGACGTTCTTCCGACCGGCTGGGACAAGGGCTGTGCTGCGCTGGAGCTGGCGCGCGCTTTGGGCCTGACGCCCGACGAGGTGGCCGTATTCGGCGATTCCGATAACGATTTGCCCATGATCGATGCCGTTCCCAATTCCGTTGCAGTCGCCAATGCCAACGAGGCCGTCACGGCTGCCGCGCGCTGGCATATCGGCGCTGCGGCAGATGATGCGGTTGCCGGGGCTCTGCATCAGATTGCCGCCTGCGCCGCGACGGGGGAGATGCCGTCGTTTATGCGTCAGATGGACGCGACGGGTTTCGACGTCACGAACGTCTAGGGAGAAAGCCATGAAGCTCCAGCAGCTCAGATATGTCGTCAAAGTTGCCGAATGCGGCAGCATCACCGAGGCCTCGCGCCGGCTCTTTGTGTCGCAGCCTTCGATTACCGCGTCAATTCGCGATCTCGAAAACGAGATGGGTGTACACATCTTTGAGCGCACCAACAAGGGCGTCATTGTGTCCGAGGAAGGCGAGACCTTCTTGGGCTACGCGCGCCAGGTGCTCGACCAGGCCGACCTGCTCGAGGGCAAGTACAAAGGCACGTCCGAGCAGGTGCCGCACTTTAGTGTGAGCTGCCAGCATTATTCCTTTGCCGTTAATGCATTTGTCGATGTGATCCGCGAGTTCGATGCCGCGCGCTACGACTTTACCCTGCGCGAGGAGCAGACCCACGAGATTATCGAGGACGTCGCGCATATGAAAAGCGAGCTCGGCATCCTGTATCTGTCGGAGCACAATCGCGAGGTCATCGAGCGCATGCTGGCGGCCAACGAGCTCGTATTCGAAGGACTCTTCTGCGCTACGCCGCATGTCTTTGTGTGCTCCGACCATCCGCTGGCGGACCACGCCAGCGTGACGCTCGAAGATCTCGAGGACTACCCGTTCCTGTCCTATGAGCAGGGCAGCTATAACTCGTTTTATTATTCCGAGGAACTGACCTCGACCTTTGAGCGTCGCAAGAATATCCGCGTGCGCGACCGTGCGACGTTGTTCAATCTGGCCATGGGCCTTAACGGCTACACGGTTTGTTCGGGCGTGATCAGCCATGAACTTAACGGCCCCGGCATTATCTCCATTCCGCTCGATGTAGACGAGTACATGGAGATCGGCATCATCACGCGCAAGAACACGACACTTACGCGCTACGGGCAGGCCTATATCGAAGCGATTCGTCAGCACATCTAGACTGCTGCGTTCTGCACGGGTCAAATCTCTTTATGGCAGTCCAAACTGATATAGGAAGCATCTATATCAAACTGTTATAAACATATATTTTACGATGTCCATATGAGCGCTCATACTCTGTCCCAGTAAAGCACCCGATGCAAAGGGAGATATCTATGAGCACTTCGATTCAACCGAACGCGCCGTTTCGTGCCGATATCGTCGGCAGTTTTCTTCGTCCGCAGGCTGTAAAGGACGCCCGTGCCGCCTATGTCGCGGGTAAACTCGACGCTTCCGGCCTTAAGGCCGTCGAGGACGCAGCCATCAGCGCCTTAGTGGCCAAGCAGAAGGCTGCCGGCCTGCAGGTGATTACCGATGGCGAGTTCCGCCGCAGCTACTGGCACCTCGATTTTATGTGGGGCCTCAACGGCATTGAGCGCCGCGCCTCGCGCACGGGCTACATGTTCCACGATGAGGAGACTACCGCCGACACCGCCGTGGTAACCGGTCCCATTAGCGGCGAGAATCATCCGTTCGTCGAGCACTTCAAATTTATCAAGTCGCTCGAGGGAGAGGGCCAGGTCGCGCGCCAGACCATTCCGGCGCCGATCCAGACGTTCTCCGAAGTCACACTCGACCGCTGCGATGGCCAGCAGGAGAGTCTGCACGCCGTCTACAAGACCGACGAAGAGCTCGTCGGTGCCATTGCCGCAGCATACCGCACCGTGATTGCTGACCTGTATGCCGCGGGCTGCCGCAACATCCAGTTTGATGACTGCACCTGGGGCATCTACTGCGATACCGATTTTGTTGCCAAAACCGGCATGAGCCCGGTCGACCTGCAAAAGGTAAGCGAGCTGGGCGTGGCGCTCAACAATGCCGCCATCGAGGGCAAGCCCGACGATCTGGTTATCAACACGCATGTATGTCGCGGCAACTACCACTCCACCTACGCTTTTGAGGGCGGCTACGACCCCATCGCGCCGTACCTGTTTGCGCATGAGGACGTTGACGCGTTCTATCTGGAGTTCGACACGCCCCGCGCCGGTGGTTTTGAGCCGCTCAAGTACGTTGCTCCCGGCAAGAAGGTCGTGCTGGGCTTGGTGACCACCAAGGCGGCAGAGCTCGAGAACGAGGATGTTATCGTCGAGCGCATCCGCGAGGCGGCAAAGTACGTGCCGCTCGAGAACCTGTATCTGTCTCCGCAGTGTGGCTTTGCCAGCTGCGAGATTGGCAATAAGCTGACCGAGGACGAGCAGTGGGCAAAGATTGCGCTGGTCAGGCGTATTGCCGAGCGCGTTTGGAAATAGCGCTAGCGTTTGCAGGTGGCGGCGCGTGCGAGGTGCTGCATATCGCGTACAATGGTTCGGATCGTATCGTTCGGGCAGGTTATCCGATATGCCTGATCGCCCTTCCATTCGAAAGGACTTCCATGTCCCAGTCTTCGACGCCCGCCGTCGCCGATGCCATCTACGATGCGTCGTCGCTCGGTCGCCCGCGCATGTTTTTGCTCGGCCTGCAGCACCTGTTTGCCATGTTCGGCGCTACCGTGCTGGTGCCTGTGCTCACCGGCCTTTCGGTTTCGGCGACCCTTTTGTTTGCCGGCCTGGGCACGCTGTTCTTCCACTTCCTATCGCGCGGCAAGGTGCCAGCGTTTTTGGGATCTTCGTTTGCCTTTATCGCGGGCTATGCCGCCATCGCGCCCAACGGCGAAGCCGAGCTTTTGCCCTACGCCTGCCTGGGCGTAGCTTGTGCCGGCCTGCTCTATCCGGTGCTTGCGGCGCTCTTCCGCGCGTTTGGCGCCAAGCGCGTTATGCGCTTCTTCCCGCCGGTAGTGACGGGCCCCATCGTCATTTCCATCGGCCTGATCTTGGCAAGCTCTGCCATCGCCAACTGCCAGACTAATTGGCTTGTTGCCGTTGTCGCTGTGGCGGTGATCGTCATCTGCAACATCTGGGGCCGTGGCATGGTCAAGATCGTGCCGATTCTGCTGGGCGTTGTGGTGAGCTATGCCGTTGCGACTGCGCTCGGCGAGGTTGATTTCTCGGGCGTCGCAGCCGCTCCCTGGGTTGGCTTGCCCGTCGTGTGGGATAACACCGTGTTTGCACTCTTTGGGCCGCAGTTCGATAGCGGTCTTGCCACGACGGCCATCATCACCATTATGCCGCTGGCATTTGCGACCATGATCGAGCATATCGGTGATATCTCGGCTATCGGCTCCACCTGCGAGCGTAACTACATCGCCGATCCCGGTCTGCATCGCACGCTGCTCGGCGACGGCCTTGCCACGATCCTGGCTTCGCTCTTTGGCGCTCCGGCCAACACCACCTATGGCGAGAACACCGGCGTGCTCGCCCTGACGCGCGTGTTCGACCCGCGCGTGATTCGCATTGCCGCGTGTTGCGCCATCGTGCTTTCGTTCTGCCCCAAGTTCGCGGCTGTCATTGCGGCCATGCCGGCGTGTGTAATCGGCGGTGTGTCGCTCGTGCTCTATGGCATGATCAGCGCCGTGGGCGTTCGCAACCTCATCGAGAACCAGGTCGATTTCCAGAACAACCGCAACGTGCTGGTGGCTGCACTGGTACTCGTGCTTTCGCTCGGCATCGCGTACAGCACCGCCGGCGCCATCGCGCTGGAGTTGGGCGGCGTGACGATTTCGCTTTCCGGCCTTGCAGTGGGCTCGCTGGTGGGTATCGTGCTCAATGCGATTCTGCCGGGTAATGACTTTGAGTTTGATGTCTCGGAACTCGAAGGGTCTGCCGAATAGCAGCTGTGTCCAACTCAGTTAAAAAAGCCGGCCAAGCGTCCGATGCGCATGGCCGGCTTTTTAGTGCGCAAGAACCCAGTGGATGCCACGCGCCATGCGCAGGTCGGTTTGGGCAAAGTGGTTGCCGGGGTTGAGTTCCAGTGTTGTGAGGATGCCGCGCTCAACGAGCAACGTTTCCATTGCGCGCGTGTCGTCAAGTACGTGCCGCATCATGCGGTTGGGCGTCTTGGTTTCCTTTTTGCCGAGCGACAGGTAGACGGCGTCGGGCGTAACTGCCATCGCGTGCTCGTGAGCATAGTCGATAAAGCCAGGAAACCACAGGGACCCCGATGCGCTTGCGGCGCGGTCAAAGGCATCGGTTTGCCAGAGGGCCCAAAGCGAAAAGAGACCCGCCAGCGAATAACCGGCAATGCCACGCCAAGCAGGTGGCTGTGGGAGCGATAATTCGACCTTTGGGATTATCCGGTTCAGTAACTCATCAAGAAAACCGGCAGCTTGGCCGCCGAAAGGCTCGGCATCGCGCACGGTCCCGTCGCATTCCCAGGGACTCAGCTCGCGATTCCAATCGAGCCCGCCAATGGCGACAAGGGTGAACGGTGGACAGCCGAGCTCTCGGCAGCGTTCATAAACCTCCGTGCCGTCGCCCATGACCACGGGAAGATAGATGACTGGTGCGCTTTCGGCATGCTGTGCATGAACGGTTATCTGCTTTTGATGCGCTTCCATGACGGGCTTCTCTCAGTGTTGTGATATCGACGGCCCCCATTGTCGCACGCCGGCTCATGCAGGTTGGGCTAGACCAAAGACAATCTCGTGCATACCCTGCGGACGCATATGGAAAACGCCACCGCCGGAGGGGAGCTCGGCGGTGGCGTTGTTAAACGGTGCTGGGGCTCGGGGCCTTCGCGGGAGCTGCCATGTGCGCAGAGGCGTTTAAGAGCGCTTGCGGCTCGCCATGGTGCCTGCGGCGATAGCGGCTGTTCCCACAAGGACGGTTGCCACGATGGCCGCACCCGAGGTGTCGCCGGTTGCCGCGAGCACGCCGGTAGTCTTGGCTTTCGTGGTTGAAGCCGCAACGGCCTTGGTCGGCTTTGAGCCCTCAGGCTTGGGGTTCTGCTTGGACTCCGCGGGCTTGCTTTCTGCGGGCTTGGTCTCGTCGGGCTTGGGGTCTTCCGGCTTGGCTACCTCGGGAGGTGCGATGGTCGTGCTTTTGGCGACTGCTTTGATATAGAGGGAGTCGACCGTGGCGTCGCCCGTGCCGATGGCTTGGCCTGCTTCGTAGATGCCGTCACGGAGCTTGCGATAGTCAATGACCTTGCCGCCTTCGGGCGTCTGGATGGCGGCGTTCTCAATCTTGATGGTGCCGATTGTCTTGCCGTCAGCGCTCATGGCACGGGCAAAGATTGCCGCTGTATCTCCTTCGACCGTTACCTTGCTGCGGATGATCGAGATGACTGCGGGTGTGACGCCCTCGCTGGTCTGGGCGATGATGCCGATGTTCTCGCCTTGGGGTTCGCGCCTCGTCTCGCCATCTTGGTTTTCGCTGTAGGGGATGGGGCCGTCGCCGTTCTCGACATAGCGGGCTATGGCCTTGACAACGGAGTCGCTGATGTAGATGTGGCCACCCTTCTCGTTGGGTCGATCGTTTCTGGTGGAGAATGCAGCCGAAACCTCGCCTTCCGCAAGCGCGTCCACGGTGGAGCCGTTCTTGACGACGATATCGTCTTGGTAGGTGAAGAGGGCAATGGCGCCACCGTATCTGCCTTTACTTGCACGGACTGTCACGTTTGCATGATCGAGCGTGATGCCCTTGTGGGCATAGACGCCATATTCAACACCGTTTACGTTGAGGGAGGCGTTTGTGGCTGCGAGGCTGCCCTTGGCCTCGACGGCAGCGTCTTTCTCGGAGCTCGCCTTGACCTGGCTGCCGTCCGAGATATTGATGTTGCCGCCGCTCCAAATGGCCTCACCATCGGCTGAGCTTGCCTCGACTGTGCCGCCACCCTTGATGGTGAGGTTCTTGTCGGTTCCGATACCCTTGTCCTTGGTAGCCCTGGCGGTGACGGCCCCGCTGTCGTCAATCGTGATATTGCCGTTTGCCCTGATGCCATCCGATACGCCCGTGGCGTTGACGTTGCCCGAACCTTTGATAGCGAGATCGCCCTCGGCGTCGATGGCATCAAATCCAGCGCTCGTGGCGTTGACGGATCCGGCTCCGTCGATGTTGATATTACCCGTGGAGAGGATAGCGTCCTCAGTAGATGTCACGCTGAGCGTGCTGCCCGCGTCGCCTTGGATATTGAGCTCGGCGTTCTCATTCTTGCCATGAGAAGCCTTGATGCCTTCGATCCAGTCGGCAGTGACGATGTTGTTTCCCGAGTAATTCACGTTGAGCTTGCCTGCGGCCTGGATCTCGCCGCCGTTATAGTTGTTGAGCTTCAAGCCGTCGGCGCCGTCCCACGACCAGGTACCGGCTTCGTCGCTCGCCGCGGTGTTGTACTTGTTGCCGCCGACCTTGACCCATTCCGCTGCGAGCGAGACGCTCGGCATGAGCAGCGAGCTTACCGTGAGCGCGCATACGGCTCCCACGACGATGCGGCGCGTCACGCGGCGCCAGCTGCCGTGCGCGAGTCCTATGCGACGGCGGACGTCGGGTTCGGCAACATGGGTTCCGGCGGTAGCGTCATTGCGTTTGGGGGTCGTGAACAAGGCTGCCATGGTTGCTCCCGTTCTCATAGGGCCTATACGGCTAGGTTCAGCGTATCTGCTGGATGTTGCCGGCGGTAGTGCCGTTTGGAGGGCAAAATGGCCAAAATGGGGGGGGGAGAAATAGGCCGCACGCCGGCGCAGGGACCGGCGCTAAAAGAAAAGCGCGGGGCCGCATGGCGACTCCGCGCTTTATTGTTCAGCTTTTGCAGCCTTGCCCTTGCGCTACGAAGAAGTAGACGAGGAAGGCAAGGGCCGCGATCCACCCGTCCCGTGCGAAAAAGTGTTTACGAGCGTTTGCGACTCGCCAGGGCGCCTGCGGCGATGGTGGCCGTTCCTGCAAGGGCGGTCGCTATGATGGCCGCGCTCGAGGTGTCGCCGGTTGCGGCGAGGATGCCGGTGGTTTTGGCTCCCGTGGCTGCAACTGCAACGGTCTTGGTCGTCTTCGTGCCCTCGGACTTGGAACCCTCGGGCTTGGTCTTGCCGGGCTTTTCCTCGGGCTTGGTCTCCTCGGGAGGCACGATGGCCGTGCTCTTGGCGACTGCTTCGTTATAGGGGGAGTCGATCACAGCGTCGCCCGTGCCGATGGTCTGCCCCGCCTCGTAGACGATGCCGTCGCTGAGCTCTTCCTTGTTGCGATAGTCAATGACTTTGCCGCCTGCAGGCGTCTGGATGATGGCGTCCTTGATTTCGATGGTGCCGATCGCCTTGCCGTCCGCGCTCATGGCAAGGGCGAAGATAGCCGCCGTGTCTCCCTCGGCCGTGACCTTGCTGCGGACAATCGAGATGGTCGCGGGCGTGATGCCCTCCTTGGTCCGGGCAAAGATGCCGAAGTTCACGCCCCTGCGCTCAGGGGCGATCTCGCCATCCTGGTCTCCACTGTAGTGGTCGTGGCCGTCGCCGCCGGTCTCGGCATAGCGGGCTATGGCCTTGACAACGGAGGCGCTGATGTAGATATGGCC
>ENA-UEPQ01000803-UEPQ01000803.1-human-gut-metagenome-genome-assembly--contig:-NODE-803-length-14738-cov-5.976536_pt1 | contig 14738 bp, 19 predicted proteins | sample MGYA00242903_ERZ507922 | MGnify/ENA primary metagenome ERZ507922 (study PRJEB26167, sample SAMN06115483) | human gut metagenome | host: Homo sapiens | place: China:Sichuan | collected 2014-10-16... | reverse complement strand
CTCGCCACGCTTAATGACCTGGGGTACCGCGTGGAATGGATGGTGCTTAACAGCGCGGATTTCCGTGTCCCCCAGGTTCGAAAGCGGGTGTTCATTATCGGATATCTTGATCCCCGATGCGCCGGAAAAATACTTCCTGTCTTCGGAACAAACGGAAAAACTCTTATACAAATCCTTGGAGGTTCGCAAGGATACAGAGTCTATGACCCCAGAGGAACCGCCTGCACACAGACTGCCGGAGGCGGAGGAAAAGGAGTAAAGACCGGACTGTATCTGATGGAGCCTGACTCGGCGCAGTCCTGTTTTGTGGATCTGTGTATCGGCAGGCCGACACCGACTGAAAATGCCAGGTGTCTGACCGCTAGATATAGTCAAACGACACTCTGTAACCACCGTGGCGAACGCTCTGGGGTCCTGCTGATCAAAGAAGCGACTAAACGCGGCTATAAGGAGGCGATGGTGGGCGATACCGTTGACCTGGGATATGCGGGCAGCAATACACGCCGCGGGCGTGTAGGACGGGATATCGCACACACGCTGGAAACCAGCTGCATCCAAGGTATCGTGGAGCGCGGCGGACGTATCCGCCGCCTGATGCCCCGTGAAAGCCTTCGGCTCCAGGGATTTGCGGAAGAACAGATCGACAAGATCCTGGCTATCACCTCAGATGCCCAAGCCTACAAGCAGGCCGGAAACAGCGTCACCATTACTGTGATCGAGGCCATTGGCCGCCGCATCCGGGCAGTGGATGAGGAACTGAGAGGTGCGGCAGCATGAGTGAAATAGGGCTGAAAGACCAGTGCTTTGGCGTGGAAGTGGAATTCACCGGCATCACAAGAGAACAGGCCGCCAGCGCCCTGGCGGAACACTTTGGGACGATACCTCGTCATGGCAACGACTACTACGACAGCTGGTATGTGCGGGATGAGGAGGGCAAGGAATGGAAGTTTATGTATGACGGCAGCATTCGAACAGAGTGCAAAGGCGACAGCGAATATGAATCCATAAACAACTCTCAATACTCCGTGGAGATGGTTTCACCCAAACTGGCCTATACGGAACTTCCTAAATTCCAGGAGTGCATCAGGCAAGTGAGAAAGGCCGGGGGAAAAGTAAACAATACCTGCGGCATCCATGTCCATGTGGACGCTTCCAATCACAACCGGCAGAGCCTGAAGAACCTCCTGAGCATTATGTTTTCCAAAGAGGATATTCTCTTCAAGGCCCTGAAAGTGAATTCCAACCGGGTGGCGAATTACTGTCAAAAGGTGCGAGAACCCATGCTGCAAAAGGCGCGCCAGCTTTCCTCCGAAGAAACCAAAAATCTGACCCAGCTGGAAACCATCTGGTACGAGGGGGATAACGGCAGCACGGAGCACTACAACTGGACACGGTACTATGCGCTCAATCTCCATTCTGTGTTTTACCGAGGAACCGTGGAGTTCCGCTGTTTTAATTCCACCCTCCACGCAGGCCGCGCTGCTGCCTATGTGAATTTGTGCCTTGCCATGTCGGCCCAGGCTATCGCCCAGCGCAGCACCGTCATGCGCAAGACGCAAAGCGATAATGAGCTGTTCACCTTTCGGGTATGGCTGGTTCGCCTTGGCCTGAATGGATCGGAGTTCAAGCACACGCGGGACCATCTGCTGGCCAACTTGGATGGGGACCGGGCATGGCGCTATGACAAGGACAGCTACGATGTCAATAAGAAAAAGAAAAATCGAAGCAGCGAGGTGGCACGATGAAAATACGCATTGAAGATACCATTTACGAGGGGACCGGGACAGAAATCATGGATCAGCTTCGGAAAGCTGCCTTTGACCCCACGGAGTTTCCGGACACAGAGAGCTATATCTGGCAGCTTCGCAGCAATTTCATCCGCATGACGGATCAGGACTGTCCCCTGCCGGATCGTGGTGTAGAGGCGCAGGCGAAGACCATGATCATGGCGCTGGCGAAGATCGGCGCGCTGGAGGTGTTGGACCATAGCTGAAGATAAATTGTATTTCGCCTACGGCAGCAACATCAACCTGGATCAGATGGCCTACCGCTGCCCCGCGGCCCAGGTGGTGGGGCCGGTCGTGCTGGAGGGATATGAACTGCTGTTTCGCGGCAACGCAAGCGGAAATGGCGTTGCCACCATCAAGCCCAAGGAAGGGCAGCAGGTACATGGCCTGCTTTGGCGGATCACACCGGGCTGTGAGCGTTCTCTCGATCTCTATGAGGGATATCCCCACCTATACGAAAAAGAGTCTGTCGCTGTGCGGGATAATGCGGGGCGGCAGCTGACCGTCATGGCCTACGTGATGACGGATGGGGATCGGTGGCGCTCTCCCGCCCTGCCCTCGGAATATTATTACCAGGGCATTCGGGCTGGCTACCGCCAGAACGGACTGCCGTTATCCAAATTAAAACAGGCATGGCAGCATTGTGCGGAAGAAGTCCACCAGATGACGGAACTTGTCAATCACACACTCATGAACCGGCCCAGAACGTCCAATCGGAAAATTGGACGGGATCGATGAAGATGGAGGTAGAAAATGCCAAGTGAGAGAATTACTTTGACGGGCGAGATTCGCATCAGCACCGAACACGTGTATACCATGGTGGATGCATTGGAGGCGATCAAAGAAATCGGTTCTGCTTACGGCCTCTATAGCCGCGCGGAAGAGCTCCGCGGCCAGCGCGTCCACCTGGACGAGCACGACGGACATCCCGCCTTGGTAGTACAGGAGGATCTCAGCCTGCATGGAAGTCCCTGCTGGAAAACCATTTATACCGTGACCGACGATCCTGTGCAGGTCCAAAGGTACATGGCCTTTCGGGAGGTATTGAGCAGTATCCAACAGATAGATAGAGCGCGGGAGAAGTCCGAAAATCTGCAAATAAATATCCCCCGTCCTGGTCGCCCCATAAAAGGTGGCCGAACCTCGCATGAGCGTTGACTCTTGCCATTCAGAGATCCATTAGGAGGACAAGCATTATGAGAATATTAGTTGTAGAACCGCAAAAACCCTGCCGTGTGCAGGAGATTGAGAATCTCACGGATATGCAGCAGCTTGTAGGAGGAGATATTGAAGCTGTGTATCCGTTCCAAGAGCCAGTGGCCGTGGTGTGCAATGCTGACGGAAAGGCCCTTGGCCTGCCGATGAATCGCCCGTTGTTAGATGAGGCCCAGCTGCCCTATGACATCATCTGCGGAACCTTCTTCCTTGCCGGACTCGGTAAGGAGGACTTTATTTCTCTGACGGAAGAACAAATCCGGCGGTATAAGGGGCTGTATGATAATACCATGGTTATGACTATGGAAAAAGAACTCCGTTCTCATAAGCCCGGATATGGAGCGGTGAATGCGGAGAAGCCTATGACCAATTACACCCTGACCAGCGTTGGAGCGGTATCCGCCTCCGCAGAACTGGCCCACATCCGTGCTAATCAGGAGCCGGATCAGAGCAGTTATAACGCCGCATGGCTCCACGGCTACGCTGACGCCCTGACGAATGTGGCAGACGCACTGGAACCGCAACAAAAACTTATGGACGCCATCCTCTGCTATGTGGGTGAGCAGTATGACAGCTCAGAATTATACAATATTCTCCATGATACCCTGGCAATGTCTGACCAGGATATCGTGTCTCTGGGATTTGACCTGCCCCAGTGCCATAAGCACAACGAGGAAATCTCTACAAAAAGGCCAAAAGAAAGGAAATCAACATCATATGAGAGATAAATACATTTTGACTGCGGAATCTGTTACCGAGGGTCACCCTGACAAGCTCTGCGATACCATCGCGGATTCTGTTCTGGATGCCTGTCTCAAGGGTGACTCCTCCGCCCATGTGGCCTGCGAAGTACTGGCCACAGCTGGCAAAGTTCTGGTGGCCGGAGAGATCTCGGCAAAGATCATGCCGGATATCCCCTCCATTGTCTGCCGGACCATCCGGGAAGCTGGGTACACTGGGCTGGACTATGAGATCGAGGTCATCACCCACGATCAGAGCGACGATATTGCTCACGCTGTGCGGGAAGGAGTCCAGACCGGGGCTGGCGACCAGGGGATCATGTATGGCTTTGCCTGTGATGAGACAGAATCCTATCTTCCTCTGCCGGTCATCCTGGCCCACCGGCTCACCCGGCTGCTGACCAACGCCAGAAAAACCGGGATGATCCAGGGCCTGCGTCCGGACGGCAAGGCGCAGGTGTCTGTGGAGTATAGCTTCGATATCCCCATGCGTCTTGCATCGGTGGTTCTGTCCTGCCAGCATGACCAGGAGAAAGACCTGGACCAGCTGCGGGAGGAACTCATGGACCATGTGATCCAGCCCGCGCTGCGGGAGCTGCCGCCTGATGGGGAAACGGAGATCCTGATCAATCCATCGGGGCGGTTTGTCTATGGCGGATTTGAAGCGGATACCGGCCTCACAGGCCGCAAGCTGATGGTGGATACCTATGGCGGACTGGCACCGCATGGCGGCGGCGCGCTGTCCGGGAAAGACGCCACCAAGGTGGACCGCAGCGGAGCCTACATGGCCCGCTATATTGCAAAAAACATTGTATCTGCCGGTCTGGCGGATCGCTGTACCGTCACCCTGGCCTATGCCATCGGAAAGGCAGCGCCTGTGGCGGTCAACGTGGATACCGAAGGAACCGGCAAATGTCGGGATGATGTGCTGGAACAGGCCGTCCAGGCGGTCTTTGACCTGACCCCCGCCGGGATGTGTCACACCCTCGGGTTGGACAAGCCCATCTTCGCTCAGTTCTGCAACTATGGCCACTTCACTCATCCGGACGCCCCCTGGGAGCAGACGGACAAAGCGGAGGTACTGTGCAACGCCTGTCCCATCAAGGAAGCAGGTGTGTCGGGCCGTTGAAACATGTCGCCTCTTGTTCCTTTGGCAAGGACAGTCTTGCCACCATATTACTGGCTCTGGAACATGGGGAGCTTCTGGATGAGGCAGTATACTGTGAGGTCATGTTCGACAAGGAGATCTCCGGCGAGGTGCCGGAACACCGAGATTTTATCTACACCACCGCCATTCCGGCTTTAGAACTTAAGGGTGTGAAGGTGACCGTCCTGCGCAGTGAGAAAACGTATGTGGATCTCTTCACAGGCAAAATCACCCGCGGTCCCAAGAAGGGCCTTCTGCGTTCTTTTCCCATCTGCGGGCGGTGTGCCGTTCAGAGGGACTGCAAGCTGAAACCGATCCTGCGATACCAAAAATCGCTGCCGCCCGACACAGTTCAGTATATCGGGATCGCCAAGGACGAGCAGGAACGGCTGCTTCGATTGGCCGGAAACCGGGTCTCCTTACTGGACAAGTACAACTGTACAGAGGAAGATGCAAAGCAGCTCTGCCAGCGGGCAGGGCTGCTTTCGCCTGTCTACACATTTACAACCCGCGGGGGCTGCTGGTTCTGCCCTAACGCCAAACGAAAAGAACTGCGCCATCTCTATGATTACCACCCGAACCTGTGGGAACGGATGTTGGAGCTGCATGCCTTACCCAACAAGGTGAGCGAGAAATTCAATCGCAGCGAGACCTTCTCCGACATTGACGCGGAGTTCCGTCTGGAAGATGCGCAGGAGAGTCTGTTCCAAAATGCTGCATAAAAAAGGAGATGAGAACAACGAGCAATCAGAAATATGAAATCACGGAGATCTCGCACGAAAAGTATCCCTTCCTTCATCGTATCCGGGCACTCCGAGATGTGAGTGCGGAGGTCAGAGCCGGTGATTTGGGTGGCTTTGTGGAGAGCGAGAGCAACCTTTCCTCCGAACCGGACGATACCGCATGGATCTTTGACGATGCCATTGCCTGCAATGACGCCTATGTTGACAAGGGGGCTGTTCTGCGCGGAGAGGTGGTCGTCTGCGACAACGCTTATATCTCTATGGGTGCTGTCCTTTCCGGCCATGCACGGGTAGAGGACAATGCCTATGTGCGCGGCGCTGTGCTCAACGCCTCTGCCAGGGCCTCCGGGTTTTCCATGATCCTCAATGACAAAGATACCATGGGCGTTCCCATTCTGTCCGGCCACTGCGCGGTCTATGGCAAAGTATCCGGGGATGTGCGTCTGACAGGCAGCGCATTGGTGATCAGCGGTGAGGAGATCCGCAACGATACACTGGATTCTCTGGTGATCAGCGGGAAAAACCGTTCTGTGATCCGGGATTCGTCCCGAGACGAACTGGCTTCTCAACAGCCAGCCCCTTCTCCCCCCAAGAAACAGAAAGGTTGTGAGATGAGCAGATGAGCAACTTTTTTGAGCAGGAGCTCCGCAAACTGTTTGCGGACGGGTCTGTGATCCATGATCCGGTCTTTGTAGGCCGTGCCTGCCTGGGTGGTTTGGACAGAAACCGTCAGGTGAGGGCTGAATTTGTTACACTGGGCCATGCGGATCATTATGCAGCTCTTCGCCTGACGCTGCTGGACAGCAATCAGGGTGTGGTGGACAAGCTGACTCTTCGGTTCAAGGATGTATGGGGAAAACAGAAGATCCCCAACAACCCCTACCTGCGGGATGGCGTTGATCCGCATATTTGGGTAGATGGTGACCGGATCGATTGGTACGCCTACCATCCCTCCCAGGAGGACTACCGGCAGCTCCGGCAAATGGCCAGCGATTATGTGGAGACCTTCCGTATTCAAGTCCCGGCAAAAAACCACGGCCCAAAATTGGTGTACATCTGTGCGCCCCTCCGAGGCGAGGTGGAGAAAAACATTGAGTTCGCTAGACAGAAAGCCCAGGAAGTCTTTCAGGCGGGCGACATCCCAGTCTGCCCCCATCTCATGTTCCCGCCCATCGCAGATCCGGGCGATCCGGTGCAGGATCAGGCCGCACGGGAGATGGGCCTTCGGCTGGTAGAAAAGTGTCAGCAGGTCAATGTCTATGGATCGGTCACAGAAGGGATGTGGGCGGAGATCCATCGCGCCAATAAACTGGATATCCCAGTGGTAACCGATTTGAAAACGAAGGGACGCACTTCGCCCAGAAGAAAGAAAAGCGCCAAGCGCGAGGAGGTCAAATGATCCGAGAAAAGACCACGGAGGACTTGCGGCACATGACCGATGAGGAGGGGCTGATCCTCCAGGGCTGCGGCGGCGACCTTCAGGAATGGGTGGACGGCCTCAACGAGCTGCTTACTCAGGAAGGAATCCTGCTGAACGGCTCCAAGTTCGAAAACGCGGCCACATTCCAGCACGACGGTCTCACAAACCTGCTGCTCTCTTTTGAGGGGGTTCAGCTGAATGTGGGAAAGCTTGCGATGTGGCGGATTCAGACACACAGCCAGTTTGGCAGCACTTGGCTGTCCGACTATGTGCCCAACCGGCTGGGTGGTTTCCTGGATCAGCCGAACCAGCAGGAGCGAGCGAAACCGTACTGTTCGCTGATTGAACAAGACGGTAACATCTTCAACCTGATGGGGGCAGCGTCCAGAACGCTCCGGGAGCATGGCATGGGCGACCAGGCCAAAGAGATGTGCGACCGCATCACCGGAGGGAATTGCCACAGTTACCATGAGGCGCTGCGTATCATCAGCGAATATGTAGAAACAGAAATGTCCATCCCACAAAACCCATCCAAAGAAAAAAAGGAGAAGCATGCCTATGAGCGATAACATTACTGAGCCCCGGCCCAGCTGGGAGATCATCCATGGCGACGCGCTGAAGGTCCTGTGCGAGTTTGCCCCCAATACCTTCGACGCGGTCATCACCGATCCCCCCTATGCCTCCGGGGGCCGGACCCAGGCGGAGAAAAACAAGTCCACCGACAAGAAGTATTCCAGCATGGGAGAAAGCGCGCCCCCTCCCTTTGACGGTGACTCCAAGGATCAGCGATCCTGGACTCGCTGGGCCGCCGAATGGCTCTATGACGCCCGCAAGGTCTGTAAACCCGGTGCCCCTGTGTGCATGTTCATCGACTGGCGGCAGCTCCCCGCGGCCACCGACGCCCTCCAGTGGGCGGGGTGGATCTGGCGCGGCACAGCTGTCTGGGACAAAGGCAACAGCCGTCCCCAGAAGGGCCGCTTCCGCCAGCAGGCCGAGTACATTGTCTGGGGGTCCAATGGGGATATGCCCATCAGCAGACCCGTCCCCTGTCTGCCCGGCGTATTCAAGTACGGCAATCCCCAGAACCGCATCCATCTGACGGAGAAGCCATTGCAGCTCATGCGGGATGTGGTGAAGATCACCGAGCCAGGCGGGCGCATCCTGGACCCCTTTGCCGGTTCCGGCAGCACGGTGCTGGCTGCCGTGCTGGAGGGTTACTCCGCCACTGGCATCGAGGTCACCGACGCCTACGCCGCCCTGTCCAAGGAACGGATCGCGCGGGAACTGGCTCAGGGCGCGTGACGGCGTACTGTCTGCCGATTGTCCTTGATATGTTTTCTGGCAGTATTGTAGTTTGGGCAGGGTGTCACATTAGACACCCTGCCCGGATTTTTTAACCTTCAGGGTGCTAACATAGACACCCTTGTATGGAGATGATCATGTCTGAGGAATATTGAGCATTCCAGCCTGCAAGGTAGGCGTCACCGCTCTGGCCCAGAGCGGTGATTTTTCTTTTTCGATGAGTTGGCAGGCTCTGCCTGCCCGGATCATAAACCACCTACCGCATGAGAAAAGGCCCCGCTTCGGCGGGGCCGAGCCAACGCCGCCTAGGGCGGCGTTGGGCAAGCATAGCGCAAATGTACATTTTTCGCGCTTGCAGGGGAAACCCCTGACCCCAATGCCGCCTGCGGGCGGAAATGATAAAATCGGCATCGCATGAAATAAAAAGGCAGTCATTGCTGACTGCCAAAACAAGTACCATATTCTACAATACTTGGAAAGTTCGCATGGGGGACTCGAACCCCCGACCATCCCCTTAGTAAGAGGGGCGCTCTATCCAACTGAGCTAATGCGGTATAAGATACACATTTATTGTATCAAATCCATCTTGGATGTCAAGTAGAAAAGGAGTAAAGCATGAAAAAGACGTGCAATAACCAGAAACACCATCTGCATATCGAGTTGACGGTGGAACAGTATCAGCAGCTCTGCCGTCAGGCCAGACTCTGCGGACTATGCAAACGGGCTTATATCGTCCGGCTCATCGATGGGACTCCGATCCGGGCCAGACCATCCCAGGAAATCAAGGACCTCCGCACGGAGATCCATCACATCGGCAATAACATCAACCAGATTGCCCGCAGTGTCAATGCCGGTATCGCCACGGCAGAGGATGCCAGGCGTGGACTGTTCCTGCTGGATAAAGTCTATGAGTTGATGTACCAGGTGGCCAATCCGTAATGGCTGTCACCAAGATCCTGGCTCGAAAAGGTCGGTTGGATATCGGGATCGACTACATCCTCAACGGCGATAAGACGGAGCAGAAGATCCTCACAGCCCATCAGGGCTGTGAACCAGGCCGGGAGTGCCGTCAGATGCTGGAGACCAAACGGGACACCGAAAACATGGGGGGCGTCCAGTATTACCATATTGTCCAGTCCTTCAAGCCCGGCGAAATCTCTCCCGAGCTGGCTCTGGAAATTGCCAAGACTTTCGCTGCGGAGCATCTGAACGGTTACGAGGCAGTAATTGCCACCCATGTGGATCGAGGGCATATCCACTCGCACATTGTGTTCAACTCCGTAAATGCGGACACCGGCGAGAAATATCATAGCAATGCCAGAAGCTATTACTGCCAGATCCGGGCCATCTCAGACCGGCTGTGCCGGGAGCATGGTCTCTCCGTGATCCTCTCTGGCGAGTTCTCCAAATCCATGAGCTATGTGGAGTGGCTGCGTCAATCCAAGGGTCAACCTACCTTTCGCTCCATGCTGGAGGCGGATCTCCGGGAGTCCATTGAGGACGCCAATGACCTGGGACACTTCTTCCTGCTCATGGAGCACAAGGGCTACGAGATCCGCCACGGAAACCGTCTGGGATTCCGTCTGCGGGGGCAGGAGCGGTTTCAGTATCCAGGCAGAAAAAATGCCGTCTTCACAGAGGACGGTATCCGTGCCGCCATCCTGGGCAATTTGGAGGAAATCGAGACAGGTCAACGGGCCGCTTTTGCGGACAGACCCATGTTTCGTCCCTACCGCAGACACCCCAAATACACGGGCTTTTTGGCCCTGTACGTTCACTATCTTTATCTGCTGGGAAAAATCGAACAGCGACAGTATCCCCCCAGGATAACGCCGCACCTGCGGCAGGAAGTCATGAAGTTTGAGAAGTATCGAACACAGTTTGCTTTCCTGCGAGAGAACAACATTTCCACCACTGACGAAATGACCGCCTATCAAAGCCGCACAGAGGAAACACTGGCCAATCTGATGAAGCAGCGCACCATCCTCAATGTGCGCAAAAAGAAGCGGCAGGCGCTGTACGACGCCCTGGCGGATGTGGAGGCCCTGGCACCGGCCAAGGTATGCTATGAGAAGGGGCTGTCCGGCATGGAGGAAGAGTTTGCCCACTACATGCAAGCCGTGCACCTATTGGAACAGTGCGGCCTCCCTCCAGAGCATCTGACACAAGAAAAAACGGAGGTGTATAACCAGCTTGCCGAGCTAAACCGGCAGATTCGCGCAGAACGCAAAAAGCTGGACTTGTGCCGGGAAATCCAGACGGCAAGTAAGCAGATGGAAGAAGATATCCGCAAAACCAAAACAAGAGGAAAAGAGGTGGAACACGATGAACATCGGAGGCGGTGAGGCTGCCGACCAGATGGTTCGCATGATGTTGACCGGCACAGAAGTGACGGTTCGGTTGGGTGCATCTGCTCTCAAAAATCTACTGGCCATCACGCTGGCTTTGGCAAAGCATCACAAGACCCTATCCGGGAAGGTCAACATGGGAAAAATGCTCCGGGAGACACGGGATATCCGAATGTTCCCCATGTCGCCGGAACAGTATCAGGCATTCAAGCAGAGGGCAGTCAAACAGAAGATCCTGTTTTCTGTCATCCGGGATTCGGATGGTCGCGGCAAGGTGGTAGATGTGGCCATGCCCGTCACAGAGCTGGAGCGCGCCAATCTCATTTTTGAGCGCATCCGATACCTTCCGCAGGATCGCCAGAGCACACCAGCCAAGGAGCAAGCCCCCATGCGGGATTCACAGATTCGGGAGGAAAGAACGCTAAAAAAAGAGTCTCGGTCGGAGTTCGACTTGGCCGGTATCAGCGGCAGCTCCAGTATCTCCAAGAGCGAAACCAGTACGGAGACGACCCATGAGCGCCCCTCTGTTCTGGCACAGCTGAAGGGATACCGGGAGCAGCTGGACCGGCAGCACAAAGCGGCTCCGGCCAGAAGCAAACAAAAAGGACGCCCCAAGCAGAGATAATGCCCCTACGGTTGGGGCGTATGTTCACACTCACAATCGATTAAAAACAAGTCATTTGGTGTGCAGTTTAGCAATAAACACAGGGTTTCAATTCGCTCCAATTTGATAGACTGGGTTTCATTGTTTACCATTCGGTTGAAATTCTGATAGCTCATTCCAAGTTGCTTATAGAGCCAATATTTTGTCCTGCCCTGTTTCTTCAGCAATTCCAACACATTCAGTTTCACCATATCTCATGCTCCTATTATCTAATGTTATGGTTAGATAATAAGGAATTGCTCACTCGAGGATATAGACTATTACATTAGATAATGTTATAGTCTACACCAAAGGAGGAGTGGTTTATGCATGAGCAAGAGCTACGGAAACACCGTTGCTGCTTTACGGGACACAGACCAGAAAAGCTGAACATCTCAGAAGAACAGCTATGTGTACGATTAGGACAGGAAATCGACCAAGCGATAGAGGATGGGTTTACTACATTTATTTCAGGGATGGCAAAGGGGGTAGATATTTGCGCGGCAGAACTGGTTCTTAAACGCAGAGTATCAGATGCCAGATTGAAGCTGATCTGCGCACTTCCGTATGAAAATTTCGGACTTCATTGGAGTACGTCGTGGACTGATCGTTATGTGGAGGTGATACGGCACGCTGATCTGGTGCGCTGTATTAGTCAGGAGTTTTCCTATTCCACATACCAGCGCCGCAATGAATGGATGGTGGATCACTCCGGGCGGGTAATCGCAGTCTATACAGGTGAGAGCGGCGGAACCAGAAATACCATCGCTTATGCCAAACAACAGCACATTCCATGTGTTATCATCACGTCATAAATAGGGGGACTCAGCAGATGAATCCATCTGCTGAGTCCCCTGTGTTTTGCTTGTGTGCGATAAAGAAGCAATAGAAGTGTAAAAATTTTGCCGTTCTTATCCGGCACTTGCCATTGTGTCGGATAGGTCGGGCGGTTATTCGGGCAAGTCAATCTTGCCGACAAAGCTGCAATAAATATCAATGTTCTGCCTGGGGGTGCCGTTCTCGTCATAGCTGCACTTATGCACCACGATTTTCTCAATCATTTCCCGCAAGAGGGTGAGGGTCAGTTCTTCGAAGGCAAGGTGCCTGCGGACAATGCCCATGAATTTCTCGGCGTTGACGGTGGCTACCTGTGACTTGTCCAGTTCGGCTTGCAGGACGACCGCTCTCTTTTTCAGCTCCGCTTGCTCGGCTTCGTAGTCAGCCGACAGTTCCACGAAACGTTCGTCGCTGATTTTGCCGTTCACATTGTCCTCATACAACCGCTTAATCAAATCATACGGCTGATTTCAGAAATACGTTCCCGCGCCAGCTGCTTGGTGGCTGCGGCGGTCTTTTGCTTGCCGCCGATCTCGTTCTGCTGGACAAGTACACCAAAACATCATGCGCTAAAAAATGCCATGCCGAAAATAGTTCACAAAATGTTCTCATCCACACTATCGGGGTAGTGTTGACAACTGAAAACTATTGTGGTAGTATCATAGCGTAAACTATTGCAATAGTTCAAAGAAAGGATTTGATGATATGGCAATTAAGCTCTTTGATTCCGAGCTAAAGGTCATGGATGTGCTATGGAAAGAAGGTGACAAGACCGCAAAGCAAATTTCTGATATTCTCAAAGAGGAAATCGGCTGGAACATGAACACCACCTACACCGTGATTAAAAAGTGCATCGCGAAAGGCGCCATTGAGCGTAGCGAGCCAAACTTCATGTGCCATGCGCTGATTGCAAAAGAGGTTGTGCAAGAGGCGGAGGCAGAGGAGCTGATTGGCAAGCTGTTTGACGGCTCCCCCGACAAACTGTTTGCCGCCTTGCTGGACAATCAAAAGCTATCCAAGGAGCAAATTGAAAATCTGCGCCGGATGGTGGCTGAATTGGAATAGTTGGAATAGGAGGTAACACATGAGCCTATTTCAAATGAGCGTGGCCGGAGGAGTATTGATCTTATTCATTGTGGTTATCCGCGCATTGGCAATCCATCGTTTGCCTAAAACAACCTTTTTAGCGTTGTGGATGATCGCGGCTCTACGCTTGCTCCTGCCATTCTCCATCCCGCTGCCTTTCAACATCCATATCGGCCTTGATGTTTTTTCAGATGTGGTTCAAGAATTACCCTCTGGAAATATCGCTTCTACTTTACCGGGGGATAGTCCGCCGTCTTATGATATAGGTACGGCTGTTCCAAGTCCTGCAACAGAACACATTTCTACCTTTGAGATACTCTGGTTGGTTGGCGTGCTGCTGTTGGCAATCTACTTTTCCATATCCTATTTTCGGAGTATGCGGAAGTTCAGAATGTCTATCCCCGACAACACGCCGTATATCCAAAATTGGTTGACCGCACACCAAATTTCCAGACCCCTTGCGGTGCGGAGCTCCGATTTGATTTCCTCTCCGCTGACCTATGGCATCCTGCATCCGGTGATCCTCTTGCCCAAAAAACTTGATCGGAATGACCAAGCGGCATTGAAGTATGTACTGACCCATGAATATGTCCATATTCGTCGCTTTGACGCAATCACAAAAATTCTCTTTGCCGCTGTACTCTGCATCCATTGGTTTAATCCGTTGGTTTGGGTCATGTATGTTCTCGCCAACCGGGATATGGAGTTATCGTGTGATGCCTGGGTTATCCGTATGTTGGGTGAGAAAAATCGTTCCTCTTATGCATTGATGTTAATTAAAATGGAGGAACGGAGAAGCGGTATGTCCGCTTTATGTAGCCATTTGGGGAAAAATGCAATTTCAGAAAGGATTGAAGCAATTATGAAATTCAAAAAGACGTCTATTTTAGCCTGTGCCTTTGCGTTGGTTTTGGTAGTCGGTGCAACAACTGCCTTTGCAACATCTACGGGTGCTTGGCGGGAGTTTGATCTAGATGACCTTAACCTCACAGAAGGGCATACCGGGACAGAAACTGATAATATGAAGATTGTTGATTCTGAGGACATCCCTGACCAAGTTAAAGATCTGGATCAGTTCGATCTTACGGAAGGACAAGTGGGAACGCAATCTAACGGCATGAAGATGATTGATCCATCTGATACTCGCGGCCAGATTTTGGATACTGATGACTTAAACCTGGTAGAAGGCAATGTGGGGACTGAAACCAGCAGTATGAAAATGTTTGAATATACCCCAGAAGAGTGGAACGACATTCAGCAGAAAATTGATAACGGTGAGCTCGTTTGGCAGTACTAATTTCTGGCTTCGCTGAGTACCGCATAGAGAATAATAACCCGATAAATAGTATTGTGCAATAGTATAGGGGCAACAGCAATTTTTGCTGTTGCCCCTCAGCTTGTCGAGAAAGCCGGCTATGCGTCAAGCATACGCCGAGTTTGGGTCATGTAGCGGCCAAAGAAGGAGTATGC